>JAABUO010002976.1_pt1 | contig 20356 bp, 27 predicted proteins | sample 5559291 | NCBI WGS metagenome assembly JAABUO01 (sample SAMN10711878, study PRJNA513372) | rock metagenome | isolation source: Antarctica rocks | place: Antarctica: Victoria Land, Finger Mt sud
GGACGTCATTCAGACCGTCTTTCAGACCGTCTGGTAGCCTCTTTTTACGTAGCTTCCGGTGTCACCAGTGCTCTGCGTTGCGTAACAGTCGGTCCAGGTGCAGTGGTGTCGAGTCATCCCACAGCCATGGATCCTGCGGTCAGATACATGGACCTGCGCACGGAGACGTTGTCGATATTTGAAAAAGTCGGATCTTTTCTGGCAGACCTTTGTGATGGATCAGGAACTCATCAGGATGCTGCTGAGGCTTCTAGTCTGGACAGCAACCTGGGCAGCTTCTACGAGACCTTTTCTCGTCTGCAAGCTCGTCACGGGGACCAAACTTTGACTGTCGCGGTGCTTGCTCTCACCAAGTCTGGTAGGTTCATACAGCCTTTTGCATACAGATTTTGTGCCACTGCACGAAAGTTCGTTCCGGAACTTGCTTGTGTCTCGATCACGACGTTGAGGCTCGGAAGCTCGCTCAGTCAGGACAGCGGCAGCATATGTAATGTCCTGAACCTCGTTTTGCTGAGTTGCAGGCAAGTCTACCTTGCTCAATGCACTGATAGGTGCCAATTGTCTACCAGCAAACAATGTCCCAGAGACCGCACGCATCACCAGAATCACGCACACCCGTGGTCCGGCAGAGCTGGTAGACAATGCTGCTGAGCGGCCCAAGCTTGTCACAGGCGAGGAAGACATCAAAGTCTACTTGCGATACCTGAACAGTGAGGCCCGCACTAGGGATCACCTGCTCAGCGATGAGAAGTACCTAGACTTGAAGATCCCAATAGCAGCCCTGCAAGCCAGCAGTGATGTGACAGCAGCTGCACAGAATGTTACCATCCGCTTGTTAGACACGCCTGGCCCAAACGAGGCAGGAGAGGTTGCTTTGAAAGCACAGGTGTGCTTACCTACAACATGCTCATTGCGCCAAGCAGAGATGTGATACTTAGGCACCTCGCCCAAGCTTGAGAAAGCTAATGCATAATGGTTCATTTGGTGCAAATGGTGACTGGCCCTGCAACTCCAGGCAGAGTGTCAATCAACAGCGCTGCTGCCCTGTATCATTTGTTGCGATATGTTCATACTCTAGAACCTTGATTTGCACGCAGGTTGAAAGGCTGCTGGACTCAGTAGATGCTGTCATATACCTTTTGGACTACACCAAGCTGAAGACAGCAGATGAAGCAGAGGTTCTGCAGAGGCTGAAGGAGATCAACCCTCAGCTCATAGCACGCCTATCACAACGCCTCTTCTTTGTGGTGAACAAGGCTGACATGATTGAAACCAGCGAGGGACTTGACGCAGAAGCCACCAAGCAGTATGTGGCAGATCTGATCACCAGTCAGATGCAGGATGAGAGCTTTCAGCTGAAGCCTGATCAGGCATGTGACTGACCCCATCATGAGTGTCACTGGATCTCATGCTTGTCCTGCAACTGTACGACAACTGTACGAGAAATTTCAGTTGTGTGTACAAATGCTGTCTGCCTAAATGTCGAGTCTGGCTGCTGTGTCAGGGATTATTGACTGTGTGCTGCAAATGTTGCCCTGTCTGGTCATGCAATCACCTGCGCAAAGTTGTCACCTGTCCCAGGTAAAGGCGTGAACGACGGGTGAGCCATTTTAGCATCACTTGGCAGACCAGATCTGTTTGTGCATTGCAGGTGGTGTTGCTGTCTGCCCAGCAAGCTCTGCTGTCCCGCCTGGTGCTGCAAGGCAAAGCAGACAGGGACATCAACATGCGCTTCGGGCGGCTGGCCTTTGGCAGCCGTGCCCGCAAGTTTTCTGAGCACGAGCACAAGCAGGCTGCTGAGGAGATGCTGACTGACAGCGGCCTGGCAGAGTTGGAGGAGAGAGTGCTGGCTTTCCTGTATGCTCACAGTGGAAGCCTCAAGCTGCTTGCACTGCTGGACGATGTTGTGCGCATGTTGTCACAGGTAATACTGGACTTTCTGTCTCACCTGACACTGTACAACATGTAAGTTCGTGGTGTACATTTGCAGCAGTGCAACTGCTGCAAAGGATGACTAGAGACACACCCTGATTCAAGACGCATGTGCTCTCCTCAGCCAGTCTTGCACTGGTCACTCTTTCAGTTCTCAATGATTCACATAGATGTGTTGTTGATTATATACAGCAGCATGTGCACAACAGCTGAGCAACATTGCATGCTATCATCTCATCGTGTACATGAGGCAATACAGGCTGATGCTTCTGCAGATCAAGAATGTGGCAGCAGCCAGCAATGCTGCATTGCAGCATGATGTTGCCAGCTTGAAGAGGGAGACAGAGGAGATGCAGAGCAAACTGGAGAGCAGCCTGCAGTCTTTTGATACTGTGCAGCAGGAGGCTCAGGCTGTGGAGGGGGAGGTTGTTGATGAGGTTTGTCTTCTTATCCTTTGTCTGTTCTCACATATGTTCATCTGGCAGGACTTCACAAGTGTAAGTGTGTGTCATATGTGGTAACAGCACGTCCTGCATTTATGCTTTATGTGATCCTCTGGTCTGTGCAGCCCTCAGCAAATTCTGCAGAGCAGACATGGCTCAGTGCAACTGGTCCATTGCTGTTGTGCAACACAGACAGATCAAGGTGGCTGTGCTGATGCATCAATCTGCTCACTGGTGCTTGTTTGCGTGTCACAGCAAACGTCATGTCTGTGATCGATGTGTCTCATGAGCTGCGTTTCTCTTCACAACCCAACCTTGTACATCTTGAACACTAATGATTTCACTTTCAAAACAGACTGTGTGAAGCACCACACCATGAAAACCTGAGATGTATTGTGTGCGTCTTTCAGGTGCAGCAGCGCATGCAGCGCCTGAAGGAGAGGCTTTTTCATGAGGTGACCAGTGTGCTGGAGCCCAGCAGGCTGCACCCCCCGGGGCGCTGGCAGGAGGCCTGGCACCGGGCCTCTCGCTTCCTCAACCGCCGCCCTGGCCATACAGAGGCCCATCAACTGGAGCTGCAGAACAAGCTGTGTGAGCTGCATGCTGCCATCAGCTCTTCCATTGAGGCTGAGGTGTGCTTCCAGTGTTGGGGTCCTCTATGATTGTGCATGCTTTGACACATCGGCACTGTGGTTGATGCTTGACAGAACACAGTGTGAAGGCTTCATGCTGTCATCAGTGTAAAGGACTGCTTCAGCTTGAGCCCCCGCGTCTTCCAGCAAGTGTTGTTGCATTCAGCCTGTCTCTGTGACTTACATGTCAACTTGAATAACGCCATCAACTGTCCGTACCAGGCGCTGCATGAGTACAGGTACCATTGTTCATCTTCAGTACATTGCCTCGCCATTGACATGCTAAGATTGTTTTTTTACACTTGGTAGTTCTGTAACTGCAGCTCTTTTGTGTGAGCTGTCTGCCCCATTGCAGGTGAGTGACTTCTGGCAGGATGTGGAGGCAGCCACCAACGAGAGGCAGCGCAGCATGTTCCAGTGCATCAACAGGCGCCTGGAGAGCTTGAGCAGGGAGATTGAGGGGACGGTGGGGCAGGTGCTGGAGCTGCGCCTGGAGCCCGTCACCATTGCCATGGACCCCCCTGCAGCACAGGACTTCCATGACTCCCTGCAAAACTTGTTTGCACAAGGTGACCCTGCCTCCGTGCCTTCGCTGCTGCCCTGCACTGTGTCTGCGTGGTGCCTGGCCTGATGCTGTGCTGTGTCTGTGGTGAGTGTGACCTGAAGCCATGCTGCCCGTAGCGACTGTGCACGAACGAAACAGGATCAGACAGTAATGCTCAGGTGTTTTGCAAAGTCTTCACTCACACGTCAGTTTCTAGCAGCTGGCTGCCAAGCTACCTTGTCTTTACTTTACAGAACTTTAGAACAGAACACTATCTGTCATGTTGTGCAGCTGTACTGATGTGCAGTCATTGTCGTATGCAGGCATCAGGCAGAGGTCGGTGACACGCAGGCGCCACAGGCAGCAAGATTACACTGTGTGGGAGCCCCGCTTCCGCAATGGGCTGTGCCGCACGGGGCAGTACTTTGTGGGCAGGCCAGCCAGGCGCCATGTGCCAGAGCACTATGAACAGTCTGTGTACGACCTGCAGCCCCACCACATCAAGGTGATCATCGCCCTGATGGGCCATGAGAACGCCAGCTTGTGATGAAGGCGGTGGCATATAATGCCGTAGTCTGTAGTGGTGACCACTGCTGCTGTATTGCTGGCTTATTAATGTCGCAGACCGGCATTCGTCTATCCATCTGTTGTGTTGCTGTGTTTGGCTGTGTCTGACGCAAGAGTACTTATGATGAATTGACTGTACAATGAGGATTAGATTTCGAGATCTGGGTGTGTGATGCAGGAGTACTTCATCGCACTGGTGGATGGCACAGTTGAGGCGTCTATCAAGTATGTGCGTGAGTACGTGCATGCCTACCTGAGTGACATGCTGGAGGATGCTCGCAGCCAGATCCAGGAGTATGGCCAGTCGTTCAACACCACCATGGTCGCTGCGCTTCACACAAGGCAGCAAGGTGGGCCTACCTACATTCAGCTGATGTTGCTTTTTCAGATGTTTGCACCGTTCTGGCAACTTCACAATCACAGTGATCATTACAAAAAAAACCGGGTTCACCCGGGCAATGAGTACACTACTCGCTTGTGCATCAGCTCTTTGAAGAGAATCAATCTGACTGCCTCCAAGTTGTTTGCAATTTCTGTCACTTCATTGAGGTGCAGACCATTCAGCGCCCCTCCTGCAAAACATGATCTGAAAACCCTGTTTGTTGATGCAGGGGAAGCGGCCAGAAGTGCAGCTCTCAGTGCCACCAGTGCTCGCCTCACAGCCACCAACACCTTGCTGCATGATGTGGCAACCATACAGCGTCATGCTGAGGCACTGTGTCCTGGTGAACACCACATCAGTGATGTCATGTCAGAATTCAGCCTGGATGAGCCTGAATCAAGCCACGCTGTGCACGCTGAGCTTCATCCAGAGGCTGAGCCTAGCAGTGGCACTGAGCCTACTGCTCCAGTCTTGACTGGTGTGGAGACTGAAGCCTTCTGTCAGCCACCTGTCAATGACAGCAACCGTCCCCAGCTGTGGGACCAAGCTCTGACAGAACCTGCAGCTGATAGCTCAGGCCCTCACGCAAATGGCTGGGCAGGAGAGAGCTGTGCCCCAGCTGTGGAGATGCCTGAATCTTCCCTGCCAGCTGTGGGGTTGCTTGAGGTTCCAGCAGTGCAGAGGCAGTGGCCAGCGGTGGGAGTACAGGAGTCGCCTCTGCCTGCCATGATGAGCGAGCTGCATGAGGCCATGAGTGCTAGCGTTTCCAGTGCTGGTAAGCCACTTGAACCACTAAAGCTTTGGCTCCATTGCGGACTCTTGCCAGATTCAATGAGCAAGGCAGGCAGCTCATCAGGGAGCGATGCATCGCATCACATCACATCACATCACATCACATCACATCACATCACATCACATCACATCACATCACATCACATCACATCACATCACATCACACCGCATCGCATCGCATCACACACATCATATCACATCAATGTGACGGCTAGTGTCACACTTACATGCTGTGTGATGGTCACATTGCATGTGTTGGTGGCTACCTTTGCAGCATATGGTGCCGTGTCCTGAAGGCATGGTGTACTTGCCTTGCAACCACAATGTTGGGCATCTGTTGCCCAGCAGCTGCCATTGCGTCCTGTTTGTACACAGCGCACTGTTTGAGAAGAGAATCACACGCCTCTGTGCAGGCAGCTCAGATGCTGTTGCTGAGGGCCTGCCACTAGATGAGCAAAGCGAGCTTGAGCTAGCTCTCTTCCTCTCCCTTGAGGAGGCAAGAGCCCAAGCAGACAGACAGGCTGCCACAGCTGCTGTTGCTTCTCCACCGCCAGCAGCCTCTCCCTCTGCCAGTGACGTGGCCGCAGGCAGGCAGGACCGCCCATATGGGCCTGCTAGACGGGCTCGGCAAAGAGCCACTGCTGTGGCAGCAGCTGCATCAAGTGCCGCAACAGCAGCTGCCGTGCAGGCAGAAGCTGCAGCCCAGCGTGCAGGAGATGCTGTGAACGCTCAAGTGGCCTCAGCGCATGACACAGTCCATGCTGTCATGGGTCATGTGGATGCTGTGCTCAGGTCTCTGCCAGGCTTCAATGGACCCATGCTCACCAGAGCTGATACTGCTGATACTCACAACTCAGACTCGATCCAGCAGGAGGAGGCTGAGTTAGCGTGGGCTGCTGGGCAGATGGCCAGCAGCGGTGGCAGTGGTGGACCAATTGGGCATGTTCCAGATGACTTGCGCCAAGACATCTTCATGCCCAGCGGTTATGACAACCTGCCTGAATGGTGGCGCTCTGCAAACGAGGGCAGCAGTGCATCATCTGGTGGCGACTCTCCAGCAGCTTCAGTGGCAGCTTCAACCCCAGCTGTGGCCACAGCTGCAGCAGCCAGGATGCACAGTTTCACCTCAGATGACAGCAGCTTTGACTTTGCTGATGCACCACATGGTGTCAACACGGACAGCATGCCGGCTGCACCAACAGACCAGTTTGCTGCCCTCAGTTTGTTGGACCTTGACTCTGCTGTCCCAGGTCCATCAGCAGTGGCTTCAGTCAGTCACATGGACATGCTAGAATCAGGCATTCAGTATCTGCCAGAGGAGCAGTCAGACTCTCCTTTCTTTGCCGGCAATGACTCACCGTTTGCTGTGGGCTGTCAGACAGCTGGTTTTGCAAGCTCTGGGGACCATGCAGTCCCCATCAGCTATCCCCGTATTGACAGGCCCAAACTGAGTTCCTCCTCTAAGGAACCAAGCAGCCCCATAGTCTACCCTCGTGTGGCTCATCCTGCCCCCACCCCAGCTGAACATGCCTCCCTCACCCCAGCACAGGAGGTTGACCAGTCATGTGGCCCACCTAGCCCCAGGACCCAGATGCATAACCTGGCCTTGGGTGGTGATATCTTCCATGGCCACGCCTCCTGGACCGACAGAGCAGTCGAAAGCCTCCTGAACTGGGAGGCTGCGCCACGTCCTGGACCTGTGGCATGGGGTACCTCTCAGGGTGGGCCCTTCATCAGGTCGCTTGAGCAGCCTGAGCCAACTGCTGACATGGCTGCTGGCGGGGGGGGCGTGCTAGGTCCTGACCCACCATCGGACCTCCCTAACGATCTGCCTGTCAGATGGCTGCCTGTTGGTGAGGCGGCTGGTAGTGAGCATGTGGTGCAGCATGAACCACCTCTGGTCTTCTTCCGCCTTTCAGATGAACCAGTGCGGAGGCAGCCTGCACCAGAGCAGTTAATGTCATCTGCTGTTGAGAATGCTGGCAGTGAGGATATGCTGCAGCATGGACCACCTCTGGTCTTCTTCCGCCCTTCAGATGAGCCAGTGCGGAGGGCGCCTGCCTCAGAGCAGTCAGAGCCATCTGACGATGCCAATTGCTCTGCTGAAGGCCCTGCCAGCATCCATGTGCACCAAGGTACTGTTTCTGTGCAGCGGCCATGAGTAGCATACCAGGCAATCTCATTGCATGGTTTAGTGGCATTGTCAATTGCCTTTGCTTTGCTACCAGGCACAAGCATCAAGCTGCTGTGATGCAGTCAGGCTAATTATATTTGGCTTTTCTGGCAGACCCTGCGCCGCATCCTCTATCAGGGTTTTTGCAAATGGCAGTGCAGCATGCTGTGCATGATTGCTAGTGCGAGCCGCCTTGCTGTTATTCCAGAAGAAGCGGAGGGTCATCTGGCCAACAATCGCCTAGCAGCGCTGAGTGGGCATGGTGAGCTGAGTCAGGAGGACAGCAGTGAGTGGGAACTTGTATCATCAGATGTGGATGAAGATTGATGCTCACGACATCATTGCTGGACTGCTCAGTGTGGAGTGCAGGAATAAGTGCACCCACTCAGCAGAGAAGTCTGTGGTTTGCATGTGTAGCTGTAAGTGAAGATATCAAGACCCCGTCAATAGGTCTATTGCTTTTGTATATTACAAGCGCAGCTTGTCAAAAGGACCTTCATGTACAGCACTGTATGATACTGCAGCAATTGTTGAGCTTTGAGCCTGAGACATGTTGTGTGAATCTAGCATGTATGTAGCCAGTCAAGGAGTCAGCTAGCAGGATGGCCTGCATGCTGCTCAGTTGGACCTGCTTTTAATATTGGCATGTATTTCAAATTTAATTGAACAAAAGTACTTCAGTCACTTGCGTGCTGCAACGACGTCGTTTTGCACAGTTGTTAACAGTTGCAGGCCTGATCGTGCCGTTGAGCTTGATGTGTGACATGTGATTTGTTCACTCAACAAGTGACACAGCATGTTTTGAAAAATTGTGACAGACAGCGTTGGCTGCTCGTCACCACACATGCAGATAAGGTTGCGGGATTGCTGAAACTAGACTAGCTACAATAAGATCTTCCTTTTGTACAAGCACATCACTCGGCATTCAGACCTTTCAAACTGACAGCGCATGTGGCTCATGTAACCGCTGATGGTGCAGCCAGGGCTCCCAAAGCCGACTGCTCACAAAACAAAGTTATTGTCTTGAGCAGAAGAGACCCATCTGACTCAGTTGTTATGCTTGCAAAGAACATCATCTCCAGATTCAGCTGTAGATCCACCTTCAGTTCAATCTTGCAGTGAACCTATTTGCTCACGTTTTGAAAGTCACTGTTCAACACCTGCAAATCACCATGTGGCAAGCTTTTAGGCAATCAGTACTTGACATTTCAGCCCTTGTGCACACTTGTAAACAAGTCCGATGGTCTCAGCAGGCCAGATACTCTGTTGCTGCACCAGTGCGTTTCTCATCCGAGTACCAGGAGGTGCTGATAAAGTAGATAGGAACATTCTTGAGCATCCTTTAGAATCAGCAGCAGTATCTTATAATGTTCAAGTGAGCCAGAGACCTTACAGAAGCTGTACCCAAAGCACTCATGTTCAACTTGTTGAGTGAAGGTGGCTTGAAGCAGCGGTGGCCAGCAGCACTGCAGTGATCCCCACCATCTCAATCATTTGTACCAAACCTAATTTAGATCGTTTCAAACCAACATGTTCCTCAAAACACACTATCTTCACTAGCAGCATCAAAGTCTGCCAACTCGACTTCTGCATCAGCAATGGAGATGCTGCCTAGAGATGCCACCTCAGCCTCTGGCAAGTCTTCAGGAAAATCATCTTGGGCAAGTGTGTCCTTGATCTTGTAAACGTCATTGTAATCAATTGCTGGAAAGCCATCATCATCTGACCTGCGCATAGGCAGGCTCAAGTAGGTCACTTGAATGTGATTGCCATTTGACAGCCATGCTCCACAGATTGAATCCTTGATTGGGGCAACCAGGCCTTGCAGTTGGGGATACGTCGATAGCGTCACATGCATCACTCAAACTCCTCATGTAGACTGCTGCAGTATCAATGCTTGAACGCCTTCTGATAACCAAGGCTGCACTATAATATGGCCAAACAGCAGCAGAACAGATTTGGTTTAGTGACATGATCCAGGCAGCTAACCACAGATCGTCACAATTCAACGCTGGGTTGCATGGCTGCACACTGTCCTTTTGTGACTGGTGGGCCATACCCTGATGCAACAGATGGTCTGCTGGGTTCCTTTGGCAGTGCCATCATGCTGCCGCCTTCCAGCTCATTCAGATCAGGCACAGAAACCTGTGCCTGCAGCTCTCCTGACCTAACCGGCTGCAGCTGGCTGGCAATAGACTCAGCGTCCTCTGAAGCCCCAGACTTGCTGTGCTGCTGACTCAGCATACCTGGCCCTACTAGACACACGAATTGTGGTCGAAATTGTCCTCAATCTGAGCAAACAAAAGAAGACACACAGAAGGCAAGGCGCTGGCCAGGTCAAGTGCTAGCAGGATTGTCAGACTTCTGCTGTAATCTTAAGCACAGCATACTTTAGCATGATTGATCCAGTCGTGATGTTTTGCAGTGCCCCTTGAACGTGCAACATCACGCATGTCATGCCAAAGCCAGGATACATGCTGAGGTGGCGCTGAGCTCAGACCAGCTGACGATATTTTGAGCACCAAACACTGCCATGTGAAAGACAACACATGTCTGCACAGGGAAAAGCAACCCGCAAGGCCAAGCCTCAAGACTGATATGAAGCCCTTACCTGTGAAACCACCTTGCTGCTGCCGGCTCCTGTTGTCGTCGGCTGCATTGCCTGAGCCAGCCCCTTGGACTGCTGAATCCATTGCCAGCAGTGAGTCCATGACTTGCCTCTGGGGTTGAAGCTCTGAACTCACTGCCGCTGAGTCAGTGAGCTGCTGCGCGGCCTTGTGAGCTTGCAAGACGTGCACAAGGTGTGCAGCATGCAGATCCTGTGGCTCTGTGATTGTTGCCACACCCTTGCCATTAGTCACAGCTGTCTCACTCTGTGAGGGGCGGCCACCCAAGGGCGATTCGGGGTCTTGCCCTGCCCCTGATGCTGGCAACGGCCCTGTCATTGCCATCAAGCTTTGTGTCGGCCTGCCAAAGCTGCTGGCTGCTGACGCCACCCCCTGAGGCTGGGCCCTGACTGCAGGTAACACCCTCAGACTTGGCAGGGGGTCAAGCTGATGGCCTGCAGTGATTGAGCTGCTCTGTGCAGTGCCAAATGGGCAGTCAGGCAAGCTGTTGCTGCTCTGGCTCTGAAACACAGCCTGTGTTGGCAACGCTGTGTCGTCCAGGACTGCCAGGGCGGCTTGGCGTGCTGTACCTGCAGCCCTTGCCTCATCAAGCGTGACTGCACTGGCTGCGCTCACATTCACCTGCTCGCCTCCCCCCACTCGTGTCACTGTGCTGCTCTGCACAGCGCCAGCGCGGCTAGCTGCAGTGTTGACAGCAACCTTAGCACTGATGTTGGCGTCAGCAGCAGCAGTGCTGCTGGCAATGGCCTGATGGGAGACAGATCCAGCAGGCGGGGACACGGTAGCAGTGGCAGCAGTGGGGATTGGACTGGGTTTGGTCACAGGGGCCAGGGGCAGTATTGCTGGGGCAGCCAGCTGTGGTGAACTCCCTGAGGCCTGACTGACCATCGTTCTGACTGCTGGAAGCCCGAGTGGCGCCAGATTGCCAGCTGGCATGCTTACGCTTGGCTGAGGCGCTTTTGGCGCCAAAATGACAGCCGGCATGCTGGGAGCCTGCGGAGGCAAGGCTGGTGCCTCAGTGCTTGGCAGCGCGGTCACAATCTGCTGAGGCAGATTTGGCGCCAAAGCACTGATTGGCGCACTGAGCAGTTGCCTGTGCTCCTCAGGTTGAACACTGCTTGGCTGAGTCAGCTTTGGCGCCACGGCAGCTGTTGCTGGTTTGGATGCAACCTGCTTGGGCAGGACATCAGCAGGCCTCTCCTTCTCTGAATGGCAACTTGCTTCTGAAACACCTGCTTGATCTGATGTCAGAGCAGCAGCAGCTGTCACAGCGATGGCTTCCTCCATAGCAGACACGTTGGTCTGCAACGCAGACAAGGGGTCGGCAACTGACCCCTGCCGTGCAGCGTCTGTAGCCTGCTGTCTCTGTGCATGGTCAGCTGAATGCCCTGCCCCCGCCGTGTCCAAGTGCCTGTCATGTTGTGGTTCAACCGCAGGCTTTGGCACCCGCTGTTCTGCCACAGGCGGCTGCATGCTACGCCTGCTATGCATGTCATGACCCTGCCGCCAGGCGTGCGGTCCATGCTGATAGGCAGGCATGTGCTGTGTAGTACTGTGAGAAGGTGAACCGTACGTGTAAGCTGTGTAGCGGGGGAAGGTGGTGTGGGAGGTGGGGGTTAGCCTGGGGTGCATCTGGGGCCCTAAGCCATGGCTAGGGGAAACAAAGGGTAAAGGTGAGGGTCCTGTTAGCGTTGCACCATTTTCCACGTCTGTGCTGTACCCTGATAGACCTGCATGTACACAAATTGTAGCTTGCTGCAGATGGCACTGAGGCTAGCAGGTGTCGCTGTTGTTTTTAATGGCCAGTTTTGGCTGCAGATCAGACAGCAAATCAGCATGATGATGCAATGCAACAGCAACCTATCTGCCCCAGCTTCATGACTGGACAGTCTGCGCGCAAGCACAAGTAATGCCCATCCATTTCTGAGTGCATGAGGATGCTTAGACACTGCATGAAGAGTACATGGATGCAATGCTCTGCAGGAGCTTGGCACAATCTTTCTGGTACCAGCCTTCAACTACAGCAAGAACACTGGTGTCTTGTAGTTTGAGTATTACTTGAAGCAGTAGAGGCAGACATGGCTGAGGCAGGGACTGAGGTGGACCCCCCAAGGGAGGGGGAGGGGTGCTGCAGGCGTTGCAGCTCCAGGGCTGATGCATCTCGTTGAGCCTGCAGCTGCCGCTTGAACTGTGCCAGCTCCGCCCGCATCTTCTTCTCCTGTTTGCCGATGTCTCCCAACCTGAACATGCAGCATTTGTAGTGTGACTGATCAACCCCTACTTGCGTTTGTCACATAGCCGGACCATGTGTCATTTGCATTGTGTCTCTCAATGCAGTGCTTTCAAATCAAGCAGTATATAGCTGATGCTGATGTAGGTTGTACACAGCCAAATGTGCAAAAGCAGCATGGTTCAACTTGGACATTGCATACTGCTTGCTCTTAGCAGCAGGTAGCAAACTGACCAGATAGGAAACGCAGATGAGATGATAGATTGGTCTTCAGAAGGGCCCAAAAAGCTTCCAAAGGGTGAACGCTGATGCGTCGGGTGTTGCGAGCCTTTATGTCATCCAATGTAATTTACATGTTTGGGTAGCATGTATAGCAGCTTGCAACTGGGCCTTCATGCAGCACAACACAGCAGAGCATGGCACAGCACGGCACAGCATGGCACAGCACGGCACACCTGGAAACAGGAGAGACAGCTGTTGAACCAAAAGCCCCAGTCCTCTCCCTAGGCACTGCCCACAGCTGTCTGGCAGTGGGCTCAGCATGCTGGCGGTGGTGGGAGCGGATTGACATAGAGGCCTGCTGCAGCCGAGCCTGCAACTCGGCGTTATCTCGGTCTGCAGCCCTGAGAGCCAGTCTTGCCTCTTCTACCTGCTGCAGTGCTGCCTCCCTTCCCTCGACCGCCTGCACACAAATGTGGTTGCTACGCCACCTCAAGCACAGTCTAGAGCGACTCCATTTGAGAAGTAACTGCGACAAAGACTGACTCCCACATGTGCACTAGTCAGCACAGCCTGGTAAAGGTTTGAGCAAGTGCACATGAACAACAATGCATCTGAAGAGTTGCAAAGCAAATTTGCAGGCTTGCAGTCTTTCATGACATGGGAGAGTGGGAATGGCTGTGTATGCAAGCATGTCATGCAGACTAAAGAAATTGTTGCAGTGTTACACATTTATGTGGCACTGCGGCTGGCGATTGTCTAGCGTGGATGCGTGCCAAGCTAATGTAGCAGATTGCTCATGTCAGGCAGACCAGACTTTGCTGCGCAGTCAGAAGTTGTCTTTCCCCTTGTGTTCCTTTCTGATGCTACTGCTTGTCATGACCTGACAGCAGCACATTTCTCAATTGCATCAAATGGCTGTTTCCTTGCAAACAATCACTGATGTGAGATGTATGGTATGTTGGGCCGGATAAGCAATGTTGATCTTCCATAAACACAACTCCTGCTGTATGCACTGCTCAAGGCAGCAGCAGAATCTGCCATAATGTGACATGCAAGTTGTGCTCATATCATCAAAAAGCAACAGAGATACCTCATCTAATGCGTGCTCAGCAGAGTGAGCAGTTTGCTTCCAGAAGGCCTCCCTGCCAGCAGCGGCCTGCAGCTCACGCAACGCACCCTTCTGCTTCTTCTGCAGCTTGCGCAGCTGCACTGCCAGGAAGGCGGGGTCCAGCCCTTGCCCTTGTGCCCGCTGCCCCGGGGGGTACACTGCTGCAATACCCCCCTCGCCCAGTCCACCCCCTGGCCCCTGCATCATCTATACTGTCAAAAAGAAGCACCGTTCTAGCCTGAAACCAGGGTATACCAGTGTCGGCTGCGTCGTTCCCAAAAAGCATGATTGTCTTGAAATCAAACTTGACAGACACTGCACATTGCATACAGCGTGCTCATCGCTGCAAATCTTTTGGCAATCTTGTGTCTGTCCTTCACAGCTGCAAGGACTGCAGCAGGTACCAAAGCAAGATCTGGGCAGTTACATAGCAACACAGCATTGCAAAACCCCCGCAACCCGCACACTATTAGCTGACAACCAGCTGACAGAGTCACAAATGCCATATGCAAGCATGGAAGCCAGCACCTCACTAAACACAGTCCAGGATGATGAGGCAAGACAGAAACAGACCTTGACTGCATTCTGGAGGTGTGAGAGCTGGTAGCGAAGGGCCTCCTCAACTCCAGCATGAGCAGCAGCTCGCGCCTCAGCCTCAGCCCAGGAGGCCTCAGCTGCCTTGAGTCTCTTATTGTTGCCTCTCAGGCTTACCACCTCTGCCTCCAGCTTTTGTACCCTCTCCCTGTACCAGTCACAATCAACAAATCATTCAACCAGTCAATTTGCATTCCCTGTCTTCAGGGGAGTTAGCAGACCATGACTGGAAAGTCAACATACACTGAGCACTAAAAGTTTCAGCTATGCCTGCATTCAACACTCGAGCACCAAAGGAGTTACGCTCATGTGCAAAGGCATTGCATGACATGATTGCAACAGCAGAAGCAGTAGCCGTCGCAGCAGCATTGCAGAGGCAGGCTTTTGCAAGGTTTGTCCCTCTTCTGCACCTATAGGTTGGTGCCGAGTCCGAGTCGTTGCAGTAAAAATTCCGCATCCCTGCTGTGTTGAGCATATCTTGCAGCTCTGAACGAAATGCGTTTTGCAACATGCTGACGGTACACTCAGTGCTACAACTTGGACAAAGAATGTCTGCGTCTCATCAGATTGGAAGTAGACATGCCTGTAGGTGGCACTGCTTAGCGTTTGTTTTGGAGCATCTAGCATGCATGGAGAGCAGCTGTGCCGCAACCCCTTTGATCATGCAGATCATACTACGCCATCCGTGGTCATACAGCAAACAATCCATGATCATACAGCAGCAGCAGCAGCAGCAGCAGCAGCAGCAGCAGCAGCAGCAGCAGCAATGTTTTGGTTTGAGAACTTGCCAACAGACATCCTCAAGCCGCCCATGGTAGTTGGGGAATATAAGTATAGCATAAATTTGCACCCTGATGCAGCAAATAGTGAAACAGCTGCACAGTACCTGTCAGCTTCTAGGGCACGGCGCTCCCTGTCCAGAGCCTCCCTGTGAGCCTTGTACTCCTGATCTAGATCCCGCCTGGCATTCCTGTATGCTGAAGCAGCTGCTGCTTGAGCTTCGGCCACCTGGCAGGCTGACTCAGCATCCTGGCGAGTCAGCATCTGCTCACGTGATGCAACTCTTTGCTCACGGCCGGTCAGCCGCCCCTGCATTGCAATGTGCTATCAGCACTTCCTGATGCGCCCCATGCAAAGCACAGTGATACGGTCTGTACATTTGCAATCTGCATGCTGATCAGTAAAGCCTATGCTGAAGTCAAGCATGAAGCTGACCGCATGCAGCAATGCAGTAGCATGCTGTTAGCACATGTCTTGCAAGTTGAGTGTGTCTCCATTGGATTTCTATTTGCAGCATGATGAAACATGTACAGACCTGCTGAATGTCAAGTTGGCGCTGCGCATCAGCTTTCCAGGTTCTTCTTCTTGAGCCTGCAGCTGCTGGCGCTGCTCCAGCAAGCCGCTGTGCATGTCGTGCTGCTGCTTCTCCATCCTTTCTAGCATCTGCGAGAGCCACATTATCCCTGCTGCTCCAACATCTTGCAACCAAGTGTCAACCTTGGAGATTTTGTGGCTCAAGTGATGCTGTGCTGTGGCAGAAAAGAATTCTGCTGTACAAAGTTGAGCAGCTCAAACAGTACACGCGGCTTTGCTCAGTCTCATTCAGCAATTTAGATTGCAGATGCTACTGGTCACATGATACATGCTGGCCTGAAGCTGCTTCCAGTGCTGCCAAGACCCTCCTAGCATAGTGAAGCATGGCAAAGCAAATGAGCCTATGCTTGCGCTTATGACTTGACTGTCAGTACAAAGCAGGCAAAGTAGCTACCCCAAATTGTTGGACGAGCATGTCTGATGCAAACAACTGTATTGGACAGATTGAGGGAGCAACAGACCTGCTGCTCTTGAGCTTGCAATTGCTGCAGGCGCTCCTGATGATCTTGCTGCAGGCCGGCTCGCTCCTGGTTTGCCACGTCGCGTGCATCATTGACCCCCTCCGCCCTGGCAGCCTTGACCTCCACTTCCCTTACCTGTCCTACCTAAAAGACACCAATAACATCTTGGCAGACTTTACCACATGCGGGGCATTGCAGTCGTTGTTTCAATCATTGACGCTATCACAGTCTTGCTGAGTAATGGAGTCATCAGTATTCATGTCATTGTCATTTGTTATGATGATCATTCTTGTCGTTGCAATCACTTAATACATGTGCAGTAGTGGTGCCATCAGTGGACCCCTCCCCCCTAGCAGCCCTCACCTCCACCTCCCTAAGCTGTTGATTGAACACATCACTGACATTCTGGATTGTTTCAGTGTCATGCAGAGCATGAGCACATGCCTTGTTGTGCCATCACGCTTTATGATGCCGGCCTGGCTGGATGTTTGGCAGGAACAGGGAGAGGCAATTGTGCTGGTGACAAGGCTATGTGACAGCTCATGAGAGTATCAGTACAATGTGCAGCGACATGCCAGCTTCTGGTGTTGACAGCTCTGTGTTGGTGCATGCTGATACCTACACGGGGTTGGAGAGACTATAGCCTCTGCTGGCACTGGTCAGAACAGCCAAGTACTGGTGACCTTGTAAAGGCACAGAAAATAAGGTGCTTTCCTGTCGACGTACTTCCTCCTGCAATCGGGCCTCACACTCCTGACGGTAGGCAGCCATACGCTGCTCCATTGACTTATACGGCCGCTCCCTTTCCTCCTGCACAACACATGCCACAGCTTGTCAAAGGCTGAGTTACACACCTGCTGTAACAGCCTGCTGTTGAGTCAGTCACAGTTCTGGATATTGGGGTCTGCTGACTCATGCGCTGTAGTGCTTGTCTCAGTTACGCATCTATGGCTGTTGTTGGGCACAAAAAGCTCAATGTAGAACAAGGAAATGAATGTGTGCTGCAGTGGTGGCTGGGTGTCATAGAAGACTGGAAGGCATGCCTGTGACTGCTTTAGGTAGGTGTCCTCCAGCCTCTGCAATGCTAGGCTGAGTGGGCTGCCATCATATTCTGCAGTCTGAATGGCTATCTCGCTCACAGACTTTGCGCCCAGCACCTCAGTCACTGACTGCAGCAAGCTGATTGCAAAGGCAGGCTCACTGACACCTCCTGATCACCGCACAAAGACACAGCACGTCAGCTTCAATACTGAGCACCCAGTTGCAAGAGCTACGAATGCAGAGGTGTTGTAAGGACTGCTTGAGTGTCATGCCAGTGCTGCAGCACTGGCTGCAAGCGTGCTGCCCAGCTCATGAAAAACGTGTGGTGTGCGCATGCAGGAGGCTCACCATCTGCAGTGCTGAGAGTGTACTTAGTGCCCAGGGCAGTCTGCAGAGGACTGCCAGGACTGACTTGCATGAACTGCAGGATGTCTGCGTGAGTGAGGGCCTGCAGGCCGCTGATGCCAGCCTCTGGTTGGAATACTGAAAGCGTGTAATGGTAGTGGCACGCTGACAGATAGTCCACAATCAAGCTGTTCATGACATTGCGCCAGAGGGCTTCACTGCTTGGCACTGCTGCATGGACGCTGCATTCCTGCTTTTGCAGCTTGGTGAGCACCTGTGACCTGAGCTGGGTCTGCAGATAACAGTGCAAGATTGTGCTGTGATGAACTGCTTGCATCTGAAATGTTGTGGTCTGATCTTGCTGCATAGAAAGTCGCAACATCAACAGAGTGTACCTTCAGAGAGCTCATCACTCCGGCTGCCTTCAGCTGAGAATACAAGTGCTGCTTGAAGTCGCCAATTGCCATTTGTGGACATTGGTGCGGGGAGGTGCTGGTATGAACAGACATAGTAGTCAATCGGGGTCTCCGAATGTCTACACGGAGCTGAAGTCAGGGCTCAGCAGACCGAGCCGGCAGCTGCCTTTGCCCGGGACCCATGCACATTGTTGCATGTAATCTGGCAGGTGCTGTATCTTCGGCCGCGTGCTGAGCTGCCTGATCGGCTCGCTATCCGTGTTGTGAACGCAGAGTTGACTGCATGGGGAATCCAAATCGCTGCTTTGCTTTCATGCTTGCAGACTGGAATTGCACCTCCCGCATCGTACAGCATGAGTACAAACGGAAACAAATGGCATCCCGGAACACCCGTTTAGGCATTGCATGCCGTTGACGTGACACGCAGATTCCGTTCCACTTGCAATTTTGCTTCTTGGCTGGGCCTTACAGAAAAGTTTCAAAGCTGTAGCTGAATATCATTGCAAGCTTGCATCATAACTCGGAGCATCATATTCACACTGAGGTGTGCGATGAGGAAACTGCCTACCTGAGATGCATATGGCTCTGTCCACTCAGGGTTGACCAGGCATACTGGCTGTAGCCACTCAAGCCAAAGCTTGATCAGACCTGCTGACCAACAGTCTCCAATGTGAACAGCTTAGCTTGTTGTACTAACGAAGCAAATGTGGCTAGCGGACTCAGAAGGTTAGGCAAGTGTCACATTCCCCAAATGAACAGGGTTGTTTGAGGACTTTGCACAAATTTTCTGAGGCAGAATGATTGCAATCATTGTAGTAGTTTTCATTTGTGCAAGAACCAACAAAGAATCAACAAAAACATATTACGTTTTAACAGATTCCTTATGTACTGCTCAACACCCAGAGGACACATGGGAAAATTCCTAGCCCACAGCTGCTAACGCTTGTGTCCACAGGCATTTGCATGTGGGCTAGACCGCATTTTTACAAAGATGACAACTGCGTGTGACACTGTTTTAAACTTGCCTAAAGTGGCATCATTACAATAGCTGTTAACTGTAAGTATCAGCAGCTATACCTTGGGTAATATGATACACAGTCATGTTATACACTAAGTTGATATAGCTTGACAGCAGCCACAGACTACCCACAGTCAAGAATAACAAAGGCTGCAGGTGGTTGGTGTCTGATGCCAGCCGGCTTCTGTTGCCAGAAAGGTTCACAATGGCTGTGTCCATAATGCCTGTCTGCCTCACAGGCAAGGATTGACAGCTTCAGCAGGGTCATCAAGAGGAAAGAAACCCCACATCAGGTTATGCTTGTCATGCTTCCCTTTCCATGCAAATGTGTGCACCTCGCACCCATCATGGATATCACCACCCCAGGCATTCAGATTCTGCACCACAAAAGCTCAGGGTTACAGGTACACACAGACACCAGTTGTGCTCCTCTGCTGACCAACCTAGAAACGTTGATGTCGGATAACAATGGTAAGTCTGTAGACTTGCCATTGTGACAATGCAAACCACTTCACACTTGCTAATTGTGAGGCAGTCTAGACATACAGTTTGATTCCTGAAGTCAAGTCACCCCAACATCAAATACAGAATGCATGCATGCATGCACCATCACATAGACAATGCAGCAACTTCACACGCTGAAGAGATGGCAGGCAACCAGGAAGGCATTTTGCACCTCTGTGTCATCACTGGAAGGGCGGCAGGCAAACCAGTTGCCTTCACAGGCCACCAGGTTCCAGCGAGCTGAGGGACAGGTGTCTGCCAGCACTGTGTCACGCACTGCTTCATCCATACCACAGCTACGTAGAGCAGTGTTGGTGTCAGCATTGATGATCTTGACAGAGCTGCCAAAGCCTGTCTGCTCAACCTGCAGTGTCATTACAGACACACTTGAGCACACAATCTTTGTTTGCTCTGCAACAATAGCGTTGCTGAGCTTTGTCCTGTCTCATGTTAGGCCAAGCTCCCAAAATAAGATCATGTCTCAGCCAGTTGTAGATTGAAAGTCTCATCTCCAGAACACATTGATCACATTGCAGGGCAGCTGTGTAGACATAAGATGTAGTACAGTCACATGGAGAACCTCAAACAGCACCGTGAGGCCGCAAAACACCTCCATCTTGTAAGAACCTGAGAGAAGTCTGACCATGGAAAAGATTGTGTAGAATGAGGCAAGCAATACCTTCCAGGACTGCTCAGGTGATCCTGGCAGCACCAGCCTCAAAACAAGCCGACCCTCCTCAAGACTTAGCCCAAAGCGAGAGTCCCTCCTCCTCACTCTGATACTGAACAGACGCTGCCTCTCTACAGTGTTCTTCGCCAATGCAGGCGGCTGGTAGTTTGCAGGCACAATCTTCCACTTTTGCTCATCGGCTTGTTCCCAAGCCGACGCTAGCACTTCACAGGGGGAGGTGTCTGCGTCACTCAGGGACAGCTCAAAAGTGCTGTGACCAG
>JAABUO010002979.1_pt1 | contig 20349 bp, 25 predicted proteins | sample 5559291 | NCBI WGS metagenome assembly JAABUO01 (sample SAMN10711878, study PRJNA513372) | rock metagenome | isolation source: Antarctica rocks | place: Antarctica: Victoria Land, Finger Mt sud
AACACTGCAGGCAAAGATGCCACCTTGGTCAGCCTATGTGTGCTGTTCCTTCATTTACTGGAGGTACTGATCTTTTTCATGCACATGTGTAGCTCTGCACTGACGTGAGTACGGTCCCTGTGCGCACGCTTGTTCAGTTTCTGTGCCCAAAATGGTTTTGATAGCGCATAACTGGCAAGTGAGTCAGAGGCCAACAATCCAAACACCGCCTGTCTGTTTTGCTGGATCTGACTGACATGTGCAGCGAAACAACATGACTGCATAGTCAATCGGCGGCACAGCAAGCAGAGACAAGCCCACACAAAGCTGGTGCATTCAGGAAGGTGAGGCTGAGGTGGCTGAGCATCTGAAAGCGGTGGGATGCCCGCCTCTGCAGCTGGCCCTGCCCTGGATCATGACAGCTTTTGCCGGCCACCTGGCAGTAGGAGAGGTGCTGCTGCTGTGGGACCGCGTTATTGGCTTTGACAGCCTGCTGCCCCTGCCACTGCTGGCTGTGGCTGTCATAGCCTTCAGACGCCAGGTCAGATGCCAGACTCTGAGGCTTGCAACTCGCTCACTGCAGGCTGTGAAAACGTACACAAGGCAGCAATCACTAGTTGCAAGCTGTTAGCATAGCACACAGCACACACATTTTGGCCTTGTAACAACAGTTGCAGGAAACAGGAAATGCTGGGTCAAGCAAAGCCATCAGAATCACATGTATGCTTGTGTCACAGATTGCAAAATAGCTGGGTTGTAGACTTGCACACGCTGAATTGTGTTGTGCCTTGCGCAGGTTTTGCTGGCAGCAGACAGCAGGGAGCAAATTATGAGCATCATGGAAGACTTGTCCCAGCTTAAAGTTGTGCCTCTTTTGCAGGGCATTTTGTTTGGTCGATGAGTATGGCTGTTTGTCGCTGCTGCTGTGGGCATATGCATCTCAAACATGATATACACTGGTGCAACAACGGGCTAGTTCTGAGCAGCCATGACTAAAATGTCAATCCTACTTCAAAGTTGCATGGTCATTTTGTTCTACCGTACTGCCCCTTAATAGTGGAGCGCTGCTGTATGGGCCTGCCTGCATGCTCAACAAACATGTTTACAGGTGCATAGTACAGTGGCAAGCTTGCAGCGCACTAGAACAGTGCAGCAGCGCTAGCGGCCTTAATTTTGTCATGCTTTAGCATACCTAGCAGTGCCACGTCGTCAATGTACATACACCCTGCTTAAGGTGTCCCAGCTGAGCAGCATGCGCACTCATTCTCCCCTAGTTCTCAATGCCCTTATGCTTTCTCCCGCTAACTGTGACTGCACTTGTCTCCTCAGCACCTCTTGCAACTGTAATTCACATGAGAGAGCTCTCGAGGCAGCACGATAAGCCGACTAGGCCCGAAGCCATGCCCCATCTGATGCCCCATGTTCTCCTTGCAGCCGTGCTCATTCTGCCATGGTCTTGCTGAGCACTACGTACATTGCATAATTCATCGTCGCTGCCTAGGGAGTTAAGGATTGGGTTATGACTGCAACGCACGAGTCCAAACGTGATGTTGTGGTAGTTTTCCAGGAAAGCAGCAGACACGTGAATATCTCTACACGTGCCCGCGCGTGTGGTCTGATTGATCAAGAACATGTCGCAGTGTCTTTGTGACACTCCGACACAGGCGGCGACACAAAGACTCGGAGGTTAGTCACAAGTGAGTTGCCGCCGTCTTCGTTGATTTTGAGCGCCAGGACTGCGTCGCCGAATTCGGAGTAGTCCAGCGGTTACCCTTGCCACTCAATTGGTGTTATCTCGGCCCCCTTGTGCGGCTCCAGACTTCGGGTAATCGACTCTATCAAATCCTGTATCTTTCTTTCAGTACTGCTGAAACCGGTGGCTATGCTTCATAATTCATCATGCCCTGCTGACTGAGCCGAGATCACTACACGCACTCGCGGCAAGACAGTTGCATTCCATTCTGTACTAATTGTTGGACCCATCTTTGCCCGTAACAAATTTCTCGATGTGTGCATAGCTGCCTGCTATGGGCGCAGCTTCTCGGTTGCTGTCGCACACGCTGACTTTAGACGTTCCAAGAAAGCTGGCTCTCAAACCAAACTTCGTTGCGCGGCGTTTCCGACCTCGAACTGTTGACGACCATCAGCTTTTGTTATGCTTGGCTTGATTGCGCAGGCAGCAACACCATGTCGTATAATGACGACCTGTCTTTGGCAAACCCGATGGACCCTGTTGTCAGGGAAGACTCTGCTAGCAGGGCTGCTGGCCACGTACCCTCAGCCGAGTTGGTGGATGACAAGATAGGTGCACCCCGGCAGCAAGGCTCATCCCTGCCACTCGTTGCCTCATGCTGCAGACTGTGGACATGGCCATTGCTGCCTTTGACTGCTGCTGTTTTTGTTGTGCAGGAAGTGAACAGAAGGGTGTGACAAAGGGGTGGGGAGGAGGTGCAGGCAGCTGGTTTGATGCATGGCTCACTTCAGCGGCAGCTCAGGTACCCACAGAAGCCATAGCATATTGTGTGCCCCAAATTGCTTTTGATTCCATTACCAATCTACCTATCAGTACTAATATGTTGTGGTCCTGAAACATCGGCTGACCAGGCGTTGTGTGGTATACAGATTGGGCAAGTCATGCTGGCACTGCCCAATGCAGTTGCCCTGACTGGCCTGCGAGCTGGAATACCCTTGTTGTTCATGTACTCCCTGTTCTCCATCTTCACCATTCATCTACTGAATGCGCTGTACTGTGAATACAAAGCCCGCAAGGTGAGCATCACATACCAAGTGCTACCTTTCCAGCCATTGCTGTAGCACTGTTGTCGCTGTTGCTGTGGCTGTTGCTGTTGCAACATATATACATATCTGCAAGTATAGCATGCTTTGACCTAGGCTGCACTCGTATAAACAAAGCTCATGCTCATGCATGTGGTGCTTTGTCATTACAAAAGCAAGCGATTGCGGCCTTTTGTGGTAATGCTGACAGCAGCCAAGCAAGTCCACTCAGAGCACAATTGGTGCTAGACTCTGTCACATGCTGCGTCAACCACGCAAATGCGCTGGAACACAAGTGCTTATGGCATGTGCAGATCAAGGCAGGCACGTGGGAGGGTGGGCACAACAAGAAAGCCACCCAATATTTCAATGTAATTGGCTACCTGGTGAACAGATGGGTGGGATACTTTGTGATGCTGATCACTATCATCTCTCTCTGTTCTACTGGCATTGCCCAGCTTGTCGCCATCAGCACAGGCCTGTACTACCTGGACATTCACATCACCAAGAGGTAAGCTGCTGCCAAAATCCTGCAGTATAGCCTGTAGTGCTTGACTGCATTACCTGTCTCCTTGAGAGTTCATACATGCATCCTGTGCAAGCCAGTACATCCATCCAGCTGTCCATGACTGTTGTGTTGCTGTATGCATCTCAGCTGTGATGCAAGCAGTATGCAAAGCAGAATTCTGTTGTGATCTGCTGCAGGATATGGACCATCATCTTTGGAGCTGTGCTCACATGTACTATGACCTTCATTCCCAGCTTCCGACATTTCAGAATATACAACATCATTTCTCTGACTGGCACCGCCTACACAGCGTTGTACCTCATCGTCACTGCATGTAAGCATTCCTCTCACCATGCCTTACTGCATGTAAGCAACCCTCACCATGCCTTACTGCATGTAAGCATTCCTCTCACCATGCCTGACTTCCTAAAGCCTGTCTGAACAAAAACTTAGTGGTTGTTGTCATTGCTCCTGCTTGCTGTGCACTAAATGCTGCACTTGTCATGCTGCTACACTCTGAGCCAATGTCAATGTCTTTTAGCACTGATGCATGACAGAGACTCTTTTGTGAACGAGATACAGCGACTTTGCTGCATATTTTCAGGCAAGATTGGTCTGAAGAGCAGCAGTGGCCATGTTGGTCCAACAAGCATGGAGAACGTGTTCTTGGGAGCCAATGTGTTCATGAATGCCTTTGGAGGCCACACCCTCTCATTGTGAGCCTTGCTACTTAACACCTCTTGGCGTACTAATAAGCTCCTGGCTACATATCACCTGTTGACATACTTGCAAGCGTATGTGATGTCTCAAGTATACTGCATGCAATTGACGTAAGCTATGAAAGCCTGTGCTCTCCTTTCTCACAGCGCGCTGGCATTTGCGGAGCTTGACAGCAGTGCTGTCTGATAGAGCAGCCTAATGGGTTTCTGACGAGTGATGACTTTGAGCCACCTTGTTCACATGATGACCTCTTTTTGGTATGCAGCGAGGTGATTGATGCCATGTATGCTCCCAGCAGATATGACCATGTGTATCCCTTCAGCTACCTGTACACCTACTTTGTATCAGTCCCCCACTCTATTCTCATCCAGCTGGCATCCCCTACAGCTAACAAGACATACGGTGAGTCAAAAAATGTGTGGTTGACTTTGAATTTTCAATAGACTTTGAGCTATTTTATGCAGTCAAATACAGTGTTTTGCTCTTAACCAAAGAACAATCAGTGACCTGAAAGGTGCTTAAAACAGTTTGTAGACCAGGATTGATCATCTGCCAAGCCAAAATGAAGCAGATGCATACAACAGTCCTGTCATTGGCCATGTTGGCTTTCATGACGTTGTGGCACCTGGTTTGAACCAACAGTTTCTGAAGTGCTTGAATTGCCTTTGCAGGTAATGTGTATGGTGTGGTACCTGTGAATGCAGCTAGGGATGTGTCCATCATCCTTATGGTCGTTCACCAGTTTGTGGCATATGCCTTGTATGTCACACCGGTCTTCTTCATGTGGGAGAAGCTGATCCGCACCCACACTAAGAGCTACTGGATCAGACTGCCCTCCCGGATTCCTGTCTGTAAGTCTCTGTGTCTGCAGCTCTTCTAGTATCTGGCACCAGCTGCACCTGCGCACTGCATCATCTGCATTGTTGCTTTCCTGCTTGATTTGTGTCACACATCTTGAGGGCGCTCCAAGCACTCGAGCTGCGCTATTTTGTCTGTAAATTTGCATTATGCACTTCTTTGGTTGTTGCAGTGCACTTCACCAAGGGCAGTACTGACTTCAGCTTGTTGTGTCTGCAGCGTTGTTCATCTGGTTCATAGCCTTGCTCATCCCATTCTACAAGTAAGAACTCTCTCCCTGCAATGCCCCCTCTTGATGCATCACATTTTGATCACGCATCGGTGCAGTGTTTGGTCATGCACTTGTGCTGGAAGTATTCTATTTATGCCATAGCAGTCAGCCAGTGTTGGTTTTGGTGCATTCTTGCTTGCAGGGCATGCTAAACGTACTGGTCAATACCAACAATTTTTTGCTCGCACACTTCACGTCATGATCGATCAATTTGTGGTCAGCTGCTCTCACTGTCTTCAGCCTTGTGTTGGTTGACTTTCCAGCATGAACAGCCGCATGCAACTTTGTTCACCATTCTGAATATTGGGTGCAGCACCATCAATGCTATCATGGGATCCTTTGGCAACAGCTTCACAGCCTTTGTGTTCCCCACTGGAGCCTATCTCTGGGTGTACCGCACTGCAGCTGCTCGTGCCAATGCACCCAAGCAACCATTGTAAGTCCTCTGTTTGTGGTTTGCAGTGTTCAAATCGTGTATGCTGTACATTGCTTTTGTCCCTGTTCAATGTTCTGCTGTGCGTTGCTTGTTTCCCAGTTCAATTTTCTACTGTGCCAATTCTTGCCCAAGCTGTGGTGACAACATAGTCTGGTCAGGTTGCAGCTGATTTTGTTGGTACAACACAATCAAACCTTCTTTTGGATGTGACCTTTCTTGATGCTGTGTCATTTGTGCTTCATGCTCAGCTGAGGCATTGTCTGCGCAGTTTGCCTGGAGGCTGGACGACGCAGATGTGCCTGTGCTGCTTCCTGTTTGTTTGGTTTGCAATCTTTGGAGTTGGGTTTGGCATGTGGGCGTCCATCCTCAATCTGATCCAAAATGTATCCACCTACAGCGTGTTTGCTGAGTGCTATCAGTGCGCTGGCATTGTCAAGACAAACAGGGTCAATGGCTAGGATCGCCTGAGACAGCTCCTATGATGACCTCAAATAGATATGTGTCTTACAGCTTCAGCTTTGGTTGATACTATGCCTAGCAGTGGTCTGCCGATTTGGTTTGACATAGATAGGATGACGTCTGTTCGGTAGCATGCATGTTTGTTATAGAAGTTTTAACTTTAGTAAAGATTGAGCTAGTTGAGAGTCTGCTTTTGTTTGATGCTTTTGTGTAAAGCAGCATTCATTCCCCTCTTTAATTTTTACTGGCCGGGTATGTATTATGTGCAATCACCATGTCATGAAAGCCTCCCTGCTTGCCAGTGCTCTGGCACGAATGCTGGACGGTCGATATGTTTCACACACTGAAACACATGAACAAGCAGGGTACGTTTGTTTCTTCTATGAATATTTGATTGAATTTATCATGTGGACGTACAAGACACATACGTAACAACTGTTACTGTACTGACATCAGAACCTGGTGTCTGCACCGATGTAAAGGATCTAATGAACGTGGTAAAGATTGCCATGCATCAGGTTGAGGCTCCTGTCAACATCCAAATTCTCTGCTGGTACATTCACATAAAGCATGATCTTCCACTTAATGACCGCGCAAAGAGTTATTTGCATAGTCATACGCAAAAGGGCACAAGTAGTTGTGGTTCCCAGTTGGACCATTCCTGCCATATACAATGGAGCATTTGCAGAGCACAGCCAGTAACGGCACCTTTGCTTCTATATCTTGTGAGCTGAATACCTCATGTGGTGGGAAGCCATACTGTATGCATGTCTCCTGCACAGCAGATGCAATATGGTTATGTTGCTGTAACTCTCCCATACCATGCCTCAACACAAATGATGATATGCTGCAGCAGTCTGTCTGCTGCGTGACACCATGCAGCAGCTCACTGCCGTAAGTATGCAAGATGACCTGACGATTGTGCATGCAGACCAGATGTACTGGTACGACGCTGAGGCCTTTGTCAGCAGCAGTCAAAGCAGACAACATTGCACCTTTTGCACGTCAGGTTTGGAAGCTGACACCTCTCATGCTCACCAGCGGTTATGTTTCACAGGGTCTTGCAACATGTGTGTACAAACAGTACACACACACACACACACACACACACACACACACACACACAGGACCACAGGCATGGGTCAGACCTGTTCCTAGAGCCCTTGCAACATAACGTGACCAGTAGTTTTAACACAGCATTCAGCCTAGGATGCAGATATGGTCAAAACCCAGAGCTGTGGCTCAAAATGCATCAGCAAAAGCATGGGGCGTACCGAGGCACGATAGAAGCGGTGACATGAGGCAAGCATGCGCTGGCGGGCTTGCGTGGGCTCTGACCACAGCGCCGCCACTTGCACCAGGCGATTCAAGTCTTCCCCCGGCACGGGACTCAATTCCACAAAGTCACCAACCTTCACCACCACCCCTCCCTGTGCACAACACCCATTGCTTAATTGACAATACGGTGCAGGTGACACGCACTGCAACTGTCCTTTCACAACTAGTATATAGAGCTGCTGAATCAGACACTGTTTGTCTGCTTTCAGCAGCTCTGACATTCACACTAGGTGTAAGTAGCATGAACATGGTTGGTAGACTGAAGCATTGTGCAAATGGGTGATATTGAATGGCATCATTGATTTGCCACCTGGACTCACCCGGGCAAAGGCAGCATAGAAGGTCTGGTGGTGTGAGGGGGTCAGGCCCAGCCCTGTCGGAGGTTCAATGCTAGGCCCCACCCACTGGATGTCCCCACTAAGCAACTGCCCTGCCCCACCAGCCTGCTGCTCCACACCACCACCAGCTGCCCGGCTGAGCCCTGCTATTACCATTTCACCCTGCTGCTGCTGCATTGGACCCAGGCCTGCCTGTGGCTGTGGCTGGAGAGGTTGATAATGCAGCTGATGCTGCTCAGTTTGAGGTGCCTGAAGCTGTTGCCTCAGCAGTACTTGGCCGGCCTGATGATCATCATTGGTATCAGCCGAGCTGACTTCATCCTGTACATCAGCAGAGGCAGCTGCCATGCAACTGCCAAACTCTATGCTGTCAGCCACAACAACGCCTCTGCCAGCAGCATTGCACAGCCTCTCCCGCCCTTCTTGCTCTCCTCCACTGCGCAGATGCCTTGGCTGCTGTCTGCCAGCTGTGGCCAATGCTCTATCGTCATGTAGCTGGTCTACTTGCGCTTCTTCTGCTTCAGGGCCTGCAGGGTGGGCGGCCCATGCTGAGCCAGCCGCCCGTTCCTCTTCAAATTGCTGCTCACTCTCAGGAATGACCAAATCAACCCTGCAGCGTTTCCTCATCCTGCCGCTTCTACTTCGCATGCCATCGTCAGCATCACCATGCGCATGGCTTGCATGCAGTGCACCTCTAGACTGCCTCCTAGCGGCGCTGCCTGGGTTTGCTGCTGCAGCAGGGTGTCTGGTCTGGCCCCTTGCGGCTTGCCCAGTAGGTGAAGACGTCGTAAGGGCAGAAGGCAAGGGGGGTGAGCTTGGGGGAAGTGTCGAGGGCTTGCTGGGGGAGGGGGAAGGCAAGGCAGGCAGGTGTCCTTCCTCAAAGCCAATGATGGCCCAGGCCTTGTCCCTGACCGGCACCCTGAGGCGTCTAGCCAGCCTGTGCACCTGCAAACAGTCATCCCTATGTCTCATGTGGACTCAACATGACAGCATGTGTTCTGTCGCAGATTTACAATGGGCCCATGATAAATCTGTAGCAAAATTCAAAAGCGCCTCATGCACGCTGTCAGCATGAGAGTACCTTTGGCTGCAAAACATGGTTGAAGAACAACTGTTAAGCAGGTGTCCTGCAAATGACAAGGGATTGCACAGCTACCTGCTGAAGCTCATCTGAGCCATCTGGAAAGTCAGAGAGGATACAGTCGCAGGGTGCCTGGAGAGCATGATGAATCCCCCCTGGGGAGGTGCTATCACCCGTCCCGCTCACCAGATGACCCCCTGCAGAGAACCAACCAAGTCCTTTGCACAACCAGCATGAGTGCTGTGAAGTTGACAATAGGTATTGCACAATAGGTATTGCACTATATCAATGCAACATCCCTCTCCTTTCTTTTTGTTCTTGGTTTTGACTTCAGCAGAGCAATGGCTGCTGATGTCCTGTCATATTCAGCCTGTGCTGACGCAACAAAGTCTCACTGCACAATGAGTCATGGCGTGCCTGATACTTTGCAAAGTACACAAGGAGGCATGCGTGCCAGCGATCTTTGCTGCTATGCCACAAGTCATTGCCTTCCGAGATGATGCCATTCAGACAAAGTGCCAATGCAAGCAGCTAGTCACATTTGCAGCATCTGTGCACCTACCTGCATGCTGAATCAGCCTGCCAAAGCTTGGCATCCACGCAGGAGAGCCTGCCAGATGCAGCCTTAACTCCTGAAATGCCTGGTGCCCTTCGGTCCCCTTGCCACCCTCTAAGTGAAGGGCATCAAAGGGCAGCAGCTTGTGGGCAGAGACACAGGCCAGCAGCCAAGATTCTTTCACAATTGGGATCCCGTTGATGTACGCGTACATCACCTTGGTGGTGCGAATGAGCTGACCAGAAAAGAGCGCCAGAACTGGGTGTGAGGCGTTGCCACCCAATGATGCCCTGCGTGAACCCTGTGTGCACACAATCACCTGCTTCAGAAAGGGAGATGACACTGCTGTTGTCAGCCAAGTCTGATCACATATTGATGAAGACAAAAGGAAAACAAGACAAGTCAGAACCAAATTTGAAAACCTGCATGTGATCCTGCAATCAGCAACTAGCCTGGCGCACTGACCTGCAGCTTGCAGGAAAAGGAACCAGATGCCATATGCAATAAGCTACGATATGTTCAAGCATAGTATATAAGGCAGCAGCCGCCATGCCAGCAGAGTCCCAAGATGCCCTGTCTGTGCTACAGCATGATGTATGATGCTCCTGCTGTAGCAGAGCACAGCAGAATAGCACCCTGTCTTGGGCACTCCTGATGTGCTTCACACGCACAAGCACAGCTGATGTGCAGTCAGGCTGGGTGTCTGGGTAGAGCAAAGCAAGCACCTGGGGCTTAGGAACGTCATCCAGCACATGCCCTCCCAGCTGTGTGATCTTGTGGCATATGCGCTCCTTCTGTTTCTCGTCTGAGTAGGCTGTCAGCAGGAAGGAGTGGCCAGCAAACGGCAGGACTCCACCTCCACCAAGGCTGCTGCGCCTGTGTCTTTGCATAGCCCTGCTCCCCCCTGTGTCAAGCCTCCAGCAAGTCATGAACAGGCATGAACCTAGCATATGCTGACGATGCAAACATTAGATGATGAGGGTAAAAGACACAAGCATGCATGGGTGCATGCATGCAAGTGTGCATCAATGCACAACATGAGACTGTGAGACCACAAAAAACAAGCTGTTGACTGTGAGATGCCGTCATGTGATGCTGTGACTGTGGAAGTTGGTCCCACCCGGTGAGCTGAGGGCAGGGGAGCCGGGCGCAGCCCTGCTCTGCTTGTCTTTCTGATCAGCCCTGCCCTGCCTGTCTTTCTGATCAGCCCCGCCCTGGCCCGCCTTCAGGCCCTGACCTGCAGCAGCTGGGACCACAGCATGGGAGCTAGGACCAGCCCTGCGCTGCTCTGCCATGACCTTCTTTGCTCTCTCCACATCTGCTGCTGCTCCTGACTTGCGCTTGTGCCGACTTGCTTGCTGTACAGGCAGTGGGTATTCAGCAGGAGTAAAGCCACCGCTCCTGCTCTGCCTTGCTGTGACAGGGCCATCATGAGATGCATCAAGTGGTGCAGGGCTGAGGCTAGCATTGCCTCGTGTCTGGCCAAGCAGCTCTGGCTCAGCTGAGCGTCGTGTTCTGCGTCTGCCTTGCCTGTTGGTTGCTGGTTCAGCAGGGACAGGTGAGGCATGGTGTGGGGCTTGAGTGGGCCGGTTGATGAGGGGGGACGCCTGATTGGACCCAGGGTTTGCAACAGCCTTGAGTGCTTCTCTTGCAGGCTGTGCTGAAGGAATTGCACCCTCAGCGTCTGCAGCACCAACAGCCTGCAGGACCAAGCTCACATCAAGAAGGTTCAAGCCCTGCTGGTGATGTCTACAAGAGTGCAACACCGCTTAATCAATGTGCAAACCCCAGGAGGTGCAAGCACGGTGTGGCAGGTATGTATCCTGTTGTATTACAGTTCTTGCTTGGCTTCCTGAAACATTCTCAGAATGGTATGAGAGGGTCTACAATGCTTCTGCCAGCCGACATGTCTGATCACTTGTGAAACAAGACTTGTGCAAGGCCATACTGTACAACTGAACAAATTGGAGAGGTACATGTTGTAGCTCAGGTATACTGCAAGCTGCAGACAGTCCATCCCGCATGCCACATGCATGCACTGATGGTAGAAAGACCAATGTGTTGTTTAGGCAAGCTGACCTGGAGAGCAGCTTCTTGGTCATGTCTACACTTCTTGCAGCCCTTGACACTCCAGCGGCACTTGGAGCAGCCCAGCGGTGGCAGCTTGACTTTCAGCCGGGCAGCAGACTTGACAGGAATGACAGGGCTAGCAGCAGCAGCGGGCTCTGAATCTGGATCAGCTGCTTCATTCTACAGTAGCACGAACACAACAGTGAATGATGTCACTAGCCCAATTTTCAACCTGCTTGGTGTTTGACATGAGAGTGTTTATGCCTGCTGGTGTTGCAGACATTGCGTGGCCTTTGTATGATACTGCTGCAGACAACCATGTGCTAGTTTGTGCAGCAGATACATCCACATGCTGGGCACATGTTCCAGCACTTGCAAGTTGAGCTTGAGCCTCTTCAAACGCTAAGTTCTCAAAAAGTTATGTTGTATTGTATCGTCACTGTGCCATGAGGCTGCAGCCGACTGCCTTTCAGCGAAGGTGCACGCATATGGCAAGGCAACATCACACAGAACAATGGTATATTGACAATGCATGAGGCCAAGACTCACAAGCAAAGCCTGCTGCATGCGGCTGTGCTGCAGCTTGCTCCTCTTCCTCTTGCGGGCAAGCTTCGGCACAGCCAAGGCTTCATCTGCAGTGGGCCCTGCTGCAAAGCCCTCCATCCCTTCCTCATTGCTGTCCTCTGCATCCATCGCCCCCTCTTCTTCACAGTCCACAACCCCCCCATTCACAGCTGCCGCATTGTTGGCAACATTGCCCTGGTCAGCAAGGGCTTGCGGGGAAGCCTGAAGCATGTCAGAGTCCAGCTGGCTGTGTCCCACCATGTCATCATACCTGCATCAGCAAGCCATTTGTCCTGCACTCACTCTAGCCTACGCTGCTGACGCTCCAGCAAAGATATGACACAGAGAAATTGACGCTGAAGAAAGGCCAGGAAACTGGCATGGACAGGTCCCAGAGTTTCATGACCCACTACATGGGCATAAACATTTACGACCAGCTGTCTGATAGCTCAAAAGCATCTTGGCATTGCTGCGATTTGCCAATGGCTGAAGGGGGGGGGGATGTGGGACAGCAAGCAGAGTACCTGGGAGGGGGCTGGCGCTTTCTGGCAGGCTTGTCCAGGGCTATGCTGCCTGTGTCTCTGCCCCTCTTCCTGCCCGCCCTTGCACCAGCTTTGCCGTGAACTGCTGACAGCATGGCCCGGCCTTCAGCTTCCCTTGAAGCTAATCTTGCAAAAGCATCTGCTACAACTGGGTGCTGTTTGCTGAGCTTCTGTGCTGCAGCCTGCTGCTGTTTGACTGCATCTGCCTGCCATGCACCATGGTGTTTGAGTTTGAGCTGGCATAGCAACCAGTGCAATACTACGGCAAGCAAGCATGACACAGTGCGTTACCTGTTATTGATGACTTTGGGTGTGACAGAGCAATAAACTGTCCTGTGTCACACATCACAGGAAAAAAGTGAGTGCAGCTTGCTGTGACATGCAACACCAGGACGCAGCTCTCACATCACTCGTCCCAAAGCAGCGAGTTGTTGTCATCAAGGTTCACTCTGAGATTCACATCCTCACTGACCTGGGCAGAGGCTTTGAGCTGCCACCTACGCCTGGACTGTTGCGGTGGTGCAGATGTTACCCTGTCCTCAGCCACGCAAGGCGCTTGCAGCCTAGCAGTGGCACCAGGCAACTGGAGTTTGGCCACAGCTGAAGATCTGTGCTGGCCATGCTTTGCCTGCTGTGCAGGTCCTGTGCCGTTGATGCCGGCAGGAGGTGAGGAATGAGGCTCAGCCCCATCAGCTTCAGCAGGTGGTGACAGGCTGTCTGGGAAGCTGCATGCAGCATCAAGGCCTGAGACAGGTGTGCTGGTGGACATGTGATGTCAACTGGGCAAGTCATTACCCAGTCACACAAATGCCTAGGTCAACGCAGCAGCTTAACTGTGTCTCTGGCAGGGGGTCTTAACCATGCTGGTAGTGGACTTGGCAAGGGTGCTGGTTAGTTTGGTGCACAGTCCGAATCATAAACTCAAGCCTTGAGGTGAGCCTCTGTGTGAAACGAATGCTAAGCCTGGCAATGGCTTAGTGTGGCAGCGCTCATTCACGCATGAGCAAGAATTGAGGAGGTTCCTGGACAGATGGGAGCCCACCTATAGGCATTGCGTGGCTCTGCAGTCTGACGTCTGGCACTGCACAGAGCTGCCACTGCATTCCTGGCAGAGAGCCCTGTCCCACGCAGCCCTGCCCCTAGCCCCGGACCATGCCCTGCCAGCATGCCAGCAGGCATCACCACAGGACTGCTGCTTGCATCCATGCAGGGACTTGCCACAGCTGGAGAGCAGGCTCGACTGCCTTGGGGCAGTTGTTCCATGGTGCAACTGTTGAATGCATCCAGGGGGAGTTGCTCCATGGTGCATGCATGCAGGGCAGCTGCATCCTTGCCACCTGATTCTACAGCTGGCGGTGACTTCTGCTGATCTGCTGCTGCGTCCCTTTGGCCTGGGATCTGGATTTGTGGCTGCTGCCTGAAACACAGCTAGCACAGATTGAATGTCTCTTCAGGCAACAGTTCATGCTTTGAGATTTCCAGGATTGCAAACATGGCATGCAAGATTACGGAAAGGGTGCCACATATGGAAGCACACTTCTGTTATGTGGACTCCTCGTTGCACTCGTGTGAAGAAACAGCGACCAAGTGAAGATGCATACAAGTTTGACTATCCAGAGCTATGACTCATGGCAAGTCTGCGCTCGGACTTGGTACCTGTTTGCAGCCAAGGGAGGAGTGGTCCGGGGTTTGGGGTGGTGGGACTGGTAGCGAGGGGCAGGGAGGCCGGCCCTGTAGCGAGCCCCTGGGGGACCCATTTGAGGAGCTGCCTTTGTCTTCCGCTTGAATTTCCCTTTGCCAGGCCTGAGTCAGCAGCACATCTCATGAACAAGGAGCAGCTTCAGGACGGGGGACCAATTGCATGTGTGCAATGGGGTGGCATGCAGGGTCAAAAGTTGATGCATCTACATGCAACACATCTATCAGAGCAAGCATGCAGCGTGGCATTGTCGCATATGAGGCTTACTACATGTGCAGCCTCACGTAGAGAATCAGGCACTTGACATGACACGTGCAAGAACACTAGATCATTAAAGATCTCCACAAACACTTTCAATAAGGGCTCACCTTGCAGCATGCTTTCCCTGCTTGCCACGCCCGGCTGTGCCGCCGTCTAACGCCTCAGCATCTGCCAACTGTGGCACATGCCCTAGCCCACCAGCAGCAAGCTCACCCACATTGCCTGATTTGGCCTTGGGAGACCCAGCTTTCTGCTGGGCGCCTTTCAAGGGTGAGGCTCCGTCAGCGGTGGCAGGGACATACGAGCACAACGGGTCTGGAGGGCTGTTTGGACTGCTGCAAGGCAGGGCATGTGCATCCAGGAAGGCCCGTTTGGCAGGGCCATGCTGACGGTGCAGAACCAGTGGCTCTTCACTGTCAGCAATGATCACCTCCTGCTGAGTGCTTCTTCCCTGAGGCTTGGGAGTGGGAGCCCTGCCTGCTGAACTGGAACTGGGTACATGTGGAGAAGCATCTGCAGGCAGCAGATGAGACTGCTTAGCTTGAGCAGATCAGCTGCTGTATGCATGCTTGAGGGCATGCTCACATAGGCGCTCGCATCTTACAGTCGAATGGGGTCTATCACTACTGTGTGTGTAACTGCTGTTGTCAGCCAATGTCAACACAAGCTGACATACATTTCCCTGCTTGACAGGCTGACACGATGCCCCTGCAAAGGACAAGGCGACTGGTACACAGCAAAAGCCAAATTGGCACAGTCCTACCTGTGGAAGCTGGCTGGAGTAAGGGGGTGGAAGAGGGTCCCCTTGGTGGGCGCAGGCCGGAAGGTGTCACTTCTGTCCCCTCTGCTGCGACGTCCAGATCTACCAATGCACCCCATGCACCACCTGTCACAGAACAAACATGAATCCTCAAGCATTTGCAGGTATAAGAGAAATGATGACAATTTGCAGGGATGCATGCAGAGTTGATGGCTGATCAAGAGAGGCAATCATGACCAATTGACATTGTCCCACAATCCACACACGATTGCTATACACAGGCACAGTTGCACATGCATGTGCCAACAATCATTTGCTTGTATCTGACCTATGGGTGATGGTCCGGTCTCCTCTGGCTGTTGGGCAACAGACCAGGGCTGACCCCACCAGCCCCTTCTAGCAGCAGGCTGAGGACTTCTCTGCAGCCCAGCCCCAGGCAGTGCCTTGCTGGCAGGAGGCGCCAGCTCCTGATCAGGCAGCTGGGTATCCAGATTCAGACTCAGCCTTGCAGGGCTGCTGAAAGCCTCACAGGGCTCATCAACACCATGCTCTGCTCTCTGCTCAGCATGCTGTGCTGCTTTTGAGGCTTGAGGATTTGTCAACTGCAACCTCAGCTGCTGCTGTGCCGGTGATGCCACAGCTGGCAAGAGATGCTGCTCTGCTGCCTGTGACTCAAGACATGTGAGTTGCAGATGCAGGTTCTGGGTCGGTGAGTCTGGCACAGGTTGGCAAGGTTGAGCTGGCACAGGGATCTTAGCTGGTGTTGTAGCTGGTGCTGCTACCTCTTGGACTGGCAGGTCTTCCTCTACAACACTGTGTTCTGCTGCTGGGAATTCAACAGTGTCTGCCACAGTGGTCACTTGAGCAGCAGGTGCTTCAGCAGGAGGAACTTCAGCAGCAGGTGCGCTGCTTCCAGCAGCAGCTGCTTGTGGGGACAGGGGCAGGTCTAGACAGTGTGCTGGGGCCAGCTGCACCTCTGTGGCTGCCACATCAGCCATGACATCATCCATGCACTGGGTCGGTGACCCTGCCTGCATAACATCTGCTGCTGCTGATGTGTTTGCAGGAGCTTTCAGTTCTGGTGCACACTGTTGCGCAGGTGAACCAGGATCTGACGCAAGGTGTTCTAGCCTAATTCTTGATTCATCAGCCTGGGAGTGCAGCGCACCAGCCACTTGGCTTGCAGCAGGGGCTTCTGGCTGTGGTGTAGTATGGTGAGATGACACTTGCGCAGCAACTGGCTGTGCACTGCCAGCACTGGGCGGTCGTTGACCTGTTCCACATGGTAACACAACAGCATCATCCTGTGATGCAACAGCTGGCAGATCTGAGGGAAGCTGAGTTGCTGCCTGTGAAGCAGGCTGCGCTTGAGGCTGAGCAAGACCAGCCAGGGCTACAGTGATACTGCCTTTACCAACCGCGTGTTGGGATGCAAGACTTAGCATCCTCTGAGATGCATGACGCTGTAGCTGTGACTCAACCACTGGCACAGGACTGTGTCGTGGCACAGGAGGGTGGGCAGCATGCATCTGAGAGTAGTTGATGATAGCTGCTGCTTCCTCTATGACAGTGCCAAACTGGTTGCCTTGAGTAAGCTCAAGACCTGGAGCAGAAGAGCCTGCTGCACTGCAGCTGAAAGGCGGGTGATGGACAAATGTGATGTGCCCTTCGGCCTCAAGTGTGGCAAGGCGTTCAGCTGCCTCAGAAGGACTGCACATCTCACCCTGCGTTGGAAGTTGCTCAATGTTGCAAGCATATTATTTATTATGTATGCGATGCTTGACTTGCACATCAAATGCAGAGTGCGACAAGCATGCTATGAATGGCAAAAGCAAGCTACCCTGTTGCAACTGATTGGGTATGCCTCCTGCTGAGTGTGATTGCCCATTCCGTCCTGATAATCATCATACATGTAACATACTCAGGCATGACATAAAGTGTACTGTGTTGCGCAGAGTAAGTCATCACCAGAAGTCCAGACAGGACTGTACACTGCAGCAGTAAATGCAGTCATGCCTTTAGGCACAGAAGAGTCCATTGAGTTACCTCGACGCAGTCAGCCTCTGAAGATAGAGGGAGGGTGTCCAAACCGCCTTCAAAGGAAAAGTTGACCCGGTCCACATTAATTCGGGCAGCCCACAACACAGCTGGGAAGCTCTGCAAGCCAAGGCATTCCTTTTGCAGGCAACAGGCAGAGAGTCAAACATGCACACGCGCACAACAGAAGCCGTGTACTGCATATCAACATTGTGTACAGACAGTTTGTCACATGATGTTGAGTGGTGTAGCAATTGCATGTGTACTGTCAGACCTATTCATGCTATCTGTATTGCCTCCCAACAAGGGGTGCAAGCAAGGCGTGGTCCACATGCAGTACGCAAGAATCACCTTGGTCTTTGCCCAGGAGCTGAATGGCTGGCCCAGTACAGCAGCCACCTCAGCAAAGGTGGACTGTGAGATATGGAGAACCAGGGCGCCCCAAGCCCTTTCCTCATGACCCTCGTCATCATTGACATTAATGACCCAGTAGGAGGACTCCTCTATGAGGGCATCTGCCTCTGCCTGCGTGCCTTCTAAGCTCTCCTGCACAGCCATGTGATTCGTGTTACGGTCTGCTCACACACTTTGCTCACACAGTTGTTGCAACAGTCTGCTCACACAGCCTTTGCAAGAGTCTGCTCACACAGCCTGCGCAACAGTCTGCTCACATGTCCATGCAAGGTTGCAACTGATGTTAGCTGCTCCAGGTTTGTACTGCTCATTGCAAGCCTGCATTGATCATGGTATGAGCACTTTGCATGCCAGGCCAGGTTAGTGGCGATCATACCTGCACTGAGATGACATCACCTCAAGCTGAGCAGGCCAAGGAGTTTTGTTGAGGGCGCTTAAGTGGGCTCTGCATGTAATGACGGCGTATATGCTGACTTGTGCGTCATGTGCTCACCTGACTAGCAGTCTCTTCTGTTCCCAATTGAGACTCAGTACTGATGAGGGGCAAGCCTGCATTGGGCTGACGGGCCCTATCATCCTCTTGTTGAGGTGCCTGGGAAGCTTGCTGCGCCTGCTGCGGATTGCCTGTAGCTGCATGCTTGGTGCCACTGACATCTGGATTTGGCCCTTTCTGTTGTGCATCTGTAGGTGATGCTGAAGTCTCATCAGCATGCTGTTGCTGTGGCTGTCCTTCCAACGCAGCTGTTGCCACCCCATCGGCAGCTGAGAGGCCTGCAGAAGCGGGGGGAGCATGTGCATCTTGAGCAGTGCCAAAGCCAGCTTGCCTAGTTGCCACTGGTGATGCCACAGGCCCAGCAGGTGCTCTGCTATGTGTGACAGCCTCATTGTCAGCTGGGGTTATCATCTGCGCTGGCGCCAGCATCATGACTGGGGTCGCAGTCAGGCCTTCAGCATTGCCCAGATTCAGGGCAAGCTCCTGCTGAGCTGACACAATGTGCAGACCGCCATGGCCTCCAGCAGCACCAGCCGAGCTAGGTCTTGAGGCAATGATTGCTGATGCTGGGTCACCGACTACCTGGGTGCTTTCACAGAGCAGCAGATCCAGTGCTGTTGCAGCACACGCCAGCTGTGTTGGTGGAATATCAGGCAGCTGCAGCTCGGTTGCTGGGAAGGCATCTGTGGGCATCATGCTTTGCGTACCCTGCTGCTCAATAGCATATGCCTTAGCTTCGGTGAAGGGCGTGTTGAGTGGGCCTCTGTGCCTCGTTGGTGCATCATCAGCAGCAAAAGCGCTGCCTGGACTGCAGCTGGCAGGACTGTTATGAGCTGTGTTCGTCTGTATGGTCTCCAGTGAGCCATGCTGGCAATCTGAGTGCTTAAATGCTGGTCTGGTACCTGGGGTGAGGCTCAACACCCTTTGCACTTCCAAAGTAGTCCACTGCTGACCTGCTGGCAAGGGTCTCTCTGGGCTGAGAGCCAGAACTGTCTGTCGCTTTTCTGATGGTGTGATGATGATGGACCCAGATGTGGTGCGGGAGCGCTTGTGAGAGTTGGTGCTGCAAGGGGAAGTTTGGCTGTTGTTGTCATGCAGAGGCTGCCTTGAATCAATTTGCTGGGCAGCATGTACAGACGTGGACTTTTGCTCGTTTGCCTCACGTTGAGACAAATTAGCAGGCTGGCACACAGGTGCTGGAGTGACGCCAGTGCACTGAGCCAACGTCACCTTGGTGGAGTTTGGCTGCGACATGTCTGCCTGTCAAGCAAGCTCGTGTTCTGCTCTATGCCAAACGGTTGCTGTTGCACAATGCCGTGTCAGCTGTGCAGGACCCAGCAGGGCGCAACCTTCTGCTGATCCGCTTCAAAGAGCATACGTTTAGCGTGCTCATGCAGCGCTGCCGGTGCCAGCCAAAGCTCGAGCATGGCGCAGCACACGAAGCAGATCACGTGACTCATACAAACCACAGCGTGCACAGCATGCACAGCACATCTCTGTAAAGCAAGTTGCAGCCACTGTCGTTCTGGCAGAGTTGAACATGCGTAGTCTGAAGCACTTTTGGTGGCAACAAACCATAGATTTTTGGAATGCCTTAGCTTCAGCTCCAGCTTCTTGTTTGCTTTTTGGAATGCCTTAGCTTCAGCTCCAGCTTGTTCTCATTGATAATTTACAGGATGCGTTTCTTCATGGTGTTCACAATTTTTCTTGGTCAGTCTCTCATTGTCTTCGCAGTGTTGGCTACCATTTACCTACTCAAGTCCAAAGTATTCCTGTCATAGATTTCAACACAGTCATAGCTGGAAATAAAACATCAAGCCTCTCTTTCATGGAGCAACCTGTCATCCAACCCACGCACAGCGCCGACCAGGAATGCCAAACTGTGTACATGGCATAATTGGTTTCGCCCCTTCAACACCTTCAACCCATATTTTCTTTTACCTGTTTCTGGCAAGCGCATGAAGCGTTTCCTACGTTTCAGACTTAGCTGTTGAGACAGGCAGACATCACAGACCACCTATTCCCAGATCATCTAGACTTTGCCCACATTATCCCCTATCTAGCGTTGAGGATAAATATCATCTTGTCTTTGAGTGTCCAATTTTCCAGCCACTCAGAGACAAGTATCACACCCTTTTCAATTCCCGAACCTCTTCAATGCGATCCTTCTTTGCCCAGAAGGATCGCATG
>JAABUO010002983.1_pt1 | contig 20333 bp, 25 predicted proteins | sample 5559291 | NCBI WGS metagenome assembly JAABUO01 (sample SAMN10711878, study PRJNA513372) | rock metagenome | isolation source: Antarctica rocks | place: Antarctica: Victoria Land, Finger Mt sud
AGGGGGGAGAGGGAGATGGGATGATGAAGAGATAGAAAGGGGTATGTAGTGGGGGGTTAAGGATATTGTGATTAGTAAGAATGAAAGTTTGTGATCAGTGAGCATGAGATTGAAGGGGATTGAATGAAAGGGTGATGAACGAGAAAGGAGTATCTCAGAGGCCGAGGGAGCGAGGGGGTAGGGGATATTTGGAGTGCTGATAAAGAACAAGGACAGGATGAAAGAGGGTCGCGGGCATGTGAGTGATGAGATAGTGAAGATAGCGTTCGGGAGCATAGGAGTATTGGTCCGGCGAAGGGATCTTATCTAGAGGGATAGTGGGACTGGCCATGTGTTGGATCGTTGGAGATGAGGAGTTAGCTGGCTGATTCTGTAACGAGGTGAGGGAGGTATACCTTGGCATATCTCATAAGGCACTAACAGTTATTGCCTTATATTGTTGATTGTAAAAGAGAAATGATGGAGCGTGATGTATCGCAAATTTTCTGGATTTAGAGGGTTTCGGTGACCGAGATTCTGTAAGCGATGATTCAGAAAAGGGGTGCTGGAAATGATGTGATGGTTTGGTGGAGCCGGGAACAATGAGATGCCAGGGTGATGATATCTTATTGATTTCGAATTATCGAATTATTGAGTCTTTCGTCCTGAGCGAGGAGATAATAGTTCTAAGCACCCTTCAAGCTCGCTTGTCTGGTCGATCGTGAGAAATCTCACGATACCAAAATTAGCGCAGGTGTCGGTCGCACGACTTTTTCAAGTTTCAAGCACGGTTGATCGTACCATCCATGCGCTATTATCAACATCGTTCCCTATTTTACATCCTCACTCAGGCAATCCTTCACACCAAGCTGAGGTGATCAGTACCCTCTCTTTCCTCTCTAAAGTGATGGCTCGTCGGACTCTCGATGTTAACGGCATGTTCCACGCTAATGTCGTTGAGAGGGATCGAACTGTCAGCAATAGGTCCTTGGCCTCTGGTGTTTGTCCTGTTCCCCATAGTGGATCTGGCACCACTTATATCAAGGCACACGGAAGTACTGTCGTAATTAATTTGATCAGACCTCTTGCTGAGGTAACCCACACAGCTCAAGTTCTTCCCCCAAGCGTACACAGAGGCGCAGTGTCTGCTAACGTTTAGGCGATCGTAGAGGGGCTTCATCGCTGGGAGGCAGGCACAAATGAAGATTAGGAAACTTTCTGAAGAGGTCCAAGCGAAGAGGTTGAAGGTGACCCCTGAGTCACGTCAACTTTGTTGTGCACAAACAACAGTCTCTTGGCTTGACTTGGACTTACAGGTGAAATCTATTCTGGTACGTAATTCATTCAGCGTCGACGTTTTGATGCCAGATATGATACAAGCGCTGCGTGATTATCAAATCGAGATTTCCCACTTCAGGGGATTGCAGGAAGGTATCTTACAATAACCCAACCCCCAAAATACCATACAATCCTACTTTCTTTCTTTGGCTTAGCTGCAAGTTCCACACTACGCTGATCGGTAGCAGAGCGAGGGCGAAATCGAGGAAAGTGTTATAGGCTGTAGTCATGGTTAGCTCTCTATATAGGTTACAAAACCTGAAGAAGTCTCACCCGACAAGAACATAAAAATGTTAGCTATGAGCATCGGGTTCCAGCACTTCGCGCCAGTGACCTTCTCCCAGTGCGCTCGAGGAGGACTGCATTGGACAATCGAGAGAATGCAGGTTAAGAGGGTAATCACATTGATAAGCCAAATGTTGAAACGTAAAAACCTCTTGCGCCATACTGCCATAGGTCCTAAGAGTTTCAACGAGAACAGCGCAACGGACGTTTTGGCGGCTGCGAGAGCCATGAGGCCGAACGGTGCGGCGATCCAGTTCAGCCTGATGGCAGTGCTAACCTGATGAGAGTTGAGATAGTAAACGTGCCGCGTGCCTCCTTCTTTGACGTAGATGCTGGATACTATGAGGGTGATGGTGTAGAGAATCTATGCTCTCTTGTCAGCGTGAATACATGAGTTCGTCATGGATCACGTACCCAAGCAATACTAATACAAAGGTCGTCGGAACCTAGGCGTTTAATTACTTTTCTTGCGACTAACCGCAAGATCAAAAATATGGTAGAGATTAAGAACTGTGCCCAGAATATCAAGAGCATTGCGCGGACCCGGTTCTGATCGCCATGTGGTGGGGTAAGGGCTTCCATCTCGTTGGTTTTTCAGAATGGGAATTTCGTAAGTTTTTTTCAAAAAGGGGTGATCGTTGAAGTCTGTGGGTGGCGGATGTTAAGATATGAGGGCTGCGAAATCCGCGAAGCATCATGTGTCAGGACCGATAAGTCCGTTAAGTTGGCCTTTTGTGTCTTGCCAAACTCATACCTTCCATACACCTATATTCCATGTTAAACCTTGATAAGATGTATAATGATTGATGAGATTTATTAGTATTTGATACGATGAGAGACAGCACAGCATAGCAAAGTTGATATAGTCAGGTTCGCATTCTCTCGGTGAAAGTGATAGATTAGAGAAGGAGAAGGGTTTGAGTAGAAAAGGGGCGCAGTATGCTGTAAGTTATAATCAATCGTCTTACATTGACACTGATACTATGCTTTGTGCATCTCTTATAAGACAGCATTTCATAATCGCCGTCGCTAGAATAATAAGATTGTCCAGGTAATCATCAAAAACTTGCATTTAACATTGTTTCTCGTAGGTAAGTCAACGATTCCAACGTCCGCAAACCACGAAGGAACAGCTTTTTCGGAATGGGACATTCCCTTAGGCAGATACCGTGGATATGATCAGCTGTATAGTATCAAGTGATTCCAAGTCTTGCTAATTTGTCTAGAAGTATGTATTGAGATACACCTTCGTATAACACAGTATGCTGGCTGAGAAGGAATGGCCTCTACCAAATTCGCAGTAAGCTGAGAAGTTCTATGATAACCTACCTTCACACTCATGGCATTCAAGTGCGTTTCCAATCCTTCTAGGATATTGCGGATGTTCCTGCACATTAAGTATGCATGTCGAGTTACAGTTATTCACTATGGGAATCGAAAGCCTCGCCTGAAGCAAAAGCTCTGTTACGGTACAGTCATCCAAGATAAGAGGATTCAGACGCACTAATAGAGACACATGAAAATCTCGTGCTGGGAAAGACAGATATCCAGGATCAGTATGGATTGGTGATGAGAAGCTGCCTCAGAGCTTTCGAATAGATGCTGACAGCATTGCAATTCCTTTATTCTTCCATCAGTTCGGTTGAAATGGACAAGATGCTGTGGACTGCGACCTGAGCCGTTAAGGTGTTCGATAGTCACCGAAGATAATTCGTACTCGGCCTTCTGGATTATCGAGCATAGGAATGGTCGTTGAAGATATGGAAGCTTCTATACCTCAGTGGGTCTAATGTAATTTACACTTTAGTTTTGTAAATTACGAGTTCCACCAAACATGGCATGGCTTCATCCTGAACCTGATTTCTAGATACAGGGACATGTCAAGCAACTTAGTAGTTTCTCAAATGATATCTTGGAATAATTAAGATTCATATCCCCAAAAGTTTCAGTAATACACGACCCAACTCTTGGTATCCAACTATATACACGTAAGAATACTTCTCCTATTCTCCCACCACCCTCATCACCTCCCCACGGTAACGACCTCCCTGGCAGCAGCATTACACAACTCCACCCTTACCCCCGCTCCGGTAAGCACATGAATCCATAACCGTTGCGTATCGCTCAACCGATCATTCTCCGACTTAACTTCTGCAAACATGATTTCCCTGTTCTCTGGGTGCCAAAGGAAGAGATCGGGGATTCCACCGCCCCTCTGCCCGTACTCCTGTGCCATGACCTTGCAAACGGTGCTGAGGGCCTCGGGTTCGAAACACTGCACAATCTCCTGCAGATCCTCAATAAGGAAGCTCCAATCAATGCCTATGATGCAAGTTTGCTTCTCGCAGTGTTGGTCGTAGACGGATTGAAGGAGCTCCTGGGCAGACCCGTTGGAGATGAAGGCAAGGCGATGGGCGATAGCAGAGGAGCGGCTGGGATAGAAGGCGTCGGTGTGCAGGTCCAGGGGGCAGGTTTGGTACGGGGTCTGGAAGACATTCGGGATATAGGCGAAGAGGACGTCGTAGAATAAGTAGCCAAAGAGCGTGCGCACGATGCCGCCTTCGGAGTGGTAGCCTTTCCAACCTTGGGAGCGGTACCAGCTTAAGCACATGGCTTCGACACCGCATTCGCCGCCGCCTTCCAGTTCGTCGACCCAGATGGTTTTAGCGCCGCGTCGAGAACTATCAGGGTTACTGTTCCGGCGGTTCCCATTGCGGCTTGGTGGTTGCTCCTTTTCTATCCTGATACCCTCGACGGTTCTCTCTACTGCTTTGGCAAGCTGGACGTGGCCGAAGTCGTGCTGGTGCCGCTTGGCGACTTTCAGCGCTTTTTCTAGCTTCATTACTCGCTTCTGTAGGTCGTAGTGGTAGATCAGATGGCAATCTTTATCTTGGAGACCATCCTCGCAAGTCTGAAGTGCGATTCTCTTCCAGTATTTCTTTTGAGCCTCTTCTGAGCGGCCTTCGTCCGGCTTCAGGGCCCACATGTAGTGCTCCTCGAGAAGCGCTTTCCGCTGATACCAAGCTCCCCTTCTTGCAGCGTGGAACAAGTGCTGAGCCAGAAGTTCACTCAACATCTGATGCTCTCGTTCGTGCTCCTTGAGCCGACCTAAAACAGACGTACCTTTGTGCACGATGCGACTATACACCCATGCTGGTGAAAAGCGGCGCAAGTACGCGCCTTCTCCGCTTTCATAAACGCGGTCTTCTTTTTGCTGTTCTTCTTGCATAAGAACCTTCCAACGAGGATAAACTTCTTCGAATATGTCTTTGACCAATTGGAAGCCATCTTTGGTCACAGTACCGTTGAATTCAAGAATACTGTCTACCCGAAACTGTGTACGAATGGAAGCCTCGAATTCTAGCAATGTGGACCTTGATGAGAATATATTAGTGGATCTCGAGACGAGGTACTTGGGAAAATTGCGTCTTGAAATTCTAGATAGGATAATCGTCGTGAGCGATTTCTCCGTCCATTCTGTAGAGCGATAGAAGACCAGATGAACACGCTCGAACAGCCTCAGGGTTGGCGAAGAGAGACGAATGCAGGGCCCCGTGCTCGCTAAGATCTTCCTGACAAAGTGAGAGTCTCTATTGATGTTGGCCCCTTCAACTGCACTGCAATCTTCTTGGTCTTCATTATTGATGACGTCGGCTTGGTCTGATTTCGTAGCTCCCTGTGTATCAGACCGTTTGAGAGTTGCCCAACCTAAACCACCTTGTGCCTGGCTTGTTCGTCTCAACGCCTTGAGCAGCTCTCTCTTATTCTTGCCTTGCACTTTGGCTTCCTTGGCCATCGCTTTAAGCTCATCAAGTCCCAGCAGAGACGATGCCACTTCCAGTGTGTCAATGTGCTCTTCAGATCCATCGGCGAATGAGAAGGATCTTCCTAATATAGAATCCTTAGGCGGCCCGGCCTCTCCTGGAGTGACTTGTACAGTAGCTGTAGCTTCTGGGACTGAATGCGTAATTAGAAGATCTTTGACAGCTGCTGGGAGGTCTGCTATATCGCCATAATATCCTAAGCGGTTGATTCGGTGCCACACAGCGGTTTTACGTAGGAACAATCGCACGTATCTAATGGATAGTTCAGTTTTTCTAGTCTATTCGATACCTAAAGTCACGAAACGGTGGACGTCTACCCACAAGTACTGCCCCTCGTAGCTCAAGTTCCTCCATCGCTCAAACACAGCCATTTCAGCTTCGTCGAACAGGTGTGATTCATCTTCCAGTACCGTCTCCAGTGCTAAGTTGAAAGCATCAACGTATATCGAGCTCTTGCCCTGGACCCACTTCCTCTGCCCCAGCCTTTCATGTAGGCCCAGATTCCCTACTGCTTCAGCAGCTCTAGTGGCCTCATACTCGGCGATCGCCCCCTTGTCAGTCTTGACCGGCGGCAGAGCACTTTCGAGGTCTGTCTTGTGGTTAGTACTTAGCAAAGGCTCTTCCTCTTCATCGCTCTCAGCTTCAGAGTCAGGTATCTCTCGGGAGGGAGGTCTTCTTGGCGGTGACGTCCTTCTATATTCGTCTTCATCGTCTGATAATCTACGAGATAGAGAACTGTCAGTGCTGTCGAGTCTCTTTAGCCGCTTTGCTGTGGGCGTCGCAAATTCCTCATCGAAATTAGTGGATGGTGGATGGCGGATCCTGTGCCCAAGCATCTGATTGTGAGATGCTGGACTTTGATTTTGCAAGACCATGGCAGGGCTAGGGAGTTCAGGTAAGGTAGTTACTTTCTGGATAATTGCTGTAGCAAAAACCGTCACGTGGTTACGCGGATTCGCTATTATGAACATCCCCCTTGCGCACTTGGTGCATACCCTTTCCGCGCAAACATACTTACCGCCCATTAACCCTACTCCTATCAATCCCTTACTGGAATAAACCCCTTATCGGAACAGCGCTTGTATTAACAACTGGAACTTATCTTCATCTTTCACAACGACGACGTCATTGATTTATTTAGCACAGAGAAAAGAATAAATCTGGTTATTATTACTTATCATCATAACCGCGAATTAAAGGTTTCAATTTAAGTGTTCCAGTAAGGGTTCATAATACGAGTAACCCTACCTAGGCCGATAAAACACTAGTCTCGACTAGTGTAGCAAAAATCTATCTGTGTGCGCGGTAACTAAGTTTGCGCAGGAAGGGGGTTGATACGAGTACTGGAAACAGCTTAATACACCAAAGAAGGCTAATACTATCATAGTACTAAGTTATCCTAATCAGGGCTAGCTAGAACGCGCTAAGTGGGCAGCGGGTACCATAGTGTGCGCTGAAGAGGGCTTTATATTCTGTTCGAGTACGAGTACTAAGACCCCTTGATTTATCGACCTAAAGATAGAATTCTTTACCAACAAAGGTACCTTGGTGAACTACATGAACGCATAGGTACCAGGTGGATTGTTGTATTTTTCTTGAACTTATTGGTTGGCTCTCCAGTGAATCGAAACCACATATAAAGTGAGTACAGAACCGGTCTCAGCTCACATGGTAAGGCATACGTACATATGTGCATTCAAGAGAAGGTCATCTTCCACCACAAGTATCGCTCTGTTGTGATTCAACTACTCACCTTTACAAGGGCAGTCACTATGCCCGGTATACCATTCTATTTCACATTTCAGTCACACAACTTACACTCACAAGGCTCCTCCCTTTGGCTTCTTCCACCTCCATCAAGTTTGATAGAAAAATCCCTTTTAAACCTAACGACCAATATCATTCCGTCGTCTCTTCCTCATGTCAAAAAATTCCCTTTGCTCTTGCCCCATCTTACGCTCACGAGTGGCATACCGGACTCGGTGACCGATGATGAAGGTATGGCCCGCCAGGAATGGTTCGAGTCACTTCCCATTTCTCTCACCAGGCCGTCAATTGTGCGTTTCCAGACTTTAGACATTGGCGCGCGAGTTACCAAAAAGCTCACGCTGCGCGTTGCCAAAGAAGGCTCGTTGGTTGATCTAGCGATCCAGCTCCGAGCAATGGCCGTCGAAGGCGGAAGTAGGAAGGCGGCGGAGGAATGGGCGAAGACGACGTGGGCGCCCCATGTGAGTCTACTGTATGCGGACACGAATATTGAAGAAGATGAGAGGCTGGAGGCGATGAAGGCTGTCAAAGATAATGGGATCCATTTAGAAAAAAATGGAGAGGAGCCAACGGAGCCAACGGAGCCTACGTATGCTGGATGGGAGGGGGGGAAGATTTTATGGGTTGATACAAGAGGAGAGATTGGAGGGTGGACGATTCTTGGCAAGAGAGATGTTAAGGTTCGCGGCATTTGAAACCCATTGCCAAGGTCTTATCTACTTAGCCGTTAGGAAACTGAATGAAGGGCTGGGTTTACCTAACAATGGATGTTCTTTGAGGCTCTCATAGCCTTACCTGACAAATCGCATTAGCCAGTACTGGCGGTATGCATAATTCACGGAATAGATACTCTACCGTATGGATATGCAGTACGACTCGAGCGAACGGCGTGCCGTAAATCTTGCGCCCCCATGCCCCAGGTGCCAGCTCAGCTCCCAAAGCCTCTTACCCCTCTATCGGTTCCATCTCCTTCGCCCTTTGCCACTTTGGAGACGAGGAACGTCACTCCTATCGAGCGTGCCAGTCGTACCAGTATTATTCCATGTATCAGCGATGTATGTCTCATTGGGGCGCTTCATGTCTACATGTCTAGTACTTCCAGCGCTTCGTGGCTCGCTTTCCTTGAAGAAAAGAAGCTGCTGCTCCACCAGCAAGGCTGCACCGTAATCCCCGCCATACGCAACGAAGATGGATTTCGAACAGCATTCGAGGATCTCGGCAAGCAACACCACGAGAAATATACTCCGCGTTTGCTCGTTAGGCTATCCCCTTCAATCGAGAATATCATCGCTTTCGCCGGCGCCGTGGCCAAACCGGTGCCAGACCTACCTTCAGATGCTCTTACATCCCTGGTTTGGGGCATCTCATTTGCAGTGATAAAGGCGAGCCGGGCTGTGCCGACGTGGCGATACCGCTGACGTTGTCTACAGGAAGGATCTAAAGCTAAAGCGAAGCTGGAGTACCTTGTGAAATTGCTGCGTGAGCTCAACCTTGCTGTGCCGTCATTTGGACCAGACAATAGCCGTTTTCCAGAGGACCCCACCGTCCAAGGGCCTCCACAAGACTATTTCGCCGTCTATGTCGACTTGTACCTTTACCTAATGTCTGCTTTTCGTCAAGTCAGTCCTTGTACGCCTGTGCACATTGCTTTGGTTGATGGCAGGGCATGCTGACGTGTTACTAGCCTCTACAACGAATTCGTATCAGAAATTTTCTTACAGAAGCATGTCAAGGAGACAGTAAGGAGATTCAAGGATGCAAGAGTCAGATATAACACTATGCTTGATTTGGCAGAGCAGAACAAAGAAAAGGAGTGCCGCAAAGCGAAGGAACTCGCCGAGGGACCACTCAGCTTGCCCGACAGCCTTGAAAAATGAAGAGTACCTCTGTATGATATACAAATGCAATTTGTATTAAAGCGGCAATCAGGATATGGTTCTTCCAGTTGAGTCGATGAGGTTTAAGAGACATCCACAGGTTAGTTGTATGCTTGTAAGCGAATCCATTTAGACGAAGGAACTTCCACTGTGCTCAGGGAGCTAGAAAAGATCGGTCAAGAAGAAGTCACCATCATGCGGAAACTACGCCATCAGCATATCGCGTCGGTCCTGTTTGCTCTCATAGACACGGAATGCTATAGCATCTTCATGCTACCAGTGGCGGACTGTAACCTGCAGCGGTACCTGGGAAATTGAATTGACGCAGGTCACCCAACAGCCTTAGTAAATCCAGTATTCCAGTGGTTTGGGTGTCTGCTCGATGCCATAAACCACGCCCACAAGCAGATGGTTAAACACAGAGATATTAAGCCGTCAAACATTTTAATCAAGGATAGACAGCCCTACCTGGCGGACTTTGGACTTGCGAAAGACTTTTCGGGACAGGATTCTAGCATTTCGCAGAGTACATTCGTCGAAGGAACACCTGTATACTTTGCTCCTGAAAATCAACCTCGGGAAAGGCACGGTCGTCCGGCTGATATCTTTGCTCTAGGTTGCGTCTTTTCCGAAATGCTGACCATTGGTAACTACAAGTCATTAGAGGATTACTGAGAGTGGCGACGGGTACCCCAGGGTGCTTATGGATCGTTCGCGTTCCGAGAAATCTACCCAAGGTGAGGGACTGGCTTGGTCGCGTAGAGAAAGGTCGTGTGAATGACCTCTTAGTCCACCAGACTTGGGAGATGCTCCATACGGATCCAGGTCAAAGACCTACGGCCCAGGAGGGTGTAAATATACTTTATAGGCAGCAAGCACTATTTTGTATAGAGTAAGGTGTGATGAGGGTGTGCATCTGAATTGGCCACATGGAGGGAAAACGTATTTTCAACATGTCATGTTTTATGAAGCGCCCATTTATGACTGCTCTTTATCGTTTTTCTTGGAAGTCGAGTCACACCAAAACAACATTTACTTCGTCGGCCCATGGGATGGACTCTTGCGCACCTATTTGCTCGATAGTTCGCGTTGATGCTTTGCATTCATATTCCACCGCACGTCGTATATCCCACTGTCCCATTTACTTTTGTTTGACAAACTCGACCGGGTAGGTACCTGTGGAAGTATCACTGCAAACACATTTGTGAGCATTGGTTTCCAATAGCGAGAAAGAACATCAGGGCAGATAGAAAAGACAGAAAGAAGAGAAGAAAAAGATAGCTATACCCGGCGCCCGTTGCATCTAAAACATTGATGTGCTTCTCCGCCTCCACATGACCCTTGCCGCCTATTCCATTTGCATAGTATGCGCCTTTAGCTGCCAAGGTGACCATCACATCCTAAACACCCATTTGCAGGAATGTGTCCGCAGCACTAGCCCATTCTAGATCATCGTCCAATTCTTCCACTAGACGGTCTGCCAACATGGCGGCCTCGGTCTAGTCGACCCCACCAGATGTGTGATCATTCCGTAGACCGGTCTGAGCAGGTCCTGCGCCGGCAACGGGTTCAGCAATGTGTTAATACCGTGCGCAGTCGCCGTTTCGAGAATCTGCTCTACTGTATCCCGCGGGATCACCAGCTGCGAGATCAACAGATCCGGCTTGAAACCTCCACTTAGACTTTCCAGTATACGAAAAACGTCAGGTCGTAGAGAATGACTCGCACCCGGGATGAGGAGGAGTCTGTTCTCTCCAGTGTCGGTTTCAATGATACCAATGCACAAACCCACGTCTACGCCTTCCACGGTTCGAACGCCAGACGTATCTACGCCGTTTTGTTCCAAGTTCTTGATGAGTGGTATACCGTGCCTTTCAAGCGGACTTGGATATCATTGTCCAACACACCGTTGGTGACTCTAGAATCATCAGGACTGCGAGGATTCTTGTGGCTGAGGCGGTACGCTTCAAAACTGGTGTTGGCCCCTTTGCCGCCGCATCTGACGTAGAGACCGCTGGCATGAAGGGTCTCGCCGCTATCAGGAAGGTGGTGGGTAGTTACTATCTGGTCTGTAGATAGCGAACCGATGACGGCAATGATTGGGTGAGAGGTCATTGCAGTCCTGTACACGTGAAAAGTGAAGATATTTGGAAATGATAGCAATTGATTGCAGTTGTGAAGAAAGGATGGGAGAAGGAACCCCACTTGAATGTCGTGCAGCACATTTCCGACAAGGCTTGAGGCTGAGATCTGCTACCACTGTGCTAGTCCTGCTCAAGAAGATCACGATTTACCCTCTTGACAACTTGTCGAGAGACGACACCTTGACATGTTGTGATTGTGAAGTTCATGAAGGGTAGTTGGACAGTAGAGCGGGGGAATATCAGCAATTATGCGACTAAAGCTAAAACTGTAAGGCACAGTAAGGTACTTTGTACACAAGGAGTATTGCTGGAATACCGTGTAAGCTACGCTTTTTACTTGGATAGAGTCGCTCTTCAGGATTTCTCCTTGCGGCGAAGTAGTCATCTCAAAAGTATCTATATGATCAGTATGTCGTGCGTTTTTTCGCATAATAAGACGAAGCACGGCTTGGCCATTGAAGTGATGCTTTCTAACAGTCATAGAACTGAGAGAGATGGAATTTATTATCGTTGCTTTGAACTCGAATATTTTGGAGGCGAACTATAGGTATTAATAAATGGGCCCTTAAAGCAGGAACCTCACCCAATATCTGTCCTACTTATTATTTCTATAGCTAGCCCGCTTAGCCACCCGCCAAACCACATCGGGTAGCGCCATACACTGAACCCAAGCTTCAAGAAATCCTACCATCCAAGTGAATATCACAACCCCCCCAATCTCCAAAAAAAAATGGCGGAAGAACTCCCCACCACTACCAGCATCCCGGCTGCCCCACAGCCAACCCCCTCCCCAATCCCTCAACCACCACAACAACCACAACAACCAGAAGAACACCCTCCACCCCCTTCCCTCACCGCCCCCATGCCTTCAGCTCTAATAAATCACCAGCCAGATACCGAGATGGCAGAAGCAGCTGTACGTCACCACTGCGTTTCTGTGTCATTGCACCTTTAAAACCAGACTGACGCGATACGCTTTGCTTGTTAGCCATCCCCCGTCCCCCATCCAGTCTCAACAACATCGACGCCTGCACCGCCGCAGCGGACGGCGACACCGAGCAGGAATATCAATGGCAATGGAGAGGTTGCGCCTGCTATGCCTTTGAAAGCATCGTCACATGGGGCGCCTGCGCGGCGGTACTTGAATGAGAGGGTTACTGGGGTTTTGCTAGAAGGGATGAAGAGATTGGCAGCTGAGCAGTGAGTAGGGGCGCAGGGAATAGGAATACGAATGGTGTGCTAATCGTGACTGGCGATAGACCGGAAGATCCTCTCAGGGTGCTGGGGGAGTATTTGCTGCAGAGGAGTAAGGAGTTGGAGGGGACGTAGGCTAGCAGAGCTCACTGTTGCATAGCGAGGAGTTTTTGCGGGGTGCCAATTTTCAAGATACCCATTATATGTCACTTGACACATTCAGATGGTATCGGAAATACCCGGACGAAGTAGTTTGATATTGTGCTTGATGTCGAGAAGCATCCTAGTTTCCACATGCAGCTCATAAGCTCCAGCACGATTCCAGTGCCCACTCCTCCCTTGCTATTTCCATTAGCTTATGCCACCATTGTGCTTGCGGTCGCACTCTCGTATCTCCATGTCGGAGGCAGCACGCCAACAGTCTTATAGTATCTCGAGAGACGGTGAATTCGGGATTCAATGAGAATGAGGCGGAACTTGGAGTCTTTGTCCTTGCGGTTTCGCTCGAGATGCTTGCGTACAGCGACGGCCTATGATTGTTAGCGAGCGATCTTCATCTATTGGGAGGGGCCGTTGGGAGGGTCATCGTAAAAAGCTTGGCATTACCTTCTTGATCAACATATATAGGTCCTCAGGTATTTCTGGTGCGAGGCCTATCATATAGAGATCACTCCGTCAGTCGAAGACCAAGCAGAGGCAGTGGTGCGATGAAGCGCATTTATAGATGAGGTCCTGGAGCCATGCCAGCGCTGGTTATACTGGGTTTACCGTACCGTTGGACTTGAGGATGCGCAAAATCTTGTTACCTGTAATTAATGTCAGCTCTGGGTGCTAATCTATAACTGCCTAATGCTATTGATTGTACCGGTGACAACCTTGACCTGTGCGATACCATGCGAGTCTCTGAGCACGACACCGATCTGGGATGGCGTTGCACCCTTCTTTGCGAGTTTACAAATTTGGTCCACAACCTGTTCAGGTGTGGTTTTGAGCCATGCTGGAGGAGTGCGAGAGTATGGAATCGCGCTGGCTGATATGCCTTTGCCGTTACTGTGAAGACGACCCATCGTTGCTGAGTGTGCTGTCGATAGAGGTGTCTCGAGGTAAATTTCGTGTGAAGTGGTTAATGTGCGCAAGGCTTAGGGATCGCGCTATTTATAAGCGAGGTTCAATATTCTCAAGTTTTTATTTTTCTCTAGACACAAAACCCACCTTGCTTATAGACTCAATATGGAAGCTCGACTACTGATAGAGAAGATGATGCTAGAATAACCCGTAGGTTACTTGTAGGAGCTGTATATCTTAGTCGCCACCCTCAGGAGATCACACCACCACCTGCCAAATGCAAATGTTCTCGATGAGGTACGTTTTTTGCATGGTTCTCTACTTTCTTTGCTCAATAAGCATGATCTGATGATAATATCATTTTTACAATATTTCTGGTACCTCTTGATTTAGGGACCCTAAAAAGTCTCGGTGATCTCAACGGACTTCTGATTCAACGCTTACACACTTCATCCATTCACCTTCAATTGCTATATTAGTATATCGTTTACTGACTAACCTTGATCAGTAGGAAGTGGCTCTTCAGTTATGCTGCATGCGAGTAACTGGTACGCATAAAGTGTCTCCGTCGGCTCGCTCGAGCACAGTGCACATCCGATACACAATCCGATACGTACCCTCGGTAGAAAATGCTACGGTCAACGAGACCTCCAAAGCCCACCGAGGCTCCTAAAGCAGGCTACTACAGTACTCAAAAACGAAGGTCTCGGAGAAGCGTGAGAGATGGCGAATCAGACATTCTTCAAGTAATTCCAAAATACCCTTCATCGGAGAAAACTCTATGCGTCTGAGATCGAGATGTTGAAGCATCCGAGGCATACTAGTAATTGTTTTTGACATAACTTTTTTCAATAAGACATTGTTACCTTTGATCTGGACAGAGCTTATGTGACATTCACGTTGCATTGATGATGCCTTAGTTTAGGGAATAAAGTAGTAAGGCGCTTCAACGCATTTTCTTACTTGCTACAGGCATGACTGCGACCAAACTTAATGAGTATGACTATCCATGGTTACCTGCATAGTTAAACAAACGAATGTTGATCATTTGTACATCAGTGGGTTTTGAGAACAAGTTACGTGTTCTGTGGTCTGAGTGGAGAAAGGCAACATATGACGGCTCACAAACTCTCTGATCAGCAAATTCATTCGCTGCCACCTTGATATCGCCCGCTGATCGAATCATTTCTTTCTAAATCACGAATAATATAGCTCACAGTTAAATCGTCATGTCGCGACCCACTCAAGCGATGGTACATTGACAGCTTTGGGGAATTGATTGGTATCGTTCAGAGCGCCTCAGTGGGGCTCGGATAGAGATCTCATACTGCCGCTGACGCTTGTACAACGAGCTGAGCCAGTGAAAACACCGGAGACGGAATCTGTGATAGTTAAGCTTGCATGAGAGCGCTGAGTGTAGACGCGCCCGTGATTCGTAACGTGATTTGTCTGTTGAAGTATTCTAGGGTAGTTTAGATCATAAAATGATCAACCAGCGTCACGATGAAAAGTACCAAAGGCACAGCGTGATCATGAATACGATTATGATCATGGGACTCTCCCTCCACAGAAGGACGTCGTTGAATCATCAAGCCAAAATGAAGCACGGAAAGGAGGAACATAAGATACGGTCGGTAGCGCTGTGGGAGGGCGGCTCAGCCTTTGCTTTGAGATTGCTAACCTAGACCAGCCTAATAATCCCTTAACAATGCCTCATGGGTCAGATGCTAACCATGCTGTGAAGGCCGCAGGTGAAATCCTCACCGCGTCAGGGCTGAACGTTAACTTTATGTTTCTTGGGAGTCGTACGAGCTGAGTGGCGTTGCGAGGTGCTTCCCCGCAAGCACGCTCATGCAGCCTTACCCTGTATGATAGTACGGTAAAAGTTCAGCGCATGTATCCTCAAGCGGCCAAGCCCAGGGGTTTCTTGGGGCGAGTGACGAAAAACTAATGCTCTTGAGTTATGATAGGCTGATTTCGTCTATCATGGCGTATCGGGGCACACTGGGCTGAATGGGAAAGAGCCAAAACGACGGCAAAACGAAAGCTTTACTTTACGCGCTATCTCTCATCTTGCATCTTGCTCCGTCCTGACCCCAGCTAATCCTTCCACACCCGACACAAATCATATCCCACCGTTGCTCGGGACAGTCTCAACACAACGTGACCACTCGTGACTGCTGGAACCAGTGACAAAGTCAAATCCGACTCCTTCCTTGCAAAAGTGAACATCAACCCTGGCCATGGAGACGCCTGCGGGCTCGCGTGGAGACGGTCACGACCGTTTGACTCTGGATTCAGCCGATGGAAATTGCGGGCCCTTCGGTCTTTCCGGAGCACCCAACCATACCTTTCTCCTCCAAAAAGACGATCAAAGTCCTAGTACAGAAGTCACTGCTACCCCGGTTTGAGCTTCTCTACTCGTCTTTGCTCATTGTCAATCGATACCAGATATGAGCAAGACGCCTCCGCTCCGACCCCACTAGCATCGTGCCTATAACAGGCAATACGTTTGCTGACCAGATATATTATTTTATATTTGAGATATTAGCTGTCGATATCATCTTTTTGTTTCTCTTGAGTCTTTCAAGCGATTCTTCCATGAGCTACTTTAATATTATTCTATATAAATTTTCAGGCAGGATCCTTTATGTTCACTTCTGCACCGCCTGAAAGTGCGGTAGTACTCCTCCGCAGCACAGTATTTAACCAAATCACGCCTGCACGCGATCGATTACGTTACTGGGTACCTGAGTGGTGGCGCAGTCCCATGCGAGCGGGTTGATCTACAAACTAGGGTTGGGCTGGGGAGGAGGTATATCGTACATAGCAGGAGCAGGATCACCTTTCTCTCGACGGTGATGGCAAACCTAACAATCCTGCGGGGAGCGTGCGAGGCACCCTTCTTGCAATTGTCCAACTTTCTCGGCAAAGGTGGATGTATGGACCATGAACCAAATACAACGCGCGCCATTGACTTTGTACTGACTCAAGCCAGATGTCGGCGGTCGATTCTGTGCTCCAGTCCCCACCCTTGAGGGTACTGTCAATTGTTGTTTACCATGTCCCTTCACAGATTGGGTATATTCAGATGGTGAGTGCATCTTTAAATACAAGATCCAAGGCATGGAACTCAATTGGCTTTTCAGACTTTCAAACTCTACCAACTATTTCGAATTGGCTCAATGTCGCCGGCATGGTTTGCTCGTTATCGCTACTCTTGTCTTTTGTGGTACTCCCGGTCGAGAGGACCAGTCGGCATTACCTTACTGTAGGCTTGGTGTTGGCTGTGAGCATACTACAGGTAAGTAATTGGAAACAAGATCAACCTTGGTACAAAGCTGATTGTTTCACAGCTTGGTTTTATAATACCTTTAGGAGCCCAACCTCAACAGTGCTACGATGCCATCACACCTAATAATATGCACTCAGACCTAACATGCGCATTTTCTGGAGCCTGCTTGGTGGTTGGAGGATTCGCTGCGATCTTGTGGGGGTTCCTCCGATCATTATCACTACACTTGCAAATTTGTTGGCAAGTCGTGCTAGGCCAGAAGTTTTTCTGGTGTTCGCTTCTTGCAGGATGGGGTATCCCCATTATATTCGCTGCTGTCACTCTCGCCATCACAGGTGTCTCATACCGATTCGGGGACACATGTCATATCAACCACGACAAAGCTCTGCAAGATTACTGGGGGCCTCTATTGGCCTTTGCCGCTGTTTCCACCATCTTACAGTTTGTTACTTTCGGCTACTGCGTACGAGTGTACATCAGATCACTCTTCAACAATGACCCGACTTCAAATGATAGCTCTGGATTGCCATCTTACAATGGAAGCATCAAGAAAGTCCCAGCGAAGGTAGCTTACGGAAGGGTCAGAAAAGTTATGGCGCTGCAATGGCGTGGCATTATGATTGTGCTCATCATCATTGCGGATGTCGTTTTCCTGGCGGTTGTTTTTGTCAAATCGGATAATACGGAAGAAGCAGCAGCCGAGAATCTTGGGAAAGCTGAACCATGGCTCCTTTGCTTGGTCCTAAACCCAACGAATCCCTTGGTGTGCTTGGATAAAGCTTCAAGCCTGGTGACCAAGGAGGCAACGGTCATGGCTGTCTTGATACTACTCTCGGTATGTGTGAATCGTCGCAATAACAATTCACAAATCTTAGCTAACACCTAAAAGTTGAACGGTATCTGGACATTACTCTTCCTCAGCCGCATGTCCATGGTCTATGGCTGGATCGACCTACTCCGCACTGGTTTCAAGCGATCACATGATTTCGTCTCAGTCGATGCGCAACGATTGTCAGCCGTCCCCCACAACTTCGAAATGGTTACACGGCCGAATTATACTACAAAAAGCCCTGAACCGCGTATCAACAGCGTCTCATCGTATGGCGAAACCGACGCCGTCATGGAGTTGTCTCCGTTGAGCAAAACAGAAGCTTTTCCAAGTGAAAAGATATACATCGCGCCTAGCCTCAGCTTCTCGGCGCCCAGACCGCCGAGTGCTGGAAGGCGGTACTCGAATGCCAGTAAAGCGCCGAGTATCGGCAGAATAGAAGGATTACCGTCGAGGCAAACAAGCCTCGTGAGGCCGCAGGGCCGAGATTGGGATCCGTCGTCGACGCACGCAAAGCCGTCGAGAAATAATTCCGGCTTCTCGAAGATATGAACCACTAAAAAAGATCACCACTAGCTAATTTCTCCTATCAACATTTCTGACTTAGCGATTTAGCCGGCATCATCTTTTCGGAAGGTCACTTGGGATTTCTGGTGGGACGGGGCATTCGGATTGGCGATGTTGCATTTTGGCTCGGTGGGTGAAAGGGTCGGGGGGAAATTACGATGGCGGCCGGCGCCCATGGTTCTTTTTGTTTTGAGATATCCGGGGAGCCATGAATGCTACCTTGATCAGGGATTCTTGCTTAGGGCTTGTTTTGACCAAACCCAAACGACTAATTCCTACAAATCAACTGCGTTGATTTGCGCTCTGTGATACAACAATCACTACTACAGTTTAAAATTCCGATGTAAGTACGGCAGTACATGCCTAAAATTCACCCACTGCAAAAGCCTCCCCAAAAAGCCCCGTCCATCGTAAACGCCGTCAGGGTTTTCCTCTATCGGTAACCGTAAGTTCCAACAGTTGGTCCCCCTAGTCGATCAAAAAATACGGAGTATTAATATCTAAATCGCGGAGTTGGAATTATCTAATTCTATCTTTCCACCGCCACGAGTAAATATCAATCTGAAGTCGCAATCCCCATCTGATGTACGGAATCCTTGGTGCCCTCATTTCAGTCATGGCGCAAGTGGTGAGATTGCGCAAACTGGGAGATTTTGCGTAAAAGAATGCTCGCAAAGATTAGAACCCCCGAATCTCGAATTTCCTGTTGCGGCACCGTGTGTCATTTCCCTCTTGCCCTGTTCAAAGATAGCAAGAGGCATGGAAAAGGAGAAACAGGACTGACAGGCCCATGAAATCGCAATTTCTTCATCCATGAGCCCATGGCTTGTAGATGCTGGCGTTCTCGCACACACGTACACGGTGCCACGCACGACACACGACACCATCATGCACGCTTTGGATACCCCAAATTGTTAATGGGAAAGGCTGAAAGCTGTGCCGTGGCGATAGGATTCCAGACCTGAATTTCTCAACCACCACATGAAAGGAACGCGTTCCCGGGATCACGTTCCCGTTTGAAGCTTGTCTAAGGATGTTCATGGGTATTGAATTGCATTCGATACATGTGCATTGTTTCCATCGTCTTTACGATACAAAATGGAAGAGAAAGATGTTGGTGGGTAGACGGTCATCTTGGACGACTGTCTATGCATCATTCAAAATCACTGGCATGGGTGACTTCAATAGTTGTATCGCCAGATACTCGAGAACGACTTACCCAAAAATCATTAGGTCGAGTACCGATCCTTTCTAAATTGATGCCCATCATGCAGTCTCAGAAGGTGCAAACAAATCCAAGATCTGATAGCTGCTATGTTAGAGACATCTAATTTACATCGAAGACAGCATCTGCATAGTACTCAATTAACCCTTGGCGCAGATTTGAAGAGCACAGAAAGCATGTTCCGAATTTTACTTATCGCACTCATGTCTAGGTTTCAACAGCACAACCTCGACAAATTTCTTCCTCGAGCCAGGATCAACTCTAGCTTCCCAATCCTTGCAATTCTCTCGAGTCTAAGTCCCTCTTCCTCCTCCTGCTCCTCCTCCTCCTTCACTGGACGCGGCTAGCTAGCAGTAGCACCCTCGAGCCCCTCATCTCCCTTTCTCTTCCTCGATGTTCTTTAGCCTCATCCTCATACCCATCTTTCTCCCTTACACGCATCCCATGCTTTTCTTCTCCTGGCCTTCTTTCTCTACCCTCTCCAACTCGTCCCCTCTTCCATTCTTTGGAACACCTCTCGTCTCGTACTCCATTCCTATTCGCGCCTCCTGAGTTCCTGCTTCTTTGCAATACACGGTCAAGACGTGAGAAACGACAAATGCAAATCGATTCGACGTTGGAAAGAGTTACTCGGAGTTTGACACAAAGCAGTAAAAAGTGAAATGAGAAACGGGAATGAATTTTGTAGGTTGTAGAGACACGCAAAAAGTCAGCCTATTCTTAAAGACCTTTGAGGCAATGAACGGTTTCAAGAGTATGGAGCAACCGCATGAGGTGAGGCATGGCGGGCGCGCGAAATGGGTAATGAAAAGAACGTTGTAGATGTAGAATCCAAGACGGTAGACCAAGGCTAAAGAATCAAAATGCATTACGGATCCCAGACACCAGAATATCCCCTTCACTTTCCCATCCACAGCCCTTCTAAATCCCTTTTGCACGAGGGC
>JAABUO010002985.1_pt1 | contig 20332 bp, 15 predicted proteins | sample 5559291 | NCBI WGS metagenome assembly JAABUO01 (sample SAMN10711878, study PRJNA513372) | rock metagenome | isolation source: Antarctica rocks | place: Antarctica: Victoria Land, Finger Mt sud
GCAGTTGTGGTAGAGCTGCTAGATCCCAATGGTGCAGTTGTGGCAGTCGTGGTAGAGCTACTAGTTCCCCATGGCGCACTCGTGGTGGAGCTGCTGGTTCCCCACTGGGTAGAAGACGACTGTGGAGTCGTGCTTCGGCTTGTTCCTGCCAGAGTAGTCGACGACGACGACTTAGTGGATGAAGAAGTCACAGGAGTCGTAGTAGAGCTACTCGCTCCCCATGGTGCAGTTGTGGTAGAGCTACTAGTTCCCCATGGCGCAGTCGTGATGCTTGTGGACTGGGAAGAAGACGACTGGTGAGTCTTGCTTCGGCTTGTTTCGGCCGGAGAAGTCGAGGACGATTTCTTGCTGCGATGTTTAGTCGTTGTGGTAGAAGTCATCGGAGCAGCAGTAGACTCAGTAGACGTGGTAGTGCTACTCGTAACAGGAGTTGTAGTCGACTCTGTAGACGAGGAGGTTTGCGTAGTACTGCTCGCCGTTGAACTTTGACTGGGAGTAGTAGTCGTGGTAGAAGAGGCCATAGGAGAAGTCGTGGTAGAAGAGGCCATAGGAGAAGTCGCGGTAGAAGAGGCTATAGGAGAAGTTATCGTAGAAGAGGTCACACTGGAGGACGGAGTTGCTGTGGAACTGCTTTGCGATGAAGTAGTGCGGCTAGTAGGAGAGAGAATAGTCGAGACTGTTGTACTCGAAGAGACTGGTGGATGAGGGTGGTTACTCCTGGTCGACTTGGTCGAAGTCGAAGTCGTCTCCAAAATCTGTGAAGTAGTAGTAGACGTGATGGGCGACGTTGACGAAGAAGTCGAGCTAGTCACATATTCCGAGGTCGTCTTGCGGCTCGTGGGAGCAAGGGTAATTTTTGTAGTCGTAGCACCACTCGTAGTGGTAGCCGAAGTAGCCGTCGTAGCCGACGAAGCGCTCGGTTCTGAAATACTTGTGGTCCGCTCGGATTTGCTCATCGTCGTGTCTTTGGGGGTGGATCCAACAAACGGCAACATGGTCGACAACGTCTGCGTCGTCGTAGTTTGCGAAGTGCCTTGTGCAGAGACGCTCACGAAGGGAGGACGCGACTTGATAGAGACGGACTTCATGGTGGTCGTGGTTCCGCTCTGGATTTCCACTTCGATCCGGTCGCAGATATCGATCGAGACGTAGATGACTTCCACCACATGCTGCAGACAGTCGCGGCCATACTCATTGTACTGGTAGAGGTACTGCGTGGGGCAGGGTATCTCGTAGAAGAAGGTGTAGTCAGATTGATAAGCGGTAATTTCCGCGTGGTATGGTGGGGTGTACGTGCCTGGTGTCGGGCAGATAAAGGCCGCTGTGGAGGTTGCGTCCACCACCGAGGTCAGGGTCTGCGTGGGCTGCGAGATGGTGCAGGCAGGGCAGATGTCGCACACCGAGGTGGTGACGGGCGCGTGCAGACAGGATGCTGTGCTGGTGGCCACTGATTTGGCGCACTTGCAGTCGGGGCACTCCATGACGCCGTTGATCTCGACACCTTTGGGGAACCATCCCGGCGCATACTTTGGCTTCTGCGTGGTGGCTACTGTTTTGGTGACCATTTTGCTGCCGATCTTGGTAACCTGCAAAGAGTACTGGATCTGAATTTCCACGTTGATGAAGACAAACGCCTCAATGTTCTTGGTCTTCGTGTCGTCCACCCACTCGGCATAGTCGCAGAGGTAAAAGGTGGGAGCTGGTGCCATGTAGCTGTAGGCAAAGTTGTCCTTAGTGGCTGTGATGGGGAGGTTCATGTGCGGTGCAGTGTAGACGCCGGCAGTGGGACAGGTGTAGACCAAGCCGGTCTGGGCAAGTGCCACAGAGGTGATGGTCTGCGAGGTCGCCGTGATGGTCTGGGTGGGGCAATGGCGGCCGAGGATGGTGGTGATGGGGGCTCCATACGTCCAGATGGTCTCAATGGTCTCTGGTTCTGGGCAGGCGGTGCAGTTAGGGCAGGCTGCCTGTCGTGCCAATCCGGGCAATGCTGCCCCAAGGTGTGCTGCTGCCAACAGAAAGAGAGAGAGATGCATTGGAGATGGTGATTAAGGGCGAAGAAGGCAGAAGGTGAAGAAGGCAGCGGGGCGGTGGATTTAGGGAGGGCGAGGTCCGAGGATTTTAAAGGGATGTTCTTCATTTCCTCTCTCTTTGTTCTTTCCCTTCTTTTCCTCGTCCTTCTCTTCATCCGCCAACAAGCTCACCTTCCTAAAGGAGCCCTTGTCCCAACGGAGGTAGCTCATTTTCCCAAATATCTCCGAGTGGGCCCTGTGATTGGTTTGATATTCTCCAAATTCGGGTTACCACTTCCTCCAGCTGTCAAATCGGGTAATTACACACCAATCAGAGCATACCGTTTAAGGAAATAATTTTCCGCATAACCCCATTGGGAAAACTCCGGAAGGCGGGATGTGTGGATCCGCGCGGCGAACGCCATTGGCTGCATGGAAGTTAAATAACTCCATATAGAACTCCGATAAATGGAGAATATTACCCGATCAGGTGCATTCATTCCGTGTGAATATTAAAACGAACGGCAAGCAGTAGGTCCAGCCTTTCCTGGCCCATTTCTCCGAGGAAATAGTCTCCGCTCGTTTACATGCTGGAAGACTGGAAAGAGAATTACATGGGAGGGCGATGTCAATGGCAAATATGTAGGAAGACAGAATAGAAGCTCGTGTACTTATGTCTACGTAGCGCTAGTCGACTTCCCCTTTGTTGGGTTTCTCCTCGGTTGGGAAAATGTTAAATCTCAATGTGAGAAATTGCCATGTGCCACGAATGGCAATTTGAAAGTTTCTGCCGAGCCTCGCCACGACCGAAGAAGATAACGTGCAGGAGCAAGCCACACGGAGATACCTCCGAATTGCCAAGTCCTCCACAAACTTACCTCTCCTTACGCTCTTGCCAATGACCATGTTGGCTTGGGAAGCTTTCAATTTTCCTCCTGTTGACTTCCGTCCCGACCCAAAAGCGGTTCGCTTTTTTTTATTACCCCTTTAGGATAACATTGGCGACGTGACAATTTTCGGCAAACGAAGAGACGATCCGCTGATCCGTAGGCGAATTTAGAGTTTGCATAAACGTGCGGGACCCACTCTTGAGTACAGATTGACACTACCCGTAGACCTGCAGGAGATCGTCGGTGTGGCTTGCAGCTGGAAATGAATTCATCTGCTGGGAAATGAACGGGATGTACCACTATGATAGCCTGGTCCAGAGGGGCTAAGAAGGCCTCTGGAACACAGCAGAGTCATTACAACCTTGCCCTGCTCCACTAGGACACGACTGAGCTACATAGACTTGCTAGGAATACATTGGTATCTTCAACTGCTACATGGGTTGATCTGTATGGAATCTTTGACAATGGCCTGGTCCAACAGCAATGTTTGATTCCTTGCATTGCAATCTTCCCACTATGGCATCCATGTGGGCAAAGAATCTGCCTGGAGATAATATGTCCATCGCCGAGACCTCGAGCAGCGACTATGCAAATCGAAGAACGCCCACATCTATGAAGAGTCCACTCCAGAAGTTGCACCGGCTTGGAGAGTCTGCCAGCTTCGGAGGTGTCCAAGTTTGCCGTGAACCAGTCGCCGCCCAGCGTATGGACGGCTGACTGTCGCCGCCCACCCCATCGCCCCCAAAGTCTTCTCGCCTTCTCCACCGTACAGCACCCTGCCCCTCCACAGCTCCCTTCTTCATACGCGCTCTCTCCCTGGCCCTTTTCAATTGGCCTGCTGCGCTCGTAGCGTAGCCAGGGCCAACAGGGGCAACAGGGGCAACAGGGTAGTTTGGCCCGACAATTCCGCCGCCTACCACCCAAATATGGCGCCACGCTGCACCCTGCCAACTGTATGTGGGCACAACGAACTCTAAAAGCGGGCTTGGTGGTCGTGCTGGTTGTCGTCTGCTTCTACACCTTCCGTGAGCTGTCGCTGGGTCTGTGGCCGGCCAGCAGAGAGAGCAAGAAGGCGCGTGAGGATGAGCAGATTCCGTTGTCTGAGCTGGCCGACACCCTGCCCAGTCCAAAGGTCCCAGACTTGTCGACAGTACCGCCTGCTCCACCATTCAAGGTGGTGTCCGCGTTCGATAGGATTACGGGCTTCGAGGTAAAGAACGACACGTTTGTCTTCGCGTCGCTGTATACGAGCACGAGCGTGCAAGACGACAACTACTTCTCTGCACTGCGTCTGCTCATCTACCGCCTTCTTCGTCACCCGGATACAAAGTCGCAAAAGGGCTATGGGTTCATTGTGATGACTACGTCAGAGCTTCCAAAGGAGAAGCGACAGCGTCTTGAACAGGATGGCGCCAATGTCGTTTTGGTGCCAGACATAGCATTTGGGAACGACAAGGCAGACGAGCGCTGGCAAAGTGCGTTCAGCAAGTTGGCGATTTGGAATATGACAGAGTACGAAGGAATCGCTCTCTTGGACTCGGATATCTTCATTACTGGATGCTATGATTCCGTCTTTGACGAGATGAAGGCTGTCCACGCACCGCCTGATGGCGTGGACACGAGGCTCATTCCCGCGGAGTTCTACCCATACACGTTTGCTGCTGTTCCTGAATCAGGTATTCGGACGGATTATCCCCCCACGCCAGAGACGAAGCTGCTGAATGCCGGCCTCCTGCTTATCAAGCCCAGCGTCGTGTGGCATGAATACCTACTCCATCTCACAAAGTACAGGAGTATGTTGCCGGAGGATAATACGCAGGAGCAAGGCTTTCTTCAGCGCGTCTTTAGTCAAAGTGGACCCTTCCCCTGGCAAGTACTGGACTGGAAGTATAACACGAATTATCCGCTCGATGTGGATTTGGATAAGGGATCCATTGCGCTGCATCATAAGTTTTGGTGCCCAAAGAATCAAGATTTGTGGCCTGGAATTAATCTTCTCTTTGACAAGTATGCCCAGGCTCTAAAGGAAATGGAGAAATACTATGCCGAAGGACATGGGTGAATTCTATTCCATCATGATACGATGCACCCTAAATTCTTATACCGGCCTATAATCAATTAAAAATCACCCTTTCCAGGTTATCAAGCCGCGATTGGTAAAAGTCTTCGACCGCTCGACGGATACGCGACTGCTTTTCGCGTCCTCCCCATCGCTCAGATACGTGACTCTCCATCTCACAGCCCGGCCACTCATATCTTGAGTAGGAGACGACGTGCAGGTGGAAGCTCATGTTCCAATTGAAGTAAGCACCTTGGACAGTGTCTACTATTTTGTAGCCTGGTGGATAAGGATTAAACCAGAATTGACTTGGGTTAGTGGGAGTCATTCACTTCATACGGCACTTCAATGGCGGCATCGCTGGTTTCGTCATCTGTCAAGACGTACCACATTGACGACTGCATGAGACAATGTGATGCACACAGCTTACCTGTTCGTGAAACGGATATTCCCTCCCTGGTCTGTAGTAGGGATGCGTGGCGGCTCGCTGCAAACAAGAGTACGTCCACCAGCTCGCTTTCAAGAAAAGCACCCCGGAATTGAAGCCATTTACATCTTTGGCCCAGAGCATTGACGTGTCTGCATACTCTGACGTCGCGGGGGGAGAAAGGTCTCGAGCGGGATGGTCGGGTCCATCACCAGCGTATCCGCGTCCGTTAAGAATATCCATTCGCACAGCCCGTCCACCAGCGACAGCCACACATACGACTGCAGCACCCATATTTTGATATACGCAGCATCCTGGCCTTGGGGTAGGGTTATGTTTTCTACAAATATCTTATACCCGTGCCGTTTCGCATACGCAGTGTGACTTGCTTTCGACTCGAGGTACATGCGTTTGTTCTCCTCGGACTGGGCGCCGTCGCTGAGTGCCATCACGATACACATCTTTGATTTTGCACGTTCCGCTGTAGAGCCATGCTTGGTAAGAGCAAGCTGCGAGAGCTTGGATAACTGTCCAAGACGCGACCGGTTATAGACCACAGCCCAGATTAAAACGCCAGACACTGTAAAGAGGCCTAGTGCCAGCGTCTTGATTTTCATTAGCTATTGTGCCTGCCAGAGCGTTGGCGATTCAAATCATACCATTCCAACACGCCACTATGCTGATCGTGACCACAAATATTCCTGAATTCCAGCATGCGCGATTATTGATCATGGTGCCCCTGCATTCCCCGAGATAAGCGCCTCTTCATCCGTGCCTTGACGAGGCCATTTGCGAATTTGAAAACACTCCCCCACAATCGATTTTGTCAAAAACATGATCTTGTCCAGACGGTAGAGAATGGAGAAGGTAAGCGTGGTGCCGACTGCAAAATGCAAGTAGTCGATTTGTCCCAACGTATCCAGCGTCAGCTCGTTGGGAAGACCTTCTTCTTCATTCAACACCACCCGGAATCCATAATGGCGCGCGCGCTTCTGAAAGCGATCAATGAGCGGGGCGGGAGAGAGGAAGGGTAGGGGTGATCCCGTCTTCAGAGCTGTAGAGGTCATGTAAAGCACGGCCAATTGATCAGCCACGTAATGGCGGTCAGTCCATCCCATACGCTCGATGAAGGGGTTGATCCACTTGGGATCTAGTCTGCTCAAGAGTGCATTCAAAGCAGACATCAATTCAAGCACTTCCAGTTGAACGGTCAATAGTTGGTGGTATGCATCGGAAGGCCAAGGGCCTTGGATCTGCTCAAACTTGATCACGCGCATACGACTCTCGGTACCACGGAGCTTGGCACGCACGGCCACGATCGAAGCATCCAACTCCTCATTGCGGGTTTCTTGACGTCGTCGCTTGCGTGCATAATTGGAAAGCCCGCAGTGCAAATCACCCAAGGTCATGATCGTCTTTGCAAAGACAGCACGCACATTCGAACGCGCGGTATGCGGTGCCGGAATGAAATTGAAGATGAAGGCTGCAGTCACTCCAATTGCCACGGTCACAAATCTGCGCCACGCAACATCCCAGCCAATGCCCACATTTACTACCGTGCTCGCCAAAGGATGTGAATCTTGCCAAGAGTAACCGACGACGAGAGCAATCGACACGACGAAGAAAGCAGCCGGCATTGGAGATACCCAAATGTAGTAGATGCGAACAAATTGGATGAGTGGTAGCGCTACTGCCATGACAGCACATAAAGCGTAAGGGTTTCCATAGCCATTCCCAGAAGATATATACCACAGAAGCATTCCGAGGAGAGCACCAAGAAATGTTCCTACTAGACGCACCAGGAATCCGAAAACAGTGTCGCCAGTATGCTGTGCAAGCGTCAAGGTTGCCATGATGACAGCCCAAATCCCACGGTTGAAGTACATAAAGCTAGCCGAGGTTCGAAAAAATGATGGCAAGTCAATTAACACCACAAGCAGTGCTGCCTTCAGACAGAAAAAAACGTCTCCTCGACCAATGAAGGAGAATGCACTATGTAGAGCTCCGCCGATTAAGTGGGCAACGTTCCTCGGAGGTAGTGCGTCTGGATCGCGCACGCCGACATCAGCTGAATAGTCTGGCATGCCAGAGATCTCATCGGCAGGTTCGTCCTCATTGTCATGCTCTCCCGGCGTAGATCTCATCTGCGCAAACAATCTCTCGCGCAGTTGCTTGAATGAAGGGTACCACCATCTCCGATATGCTCTTTTGCGGTCCAAGAGCTGAACACGTGTGAGCAAATCGCAGACACCATCGCAACTCTCTGCAATATGAAACTCAAACAGAAATGCACGGAAGAGACACTTGCGCGGCGGTTGTTGGCTAGTATGGAACGTTGTTTGATACGGCTCCAGAATCGTTAACCTCTTTGTAGTGCGAAATTCGTGCAAGGTAGTTTGCAAGCGAGTCAATGTGGACTCAATATCCTTGCTCGGACACATCACACGATGTCCCGTTATGGCATTGAACAACCGGTCGCAAGATATTGCATCCAGCCAGACAAGTACCGTTTGAAGCGCATCGCCACATGCCGTCACCAGCTCCTGCACTGCTTCATACAATTTCTGTACGACGACGCGAGCGTGTTCCCGCTCCCACACCTTATCATTTGCCTCGAGATTCATGTAGAACTCTGTCTCGAGCACACCCACCGGTTTGTAATGTTTGTGAAGTGCATCTATAAATAGGCTGTGATGTCGTTTCTTACTCTCCGCGTCTGCAAGTGAGGGAAGTGAAATCATGGATGAAGAGGCAGTTTCCCCTTGCCCGTCAACATCACCATGAGCGCTTTTGCGATGTATTGATTGGGGTCGAGACTGTGGTGGAGTGCTTGCTGGTGTCGCGAAGCCGGACGGCGGCGCTGAGACAGAATCACGCATAGAGCCCGACTTTGGGGGCTTTGTGTCTATTTTGTCCAATCGTCGGTTACCGTTGGACATGACCAGCTCCCGGAAGAACCAGAAACCAGCGATCCGCGGGAGAAGCTGAGCAATTACATTTTTTATATGCCGGAGATCGGTCCCGGAGAGTCTCCCGTACGAAATTTCTCGATCAAGGTAGTGATCGATCGGGGCCAATCCCTGAAGAACATTTTGCGCGGTGACTTTGTGGGCGCTTATGTACTCAAAATCTTCCCAATCTTCTATTGGAGCTGCAAGTTGATCTGATTGCTTGACAATTACCAACCGTATATTTGAGAGCATGGCGATCAGGGAGTGAAGGTACTTGTTGTTAACAGACTCTGGGAGTATTAAAATTGAGCATAGGACGTTGATGGCCATCTGGATCAGCATGGGGAGGACGAAGAGCAGGCCAATGTTCGGGTAGAAGTAGGGAAACAGAGGCCCATAAGAGCATTGAACAATCAAGCAAATCATGGCGTACACTGTGCCAAACGTGAGAGCCAAATAGTGTGTCTTCAGCCAGATGAATAGAAATGCCCCGAGGCCGAGGATGACTGCAAACACGACACTTGCTCCAGTTTCAATGAAGACGCCTTCAAACACCGCGTTTGACTGGCAGGCCTGAGGTGAGACTTGGCATTCGTAGGAAGAGGATGTATATCTCTTTAAAGCAGTAGCTGTACGCGCATCATTTCGTGTTGCAGAGGCAATAGCACTTGCAATGACTGCCAGCGCCCAAGAGAGCAGAACCAGGAGGATGTAGTAGAATGAACGCCACATCGTGATCGTATAGGGGTCGCTGGGGGGTGTGAGAAAGGCCACAATAAGGACGAAGAAGGATGCCTGTCCGAGTTCATTTGCAATAGGGTAGATGACAAGAAGCAGAATGGCGAGCCAGGCAGCTACTGCCGAGCGAATGACTGGCTTTGCTTGCTTCCATGTGAAGTTGGAGACGACCCAGTCAGGCAGCTTGAGCTTGTGGAGGGCTTGCTGCATCACATCCTCCCCACACGCCACAATCCCACCAATCGTGCGCTTAGTCAAAGGACCTACGAGTACAGCAGCAGGAAGGGCACTAAGGACTGGGAAACCTTTCCCATCTCCTGCCTGCTCAACATGGGTTAGGGTTTACGTCTTCACAATACCCGCAATCCGTGGAGTTGGGTGAGTACATCATTAAATTCAGCGTTCGACATGAAACTGCCCTCGGAGCACAACCTGCCAGCGCCAGAGCCGGAGCACTGCCCGGGCCCCTCGAGCGAAGAGGCAGGCAGCGCTGAGTCATGCGCAGGCTGCCCCAACCAGAGCATCTGCTCGGCGCTCCCCAAAGGCCCTGACCCGGACATCGCCATCATCCAGACCCGTCTGCAGGAGGTCCGCAACCGCCTCCTCGTGCTCAGCGGCAAGGGCGGGGTGGGCAAGTCTACATTCAGTGGGATGCTCGGGTGGGCGCTGGCGGCCGACGAGGAGCTGCAGGTGGGCGTGTGCGACGTGGATGTTACCGGACCCTCCATTCCCACTATCTTCCAGACCTCGACCCAGCAAATCCACACCAGTTCGTCGGGTTGGGCGCCTGTGTACGTGAGCGACAATCTGGGCCTCATGTCGATTGGATACCTCCTTCCGAGCACCGACACGCCTGTGATATGGCGGGGGAGTAAGAAGAATGGATTGATCAAGCAGTTCCTTCGCGATGTGGAGTGGGGCCCGCTAGACTACTTGGTGGTGGATACGCCGCCTGGGACCTCTGACGAACATCTCTCTATCGCACAGTTCCTGGCTCTGCCTAAGGGCGGGCTGAGCGCCGTTGTCGTCACAACGCCGCAGGAGGTTGCGCTATTGGATGTGCGAAAGGAGCTGGACTTTTGTCGCAAAGCAGGTATCCAGGTGCTGGGCATTGTGGAGAACATGGCTGGCTTTGTTTGTCCGGGATGCAAGCACGAGTCGCTCATTTTCGCCCCAACAACGGGCGGAGGAAGGGCGCTGGCGGAGGAGTTTGGAGTCCCGTTTCTTGGCAGCATCCCCTTGGATCCACGCATCGGGCGTGCGTGTGACTATGGCGAGGACTTTTTGGAGCTCTATCCCGATTCCCCCGCCACCGTGCGCATCAAAGAAATCATTGCTCGCATTCGCAAGTTACGGCCGTAGTATGCATACATGGCATCTTGGAGTTACGGGGATCTGTACACTAGAAGGATTGTAGATCTATTAAATTACAACATGAACCCGCCTGCGAGTGCTATGACCATCCATCCAAAACCCACATTTAGTTTTCCTGCTCCACTTGCCGCAATCTGTTGGATAGAGGCAGCGCTTACGGCAGGGACTCGTGCAACCGAGATTTGTGCAGGGGTGACCGCAGCCTGCGAGCCGGCAGGGACTTGTGCGACCGAGACTTGTGCAGGGGTGACGCCACCAGGGGTGACGGCGGCCTGCGAGCCGGCAGGGACTTGTGCGACCGAGACTTGTGCAGGGGTGACGCCACCTGGGGAGACGGCAGCGGCTGAGGCAGCAGCTGCTTGACACGTAGGGCAGACGGCTTGAGGAGCGACAGCGGCAGGGGTGACAGCAGCAGGGGTGACAGCAGCAGGCGTGACGACAGGCGTACTTCCAGCTGGTGGGACCACGATTTCAGAGGCTGCAGAAACAGAGACGGCCTGAGGTGTGACAATCATTGGTGACACTGCCGAAGGGGTGGCGCCAGACGGGGCAGGGGCGGCAGGTGCGGCAGGTGCGGCAGATGCAGCAGGTGCGGCAGGTGCGGCAGATGCAGCAGGTGCGGCAGGTGCGGCAGATGCAGCAGGTGCGGCAGGTGCGGCAGATGCAGCAGGTGCGGCAGATGGCTGTACTTGTGGAGCAACCCAAGGCTTCGAGGTTGGCGTGGCGCAGACAGTGACGGTGACAGTTGCTGGCGTGCAGACAGCAGCGGCTTGAGCGGCAACCGAGGCAGGAGCGGCTTGAGCGGCAACCGAGGCAGGAGCGGCTTGAGCGGCAACCGAGGCAGGAGCGGCTTGAGCGGCAACCGAGGCAGGAGCGGCTTGAGCAGCAACCGAGGCAGGAGCGGCTTGAGCAGCAACCGAGGCAGGAGCGGCTTGAGCAGCAACCGAGGCAGGAGCGGCTTGAGCAGCAACCGAGGCAGGAGCGACGGATGCAGCGGCCACAGATGCCGGAGAGACAGCAGCTGCTTTAGCTTGAGCGGTCGGCGCAACAGTGACGGTTTTGGTCACGGGCGCAGAGTAGGGCTGGATGGTGGTTACTTGTGCATTGGCTTGGGTAAGCGTCACCGGGCCAGAGCAAGAGGATACAGTCGTGGTCGAGCCACCAGCCAGAGCGACAGTCTGTGGAGATACAAAGCCGTGTCCGAAAATCAGACTCATCGTACCGGCGTTCATAAGCGTAGCCATCTCTCCGGGTGCAATCGTCGTCTTGCCACCTTCGCAGGAGCAAGAAAAGACCTGGAAGGGTTGAGCGTAAATCGTAATCTGTATGTTGATGTTGATGTTGATGTTGACCCCAGCACCATTTGTCATGGTGGACGGCAGTTCCGAGGTAATGGAAACCGATTCGCTCATCGTTGTGGACGTGGTGGAAGATGAAGTCATTGAAGAGCTCGAACTTCCAGAGACAAGTGTGATCTGAGCGGCAGTGCAACCAGCAGCAAGTGTGTCAAAAACAAAAGCGACCGTGTTCGAGGCACAGACAGCAAACGTAGACTTGGCGTTGTACTCGAGCAGACCATTTGCATTCACGAAGCTGAATTCGGCGGCAAAGAGGGAGATGAAGTCAATGTTCACAGTGCCCGAGGTGCCGTTGACGACAGCGGCAGGGCCGCTGGTGTCGGAAGACGAGAAAAGCAGCCCGTTACTGAGTATGAAAGTGGAGGAGCCAGAAGTTGAAGCAAGTGCACTTCCGTCGCTAGACACGGAGACAAACTGGTTGGTGAAGGCCCCGGCGTTGGTGAGCTGCAGCGTGAAGTTCTGGGCAAAGGCAGTGGCCAAGAGCCAAAAGAGCGTGAAAATCATGATGAAGGAGTGAGAGAGCGTGAGTGTTGTGTGAAGGAGTGATTGAATGAAGGAGCGTGCTGTGTGGAGACTAGGAAGGATATATACGCGGCTGCGCCGCCTACTGTCAGGGGTGTCTTCATTCCGAGTGTATTCCTCCGAGTGGTTGGTTGGTGGTGGGTTGACGTAAGGGGGATCCGCACTGGTTCCTTGCATACAACGGGTTCAGGAAGAAAGGAGAAAATGAACTGAAACATGGCAAAATGGAAGGGAAAAGAAGTTGAAGAGAAAAGAGAAAGAAGAGAATAGTTCATTCGTGTAATTGTAACTCCTCGGTGCATATCCTGTTGGGTGGACTGGTGGTGAAGGAGGTCGTTGAAAGACACCAAACACTACACCAACCCTCAAGATGAGTTAGGAACTAGAAATATGGAACATGTAATTACTCTAGCTTTTACAACTTCCTCTCCTTATAGTATCGTGTCTGATGAAGATTATTTTGTTGAGTGCAGATGGATGAGGTCCTCGAACAGGCCATCGCTCGCAATCCGTTCGAGATCAAGCACTATCTCAGGTACATCGATCGCTGCGACTCGCCTCTCCAGACTGCCCACGTCTATGAAAGAGGTGTCCGTCAACTGCCTCGATCCTTCAAGCTGTGGAAAAGGTACCTCATCTTACGCACTCTCCATGTCTCCGCCTCAAAGGAAGAGGAATGCGAAAAGGTATGCGCATGCTTTGAGCGCGCATTGGTCTTGCTCCATACCATGCCCCGGATCTGGCTCATGTATCTCGACTTTATGGCAAAGAGGTCTTGCGTAAGTCGCACCAGACACATATTTGACCGCGCACTGCGCTCGCTGCCCCTGTCACAGCATCCTCGCATCTGGGAATGCTACCTTCCCTGGGCTCGCAAAATTGGTGGGAGGACGGCATATAATGTATGGAAACGATACACGGCCGCTCGGCAGGAGTACAGAGAGGACTTTATCGAGCTGCTGCAGGAGATTGGCGACTATGAGCATGCAGCAAAAGAGTATGTGGCCCTCCTCGATCTTGGAGGAAAATCTCGCCATGGGAAGAGCTCCTTTGAATTATGGATGGACTTTTGTGATCTGCTCGTAGCACGTCCGAACCTCGGCATGGACGTCGATCGCATCTTGGAGGCTGGTATGGATCGCTTCCCGGACCAATCTGGCCGGCTCTTCGTTTCTCTTGCGACTTACCATATCTCACGACGAGAGTTTGAGCGTACACGCGACGTATTCGAGAAAGGAATCACAACCGTGATGACCATTCGCGACTTTTCCCAGATCTTTGATGCGTACGCACAGTTCGAAGAATCTTATGTATCCGCTTTGGTCGAGCAAGATCGCACGGATGTGGATCTAGCCATACTGCGATTTGAGACTTTGCTAAATAGGCGGCCATTTCTCGTTTCGGATGTCATTCTTCGGCAAAATTCGCATCATGTGGCTGAATGGATCCATCGAGTTGGCTTATGGGGTAAAAATGAGAAACAAGTCATTGAAACCTACACAACGGCCATCCATACCATTTCTCCGCAGCGTGCACACGGCAAGCTCTCGAGTGTCTATGTGTCATTTGCGCGATACCTGCAATCTCGCGGCAATACTGCCGGCGCCCGACGGATTCTCATCAAAGCTACGGAAGCGCATTATCGTACCGTCGAGGAATTGGCGGAAGTGTGGATAGCCTTGGCTGAGTTTGAGCTGGAAGCCGAGCGATTTGACGAGACGCTAGCATTGTTGCGAGAAGCTATGCAATCTTCCAAGAAGTCGCCTGTGGATATCAAGGACGATAATCTGACCCCTCAGGCACGCTTGCACAAGTCCATCAAACTCTGGTCTTTCTACCTAGATCTTGTCGAGTCTGTGTCCGATTTACCCACCACACGCGAGGTATATGAAAGGCTATTTGATTTGCGTATTGCCACTCCGCAGACAGTTGTCAATTACGCCGCTTTGCTTGAGGAACACAACTATTTTGAGGATTCATACAAAATTTACGAGCGCGGAATTGCCCTCTTCTCATTTCCTACCGCCTTTGAACTTTGGAATTTGTACCTCACAAAGGCCGCCAAAGGTCTCAGTCTGGAGCGTCTGCGCGATCTCTTTGAACAGGCCTTGTCCACATGTCCACCTACCCTTTCAGCGCCTCTTTGGGTTATGTATGCGGATATTGAATCAAAACGTGGGCTCATTCGGAATGCAATGCGTCTGTATGAACGTGCAGAAAGTTCTGTGGACATGTCCTACCGTGCCCAGCTGTTTCGTTTGCATGCGCTGTGTGTGGCAGAGAATTTTGGCAAGCCTGCCTTACGCAGTGTCTATGAAGCGGCGATCTCGCATCTCCCGGAAGTTGAAGCCTGTGAATTCGCGCTCGCGTTCACAAAGCTTGAGGTCTCTCTGGGAGAAGTTGACCGTGCGCGCGCTGTTTATGTCCACGCCTCTCAATTTGCTGATCCAAATACGAACGCTGCCTACTGGACTGCATGGCGTGAATTTGAGATTGCGTATGGGAATGAGGATACTTTTCGGGAGATGCTGCGTGTCAAGAGGAGCGTCGAAGCTGCGCGGCCGACTGATGCCGCTTACATGGCACGTGTGGCAAAGAATGCACCGATAGGATTCATCAAAGGTGAGACGCAAGGTAGTCACATACAAAGTGATGATATTGAGAATAGCATGGAAAGAGAAGAAGATGGCGGAAATGCTCCTGAAGATGGATTACGTCGAGAAGATGTGAATGAAGAGGAGATCGAAGTTGAAGTACAAGATGCATGACATTCGCGTCTATGTAGGATGCTATAGTAATGTACATATTACAGCATGCGAGGAAGTCCTCGCGCCTTTTCTCTCGCCAGCTTCCACCGCAGCAGAATGGCTAGAACTACAACCAGTCCTAAGAATGCGGCACAGATGGTCATGCCCCTGTGGTAGCGTGGGGCGTCTGTCTCTGGATACAGATTTGTTCCTACCAAAGGCCCCATCTGGCCGATGAGATTCATCATAGCCACTGACATTCCGCGGCCGGTCTGCGTGGCGGCATTGTTTATGGTCCAAGGGATCAGCATGGCAATGGCTGTGAATATTCCTGAAGCAGAGAGGTACACGCCAATGTAGCGTACGACGACGGAATCCACCAGTTGCAGCATGTAACCAAGACAACCTGCACCTGCAGCGCCTATGACAAAGTAGCCCCGTTGACATAGTCGGTCTGATGTGTACGAGGCAAAGAGGACCGTGAAGAAAGCCACCGCGTATGGCGGGGCCGACAGCCCTTGTGCCGTATGCGGCGCCACCCCAAACTCACGAATTATCTCAGGCAGGAAGACGGGAAGGCTGGAGAAAGACACATTGCAGGAGAAGTACATGGTGGCAATGATCCAATTCTTGGCGTCGCACAGACCTCGGCCGATATCCGCAAGTTTGACACCCTTGTCTTCAACTGTACGGCCCTGAGCTATTCTCTGCTCCGTGGCTGTGAGAAAGTGTGCCGTCCCCGGCGAGTCGGGGAGAAGGTACCACGTCATAAAGGCAGCGCAGCAGCTTGGAAAGCCTTCTATGAGGAATAGCAGCCGCCAAGAGGCGATTGATGTGCGAAAGCTATTGATGAAGTAAGCCAGACTAGAAGCAAACGTGGTAGCAAGCGGTGCTGCAGAGATGAATAGTCCCACGCGGAGCGCTAGCTCTTCCTCCCTTGCGTAAGCACTCAAAGTAAAGCTGTCCTCACCGGTAAAAGAAGGAAAGAAAAAATGGCACACCCGCGTACATGGCTTCTGTGATGCCCAAGAGAAAGCGAAGCAGAGCAAGTTGTGAAAAATTGCGGATGACGGCCTGTAGACACGCAATGAAGCCCCATGAGAAAACACACACAGCTGCATACCGGTGGGGTTTGAAAACCTTCCACAGAAGCGTGGTCCATTCAAACAGAATATACGAGACGTAAAAGACAGTAAGAAGCATATCGTACTGGCCCTCCTGGAGCCGCAGATCCGTAAGCATGCCAGCAATACGCGCATTGCCTAAATTTGACCGGTCGAGAAAGGAGAGCCTGCATTAGCGGGGGAGCACGAGAAAAAATCTTACATGTACAGTCCAGAGAGAAGTGGCATCAAGTGCCAGTCAATCTTGCGGCGCACTCTCATCTCCTCGTCTGTGGTGAAGAAGCCTTTGCGTCTGCCTTCGCCTTCATGATTCAGCGTGTCCAGTGCAATGTCTCCCGAGTCGAGGGAAAACGTGCTCGACGTAGAATGCGAGCGTCTTTGCATTTACCTGCTGTTTACTGGTTCATTCCCGGATCTCGCAACGCTCGTGTCATTGGGTCCTGGTGTGCGGGGGACAACCCTCGTCGTATATCTACGTCGCTCAGGAACATCCCGCCCGATCTTGATATTGCCCGCAACTCACCACCAGCCGACGTCATCCAGATGCCAGCCATTCGTTAGAGCCATTGACGGTGTCATGGGAGACGAGAGCAATGGCAAGGATCAAAGTCCTCGGAGGACGTATGGAACAACGTCCGACGGGACCCGGTTCGTGGTGCCATACACCCGCGACATGGTGAGCTCGCTATTTGATTTGAGGGAGCCAAAGTCCATGATTGACATTGCCATCATAATTTGGTTGGGACTGCAACTTGCCCTCTTTTTTGTGATCAGGCATCGTGTTGCATTCTTTCTTCTCGAATTCACATTCTGGCGGCTCATGTACAATGTTGGAATTGGTTGGCTGCTCCAGCAGCAAAGTTTCCATCGTCGTCTCGTCAGGTGGGCATTTAAATGGCGCCTTTTCTCGCGTGATGCAAACAATGTGCGATATGATCTGATTCAGCGGGAATTGAGAGTTCATCTAGGGCAGGACTACGACGTGGCCAAAATGCCGGTGGAATACAATACCTGGCTCGTGTTTCGCAAATTTGTGGATCTGGTGCTTATGAGTGACTTTATCTGCTACATACTTTTGGCATTCGCTTGTGCGCGCGTGCCGAATCATTCCGCCGTGATGCATATTCTCAGATGGGTTGCTGGGATAGCTCTGTTTTTGTTCAATTTATGGGTAAAATTGGATGCACATCGTGTGGTAAAAGACTTTGCATGGTACTGGGGAGACTTTTTCTTTCTAGTCGATCAAGATCTCACATTTGATGGGGTCTTCGAGATGGCGCCACACCCGATGTATTCTGTTGGATATGCAGGGTATTATGGCATTTCTATGATGGCCGCAAGTTACACAATGCTCTTCAGCTCGTTGGCAGCCCATGCACTACAGTTCGCTTTTCTCATGTTTGTCGAAAACCCGCACATTGAAAAGACGTACAGCTCCCCAAAGTCGGAGAAAAGGACGTTGGCGAATGAAGATGTCAAGGAGAGGACCAACATGTCGGAGAATAATGATCTTATTCTATTGCATAACTTTGATATCTTCCGCATTGCTGATTTTTCACTGCTGGTGCTTATTCTTTATACGGCCTTCTTCACCACGTTCACACCATCCAGCCCGCTATGTGTTTCAATCATCGTTGCTCATGCCTTACTTTGGAGACTCTTTCACTCCGGTTTCCTTGGCTTCATGCTGGCGGGCGAATCGCAAAACAAGCTGTGGACTCGGCGCTATCTCAAATTCGGACAATCACAGAGGGATGCCTGGAAGCAATGGAAGTCTTTCTACAACATCAGCTTCTGTATGTGTCAGGTCTCATTTGCTGCGGCTTGCTACAAGACGTACAGCCTGCCGTCAGAGTGGACATATAGAATGGTCATGCTACGGCATACCGTTGGCTGTTTGCTTATTGTATTGCAAATCTGGACCTCTATTTCTATATACGAGTCGCTAGGTCAATATGGATGGTTCTATGGAGACTTCTTCCTCGAGAAGGAGGAGAAGCTAACTTATTCTGGCATCTACCGCTACCTCAATAATCCAGAGCGACTGCTTGGATGTACAGGCTTGTGGGGGTCCGCGTTGATTACGTCGTCCAAGGCAATCTTTGCATTAGCTGCCATAAGTCAAGGCCTGCAGTTACTGGTCTTTCAATTTGTGGAGAGGCCACATATGCAAAAGCTTTATGGAAAGCAAATTCGGCAGGATGCGGGTGTCACGAAAAATTTCAAACGAGCCATTCCCAAAGAGGTGCTGGGATCCGTTGACCGAATGTTTGCGGATAGTGTTGAGATTGTGGAAGATTTTTTAGAGCAGGCAACTCCAAAACTGCATGCTGGCGTGCAAAGCGTTGTGAAGGATACACGAGTCTTCCTTGGACAGTACCCTGCTCGTTTGACTATCACAAGAGTATCCGACGACCTGGCGAATTATGACCAGTCAGCCTACAAGCTCAACCTAGGGAAGGGCAAGGGATCAGATACTGTCTCCTATCAATACGGAGAGCATATTCACGTGAAATGGAACGCCCCGGCAAATCATAGCGTCAAGGACTGGATCGGCATATATCGCGTAGCCGATAACGAATCACGGGAGGTGACGAAAATATCGTCTAGAGGCCGCTGGTCGGCTGTAGATAAAGACGGATATGGGATGCATGGAACGGGTGTGTTGATCGCAGAGAGGGAAGGGGGAGAGATAATATTTCGAGATACGATGCTCTTTTGGACAAAGGGTGTCTTTGAGTTTCGCTACCATCACGACGGAAAACATAATGTCATGGCTATTTCAAGGCCATTTGAAATCACGGCAGACCGGTGCTATGCCAATGATACGGCTTCCATTCGAGAGGTGCTGATGCGATTGGTGCAAGCATGTCTGAACTTTGACAAACAACTGATACCCAACACATACGATGAATTACTTCTCCCATCTCACCGACGCGAAGAGTTTGCAAAGAGAATAGTATACGGCATTCGGACCATATTTGGCGTAGACTTTGCCTGGGAAGTCGTCAAAGTAGATGGCAATGTTAATCGTCTAGCTTGGCGGATTGGTAGTGTCAAAAGCGTCTTGGCGCCTTACGTCGTTACACCATCAACTGCAGAGACTCCACCTAATAACCATACACCATAACCTGTACATATAGATCTTATATTATTTGTGAGTTCTCATGAAGCATGAATGCCATTTATTCCATGTGAGGCCAATTTCGCAGTCTCGATCAGGGCTCCATTAGTCACATGCCGCACCTCAGTGGCAGCAGCAATGCATGTATACACTACCTTCTGAAACCCTGTTGCTGAGTCGTCGACTTTTATATTTCCACGTGTAAGTACGTTGGAAAGTTCTCCACGAGCAGCGAGGTATGCAACCATCATCTGGGAGGTACCTGGCAGGCGATCATCCTTTCCATCCGGGTCAAGTATGATCCCGCCGTCTTTCGTCATTACAGAGGATGCAGTTACTGTATCCAGAGACTCAATATCTGCATCTGCGATTGCTGCAGATGCACATGTGATTGCCGCAGCCAGCGTGGCCACCTCGCCATCCGCTTCCATAACCGTGACATAAACATCAATGACGGACTTTGGAAAGAGGTGGAGTTGAATAGACGGAGCAAGAGCAGCTTGCAAGATTGTACTTAGATCCCTTTCACGTGCATCTGGGAGGTAGCCACTTCGAACTTGGGATGCAAAGGGAGCGTAGCGCACATCGGCGTTCAAAGATGCAATACGCAAAAAAGTACTTGTTTTCGTCTGTCGTGGGCCATATACAGCAGCGGCTACTTTGATACTGTCTGTCTCCACGAAGGCCGATCCGTTGGCTTTGGCGATGAGACCGGTTTTGAGGAACATCTTTCTCATCTCACCCGGAGCCCGCGATCCTGGCCGCTGCGGTCTCTCTCCCTCCTCCTCCTCCTCATCGGGGAAGTCAATTGGCCTCGACTCTGCAACCGGGACATTGCGCCGTCTGTCGCTCATTCGTATTTCTTTTAATTTTTTTTAATTAGAGATACGAAAACCCTCAAAGTCTGACGTATCCTGAATCTACAAGTTGCATCCATGGGAGACTCCGCGATGCAGTTGGACAGCAAGAGGCCGGAGATCGATGAGGGCCTGTATTCAAGGCAGCTGTA
>JAABUO010002986.1_pt1 | contig 20331 bp, 28 predicted proteins | sample 5559291 | NCBI WGS metagenome assembly JAABUO01 (sample SAMN10711878, study PRJNA513372) | rock metagenome | isolation source: Antarctica rocks | place: Antarctica: Victoria Land, Finger Mt sud
CGGAGCCGACTATGGACATGCCTTCGACACGCAGCGCCCCTGCGTGTCGAGCGCATGTCCATGGCCGGCTCCGCCGCGCGACCGCTCTCAAGGCCGTGCGCACACACCGCCACAGCAGCCCGGCCTGCATGCAGTCGGCCGCCCGGCACGCGCTACATGCCATCTCACAATTCGATGCGTGGCCATGCAGCGGCCGGCGTGTCAGCGCATGGGTGCGCACCAGCCAGGCGCGGCAGCCAGGCCGCGGGGCTGGCCGACAGGCGGCGCTGCCGCCAGAGCGGGCTTTTGCTGCGGCGGCGGCGGCGGCGCGGCCGGCCGCTGCGGCCGCTGCGGCGGCTGCATCGGCAGCTGCGAGGCCTGGCGCGCGCACGCGTTCACCTTGGTGAGTGCTGCTCGGGTCCCACAGGCAGACAACTGGGACAGGCCTCGTCTCGCTTTGGTCACGCTGCACACGACATCCCTCACTCAGCGCCGCTTGCCATACACTGCCCCTCAACACTGAAGTGGTTGGAGACACCCAGACCAGACCCGACACTTGAGGAATCCTGCTCCAACTTGGTCCACACAATACAAGGTGGGAGCAGTTGGAGGTCCGGGGCTGCCCAGCTCTCATGGCCGGCCTAGCAGCGGGCCGCGCCTCTGCCAGCGGGGGGCGCGCGGGCGGCGGCGGCTGCACGGGCGCCGGCATGCGCTGCGCGGCAGGCGTGGCGGGCGCGGCGGGCGCGGCCTGCGGCGCCCGCTGGGGGTGCGCCGGCGGCGGCGGCTGCGCCGGCGGCAGCATCCGCTGCGCGACCGGCGTCGCCGGCACCGGGGGCCCGGCATGCGGGCCGGCAGCGCGGGCGGAGGCGCCGTCTGCAGGCGGCGCCGCGGCGGGCGTGGCCGGCGCCGGAGGACTGGCCTGCATGGCATCGGCAGGTGCAGCGGGCAGCGCCGCGGCGGGCGCGTGCACGTCCAGCGCGGGCGCGTAGCCGTTGGCGAGCGGGCCGGGCAGCGCCCCGTTGGCGCGCTCGAGGACGGGCACCGCCGGCGGGCCGGGCCTGCAGGCCGCACGTCAAGCTGTATCGGAAAGTTGTAAAGGGGTGCTTCGGTGGAGAAAGCTGCAGGCTGTGACATGAGCTGTTGGTATGCTCCACCCGGCCCAACAGCTAACGTGGGCACCCAGCAGCTGGCGGGCGCAGGCGGCGCCAGGCCTGGCGCAGGAGGGCGGGCGACCCACGCACAGCCTCACAGGCGCTCCGTGTGCAGCTCAGCCGTGTTCTAAACAACCCCGGCCCGCACCGCCGCAAAACACAAGCTTGAGAACCACTGCTGCTGATCTGTGCACGGTGAGGCACAGCGACTCTGCCACTGTGCCAAGAGCTTCACGTGACAGCGCATGTGCTAGACCCAGCTGCAAAGCTGCCAGATAGGACTAACTGTAACATAAACACACACTACAGCAATACGGTGCAATGCTTGTCCTTTCACGGCCAAATGATGAGACACTGCGTTCCCGCTCTTGCTTCCCTTATTGCGTTCTACAGTGAGCACACAGAAAGTCCTCCATCATGCCCTGTGTCCTGATGCCACCGCGTGCCTTCACACTGGTAAGATGTGCCCACCTGGCATCGCTGCTCAGCAGCGCCTGGACGGCGCTCTTGAGCCGGCGCACGGTCTCGGCCAATTCGCCCTGATCGAGCTCCAGGCGCGCTGCCAGCCTGCCTGCGTCGGGCGGCACGCCGGCCGGGATTGCAGCCATACCCATCTGCGTGCCGCGACGCGCTGCACAGCGGCTGCACCAGGCCACTGCGCTCAGGTGGTAACAGCTAGCACTGAGACTATTTGGACGTACACATCCTGATGCAGGCCTGCTCGCATGCCGCATGTGGCAACTGATGGACTCCATGGGGTGTGGCCTTGGGTCTCCATGCATGAGCCAACACGGATGCGTTCAGGGACAATAGTGCGCAGACGAGGTGGCCTTTGTGCAGGGCGTCCTGCGCGGCACGCGCGGGGCTGAGATGAGGCCGCGAGGGCGCAGCGACCTGCGCGAGCCCGGGCGACGCATTGCCATAATCACAACTGCGGCGCTGCCCTGGCGCACCGGGACGGCAGTCAACCCCACACTGCGAGCCGCCTACCTTGCTCACCTCTACCCGCAGCTGGAGGTCTGCAAAACCAGCAAGCACTGGGCACCATCTTGCAAGTTTTCAAGCTGTGTATGTCTGGCTGGCAGGACGCCTGCTCCGTGCCAGGCGTGAGGCAGCTGAGCCTTTCAGCGCTCGTCACGACGCTTGAGGTTGCTGTTGAACTGCTTGGCAGGCGAACTTTGCGCTTATGACCTGCGGGAGCATGGCTGTCGTATCCAGTGTCACAACACTGGCTGTGAGCACGGTTGCGCTCACAGTCTACTGCAGATGGTATACACTGACCCGTTTGCTTGCAAGGGAGTTGATTGCCTTGCTTTGAGCGTCCCGTCCTCAACGCTGCCCTTCCTGGCGTGTGCAGCACAGTGTGTGCGAAGCCTCTGTAACAGGCGACGCTGCCGGCTGAGGCTGGCGCCGTCTGCTGGTGCAGTCTGGCGACGAGCCAGACCGCAGGCTGCCTGCGCTCACCGTTTGACCACCACTTGAAGTGGAAAGCCGTTTGAACAAGTAGGTAAGCATATATACATAAGCAGACATACCTGGTTGTCTCAGGTGACGCTGCTGGTGCCGTGGCTGGCGCCGTCCGACCAGCGGCGCCTCTTCCCGGACGGCCTGGACTTCGCCATGCCCGAAGCGCAGGAGGCGTGGGTGCGCAGCTGCCCCGCTCGCGCCCCAGCCGCACGTGTCACCGGGGCTCGGCCTGCATGCGTGGACACAGCGCGCGCGCTGCTCGCCAGGGGAGGCGAGCAGTGCGCCGCCAGCAGTGCACGCGGAGCGGCTGCTGCCTGGGCGCGAAGCTCGACACAGGAAGCCAGGGCGGCCTGCGAGCTCCATGCATGCCCTGCGCCTGCAGCCTGCTTGTAGCATGCTCGCAGCATGCGGCTCCAGAGTGCAGGCCGCGGCGACGCTCGGGGGGGCGCGCAGGTGCGGGCGTGGGTGCGCGAGCGCGCCGGCTTCGACGCGGCCTTCCGGCTCACGTGGTACCCGGGGCGCTACGACGCAGCGTTCCGATCCATCTTTTCGGTCGGCGATGTCACGCAGTACGTGCCGGACTGCGAGGTGCGCCGCCGCTGGCTGCGCACAAGCGCATTCAAAATGGGTGGACAACGAGCGGGGAATAACCGCGCACTGGAGTCAGGCGCATGCGTGGTCAGGGGTGCCATGGTGCATGGCATGATGCTGCAATGTCTCTCCTTGCTTTGCTAGGCTGTGTCGCGCACAGAGCCTGCATGCACAGACCTGCACATCGTCATAACAGCTGAACGGGAGTGCAGAGCGTGGGGGCGCGCCGATGCAATGTTCCAAAGCAGCGCAGGGCCTCGCCAGCCACGTCGGCCGCCCCGCGCGCTGTTCCAAAGCAGCGCAGGACCTCGCCCGCCACGTCGGCCGCCCCGCGCGCTCCCGCGCAGGCAGGCCCAACCGTGCCGGCCTCCATTATAAGCAAGGACACCGCAGGGGCAGTCCAAACGGGAGCGCCGGGGCGGGGCGCAGGCAGATGCGAGGATCCTGGAGGAGCTGGAGCACATGACCTGGTGTCACCACGGTAGGGTAGGGCAGGGTCCGGTACCCTACGGCTGGGGCGCGGCGCAGGCGGATGCGGCGATCCTGGAGGAGCCGGAGCACCTGACCTGGTTCCACCACGGCCGCCGCATGACCGCCAAGTTCAACCACGTCATCGGCGTCCTGCACACCAAGCGCGCCCCGCCACGTTGCCCACCCCGTCCAGCCCGCAGCAGGCGCCGCGCGTGCTGGGTGAGCCCGCAGGCGGACGCATGCCGAGGTAGCATGCATGCACGGCGTGCGTGGGGCTTGCTCATGGGGCGCTAGCCCGATGATCCTGCAGTGCGTGTGGCGTAGGCAGATCGTCTTAATGTTTGCCAGTGCACAAGGAGTCTGCTCACACGCACCTTGCAGCAGTGGTTGCAGCAGGGGAAGCAGATCCGGAGGTTCAGACTGCGGCCGTGACCAGTTCCATGGCCGCGCGCGCAGCTACATTGACTACATCCGGCGCGGCGGCGGCGGGACGCCCGGCGGGCCCGCGGCCGCGCGGCTGGTGTACGCCGCCAACCGCAAGCTGTGCAGCGTGCACTGCCACAAGGCGCGGCGGCCTGACCCTATCCTAACCCTAAGCTGTGCAGGCCGCGTCAAGCCGCTGCCGCCTTTCTGACCCAATTTAGTAACGGGGCGGTGCAGCGGACGCAGCGACAGACGCACATCATGTCACATGATGTGGCGGCGCAGCCGGCGCAGCGACAGGCGTGCGGTGCAGCCGCCTGTCATGTCCGGCGGCGCGGCAGTGCAGCAGATGGAGCGACAGCTGTGCAGTGCAGGCGCCTGTCTTGACACGTGATGTAGCAGGTGGTGGTGCAGGGACGTGCGCTGCAGCAGACGCAGCGGCAGACGTGCAGTGCTGGCGCCTACCGTGCCCGGTGACGCAGCAGCGCGCCGGGCGCGGCGATCGGCGCGCATAGCCAGGGCGGGGCGCGCTCAGGTGATCAAGCAATGCGATGCGGTAAACAGAGCTAGGGTGGGGCGCGCGCAGGTGATCAAGCTGTCGGACGCGGTGCAGAGCTAGGGTAGGGCGCGCGCAGGTGATCAAGCTGTCGGACGCGGTGCAGAGCTAGGGCAGGGCGCGCGCAGGTGATCAAGCTGTCGGACGCGGTGCAGAGCCTGCCGCGGCAGCGGACGTGCTTCGTGCACGGCGTCTCGCCCGTCTTCCTGGCGGTCGGCGACCGGGCCGCCGCCGGCGCGGGCGCCGCGCGCGGCCCCGGCGACGCGCAGGAGGCCCCGGCAGCTGACGGGCCGGGCGGCGGCGCCGGCCCGGCCGCCGCGGAGCGCGCGGACCCCGGCGCAGACCCTGGCGGCCCCGCTGGCGCAGCGGGGCGCGCCCGCAGCGGCGCGGCATCGGGCGGAAAGCCAGGGGGTGGAGGGAGTGGCGCGTCAGACCATGGGGCTTCGAACCGGGGGTGCAGCTCGGGCCGCCGTCCACCATTGGATGCTGCGCAAAACGGGGCGCCTCTCCATGCGGCAGGCTGCAGGGGCAGCGGTCAGGCCGCAGCAGACGGAGGCGGCGCAGCCGCATGCAGTGGTGTTGCTGGCTGGCCGGGCGGCGGCGGCGGCCGCGCCGCGTGTGAGGCGGTTGGTGCGGGCAGCGCTGTCCCAAATGGCGAGGCGTCGGAGCCCGCATCAGCAGGCGGCTGCACGGACGGCGCAGGGTTGGAAGCTGGGTCGAAAGCAGAGCCCAGGCCGTGTAGCACTGCAGACGACGGCGGCAAGGGGAAGACCGCCGCGGGCAATGGCGCCGCGCCGGAGGCCGCCGGCTGTCGCGCAGGCGGGGCCGGCGGCGCGGCCGCGCATGCGGCTGGCAGCGTGGCAGGCGCCGGCGACGGCGGAGCTGCAGCGGCGCCGGGCGATGCAGAGGACGGGCACGGGGCCTTGCGCAAAGCGGGCCAGGGCGGGGATGCCAGCGCGTCGACGCCAGGGTCTGCGACGGACCCCAGCGGGGCCGCGCCTGCCAGCGGCGCGCCGGCGCGCTTTGCTAGGGGCGCCTACTTCATCGGCAAGGCCATCTGGGGCAAGGGTTATACCGAGCTGCTGGTGCGCAAGCAGCGCCTGCGCACCTCGCCACCCGATGCTTGACGCGCAGGCGGCGCCAGGGTGTGCAGTGCAGGCTTGCCCGCTCGCGGACAAGTTGATGTGCACCTTTGTGATGTGGCCATTACCTGACATAGACAGCACGGCTTCACGACCTGTACGGTGCCTCAGGGAACAGGCGATGCAGTTCTGGCAGACTTTGCTTGTTACATCGCGGTGGAGTGCGGGTGTAGGGTACGGGAACGCTTTGCACCGAGCGCGCCTGAGCTCCCCTCCTGGACTGCAGGCGCTGCTGGCAGCGCACAAGGCGGCCACCGGCGCGCTGCTGCGCGTGGACGCGTACGGCTCCGGCGAGGACGCGGACGACATCCGCGCGGCCGCGGCGGACGCCGGGCTCGACTTTGCGATGCACAGCGGCGTGGACCACCTGGACGCGCACCTGCGGCCTTACAGGCGCGCGCTGCTCTGTGACCACCTGTGACGTGGCGCGCCACATGCCCCTGGGACTTTCCGAGAGTCCGAGGATCCCTGCAGAGTAACCCATGCATTGCTGACCACAGGTGGCCGCCATTTGCGTAAGCGGCGAAGTGCCCATGGTGGGCGCCCGCTGGGTCCTGGCATGCCGTGGGCGCGGTCAGCGCCGGCCTGCGAGGCTGCCTCGGCAGCGCGTCGCGCTCGCCGGGCCCGCTGGGGTCTGGTTGCTGCCCCACGCTGCTTGCGGGCATCTTTTGAGCGTGCATGCCTCCGCCCGACGCAGCCCCAGGCACCCGCGCGCGAGGAGCTCAAAGCACCATGCAGCCCACCCGCCCCGCCGCGTGAAACACCGGTCGGTCAGCGCAGCAGAGAGGCAAACGCGCGCCGCCGCAGGGTCTTCCTCTTCCCCAGCACCAGCGACGTGCTCGCGAGCACATCGGCCGAGGCGCTGAGAAAGACCCTCGTTGCCGCAGGGTGTTCCTGAACCCCAGCACCAGCGACGTGGTCGCCACGACGTCCGCCGAGGCGCTGGCGATGGGCAAGTGGCTGCTCTGCCCGGCGCACGCCAGCAACGCGTTTTTCGCAACGTTCACCAACTGCCTCGTCTACCGCTCGCCGGCCGAGTTCGCCGCGCAGCTGCGCCTGGCTGAGGCGCGCCCGCGGTGTAGGGTAAGGCAGGGTCATAAGATAGGGGCAGACGCGCCCGCGCCTTGCGCCGCTGCCTCGGCCGCAGCGCCAAGTGGCCGCGTTGGGGCCCCCTGCTGCAGGGCGGCGGTGTGCTGCCAGAGCGTTTGCGCTGCCATGCTGCGGACATTTCCGTGCCGAGTTGCTATATGGGCGGCTCCTGCGCGCTGCCGTGAGCCTGTGAGCGCCCCACACCCGCGAGCCCTCAGCCCAGCAAACGAGATGGTCGGAAGTCCCCGGAGCGCCCGCGCGGCAGAGTTGCGATCCGGCGCCGCTGAGCGCGGCGGACCGGCGGCGGCTGACGTGGGAGGAGGCGACGGAGCGGCTGCTGGACGCCGCGCGCATCGAGCCCGACGAGTGGCCGCCGGCGCTCGCGCGCCTGTACGACGGCCTCACCTGGCCGCTGATCAACGTGGCCGTCGGTGCGGCCTGTGGTTTTTTAACCCTTGAACCTAACCTAACCTACCCTACGCCTGCACAACGGCCGCGCATGGCCCTTGATCAATGCGGCCATCGGTGCGGCCTGTGCCCGAGCAGCCTGGGCCTGCGGCCAGCACCTGCCCCACCCCCGGTGCGGGCTGGGACGAGGGTCCGGCTGGCCAGTGGCGCCCACGCTTGCTGTTCCCGGACCACCCTGCCTGTGTCAACCTAACCCTCCCTGCGCGGGCCAGGCTGCAATGGTGCCAGCATGCCGCGGCGCAACACTCCCGAAATGCAGTCGCCTTCTAGGCCCTTTGTGGTGGCGTGCTCCTGGCGTGGAGGGCGGGCATGCGCAGGCCGCCGCTGCTGCACTGCGGCAGGCGTTTCCTGCCGTTGCGATCGTGACATGTTCCTGACGCACCTCGCTGTGCAGGCATCGAGGCCGTGCGTCGGGTGGTCGGCGCGGGGCGATTCACGGCAAAAAACCCCGGCAGCATCCTGGACTACGACCCCGAGGCGCCGGGGCCCAACCCTATGCCCGCCGGCTGCGCGGGCGACCACGTCGCGTACCACCTCGCGCTGGGCTACCCCGAGCCGCGCATCCTGTGAGCGCGCGCGCCTGCCTGCGGGCCGGGCCGGGCTGCTGGATGCCCCGATCGTCCGCCACGTTTTGCCGCAGCTGCGGACCTGCACACGCTCGCATCCGTGAAGATATGCGCTGCGACGCCATGCTCCCTCTCGTCCTGATCGGCTTGCAGTCCACCAACATCAGGTTGAGCTTCGCACCGCTCACAACACCCTGTACGGCCAGCAAAATGCATGTGTGAAATTTGAACTGGGGCCCCTAATGGCCCAGCAAAACTTGTCTGCATTTCATTGCCTGGGCCCCGCTGCTGCGAGCCTGCTTCCAGCGCGGTGGCGCCTCCATGGCCCGCGCTGAGACCATGGCGCCGCGCCGCGCTCCGGGCCGCCCCTGTGTCAGGAGCTGCCTCTGCCGCTCCTGTGTCAGGCTGATGCTTGCACCCTTCGTTCTGCTGACCCAAGCACTTGTTCCTGCATGCACAACCTGCGCTCACTAGGTTATCTTGTACATCAGGGCCTGGCGGGGCATTAGCGCACCCAAAGAGGATGCTGCACAAGCGCTCACCAGAACTGGCAGCTAGAGAATTCTAGGCGATCTGTGTGTGGGAGTCGCTCTGCTAGCTGCGGGAACGCCCCAGCCTGTGTACGTGTATAGTATGTCAGGGGCCTTGCCTTGCCGCGGCCTCCGCTTGCACTGCACGCGGCTGAGCCTGAAACCGACAACCCATGCTCGCCTCAGGCACACGCCTCAAGAGTGGGGGCGCCCGCATGTCCCATAAACCATGCAAAGCACGCACGGTCCATGCTGCGTCAGTTCGCTTCCAACAAGCTGACATCTGCATGTGCCGCGGAAAGCATTTATGCGCAAGCCATGCACAGCAACCACAGGCAGCAGCAGGCCAGGCAAATGCAGGGGTACACATATGCAGAGTGGACTGGTTGTCGTTATGGCTGCTTTGCTAGTGCTCTGCTGCACACCAGCACACAAAACAGACGGCCAGAACGCCTCCCACAGGGGAGCAGTGGCGGCAGCAGACAGGTAAGTATCGACTGCACGTAGCGTACAAAGACCACATGGATCTTTACTCCAATGGACAGGGCGCCTGCTCCAGGCGCGCCCGCCCCCCGTGGCCTGGCCCTGGCACCGCCCTTCATTAACCAAAGGGCGACGATGAGGCGCTGCCCAGAAGCAACGCCTCGGCACGCCCATGTCGCCACAACAGCCGAATCACACACATATCAGGCTCAGCCACCCCACCAAGCGCGCCTGAAAACCCACCCCTACGCCCCGCCTGCAGCGCTCGGCGCATCGGCGGCCGCCGCGCGGCCGCCGCCGCCGTTCATGGCAGGCGCGGCGTCGTCGCCGGCAGCATGGTCGTCACCAGGGCTCTGCGCAGGCGCGGCGCCGCCCGCCGGCGGCGCGGCGGCCGCGCCGCCGTCGGACCCGCTGCCGGCGGCCGCGCCGCCGGCGCCGCGCGGCGCGCGCGCGCGCCGGAATGACTTGGGCTTGTGGTTGTTGAAGAAGTTCTGCAGGCGGTCCTGCGCGCGCCGGGCCGCCGCCGCCGTCAGCGCGCGCGGACGGCGGGCCTCACAACACCCTTGCGTGTGTGGACATGTGCCAGCGCTGTGCCACTGGGATCACTGCCTGCAGGTGACGTTGCGCGGCGCGAGTGGGTATTCCAGTGCTGGCCAGCCTCGGCTCGCCACTTTTGACAGCGCTCGACATGCAGCCCTGGGCAAGCCGGCTTGTGCGGCTGCCGCAGGGAAGCATCGCGTGGTACAGCCTCCAGAGCCTGTGCTGTGCCCTCGGCCGCACGCGCCGCAGTCTAACCCTAACCGCACCCTTACCCTAAGGATCCACGACTCCACCCTCGCCCAGCAGCAGGGCCGCGCCCCGCGCGCGCCTTGGTCATGCCGTGCTGCTCGCAGAAGGCCTCCTTCTCCTCGCGCGACAGGCTGGGCAGCGCCCACTGCGCGCGCTCGGCCAGCGCCTCCAGCGCCGCGCGCTGCACGTCGCTGAAGCGCGCGCGCTTGGGCGGCCGCGACTCCTCCGCCTCGGGCTCCGCCCTGCGGGGGCGCGCGCGCGCTGCCGGCTCGGCGCGTTGGGTGGGGGTGGAGTGCATGATAGAGTTATAACACCCTATCTTGGCAGGCGCATGCATCCGACGCGCTGCACAGCGCGCTGCCCAGCGAGCGGGGGCCGTCAGCCAACAGCAACCTGTGCCCGTGCAGCATCACGCCATGCATGACGGAGCCGTGGCGCCGGTGCAGGCCAGCGCGGTCAGGCCATGGCACCAGAGCAGCCGACGAGGTGTGCCGCGACAGGAAGGGTGCAACCCGGGGGCCCCTTTGTTGCCTTTCGCCCGACAGGGAGCCCTCACCGCGGCAGTGCCGCCGCAGGCTTTTGAGCGCGTTTGCGGCAGGACGCGCAGTTGGATACAGCGGGGCGGTCCTGGAAACAGCTGCGGCTCATCTGGGCTCCGAGGCGGGGGGCTCTGCTGGAAATAGCGGGGACTGCGGAAAGCGGCTGCGGCTCACCTGGGCTCGGCGGGCGGCTCGGCCGGCCTGGCCGTGTAGGCCGCGACGCGCCGGTCCCACTTGGCGCCCAGGTCCGCGCCGCACGCGTCCGCCAGGCGCAGCTGCGCACCCAAGCCTACTTAGGTCGCGCAGAATCAGCGCGCGGCCGCGCGGGCGGGGCGCGCGGCGCTCTGAACTCACGGGAGCTCATCAGCTGTAACCCCTGGCTCCTGCGCTGGTGATCAGCGAATCCCCGTGCGCATGCGCGCTGCGGCGGCCTGCGGCCCTACATGCCTCTGCCGGGCTCCCGCGCACACCCCCCCACCCCCCCCACACACCACCCGGGCCAACTCCCACGGCGCACCATCTGGATCAGCACGTCGCACAGGTCCTCAGCCAGGCGGCCGCGGTCCGGCCGCTCCGGCTCCGGCAGGTCGCTGTGCATGCCGCCGAAGGTGTCCGCCGCCGCGCCCACGCGCGCCACCTGCGCGCGACCCCGCCGCTGTTGCCGCGCCGCCGCACGCGCGTGCCGCTGCGGCGCGCTCAGCAGCTGCGCTCATGCGTATAGACGGGCCTCCAGCAGGACAACCGCACCCCGCGTCTGTTGGGCGTCAGCAAGTGGCTGCGCACGCCGCTGGATGCCCCCAACCCATGCAATACTGGATAGAGGGGCGTCAGCCACCGAGTCACCAGCGCTGCAGCCCCAGACGTTGGATGCTCTCGAGCCTGCGCTGACGTGAGCGCAGCCGGCCGTGCGAGCGGGGGTAGTGCTGCGTCACCAGGCAGAGGTCTGCGCTCAGGTCCACAGACAAGCGCGACCTGTGATGTCTGCAAAAGCCCCAGCAGAGAGCGCAATCGGCTGAGCAGCCTCGCGACGCCCAGACCCTCGGCGAGCAGTGACGTGAACGCCGCGCCAGGGATCATTTCAGGCCGAAAGGGCTCCTTGGTGGAGCCCGAGCCTAGGTGCCGCCCGGCCAGGGCGCACCAGGGAGCACAGCAGGCTGTACGGGTTGTTGTCCTGCCCATCTGCGCACGCCGTCTGCAGCCCGCGCAGGGCCGCCCACGCCGCCGCGCCATTGAGCGCCTGCGGCACCGCGGCCGCGCCCTCGCCCGAGGCCGGCGCAGCGGGCGCGGCCGAGTCATCCGGCTCAGCGACGTGCGGCCCCTCCGCCGCGCCGGGCCGGAGGGGCTGCAGAAGCGCCGGGCGGCGACCAGCGGCACGGCCTGCGACGGCGGGGGCGCCGCGGCCGGCGCAGCGACCGGCGGGGCGGGCCGCGCATGTCTGGCCACGGGCATCCTCGCCAGTGCGTGCGGCGGCGCAGGCTCCGCGCTGGCAGCGGCATGCTGCGCGCTCATGGTAGTCGTGGCTTATCGGCTGCCCAGTGCCTGTGGGCTCCCTGCGCGTGTGCGCACTGGAGACTGCGACTAGCCCGCAACGCGCATGCGGAGGCGATGCCCTGCAACCGCCGGTTGTCAAACCACTGAGGCAGGCGCCACGCTCACGACCAGGCTCCAAGGGCGCTTCTCCGCGGGCGCGGTGCTCACAATAGCGCGCACGCCTGATGTGAGCAGCCAGACAAGTACTGCGGAGAAAATTGCGCACTGAAAGGGGTGTGATGGACCGGAGTGCAGCAAGGAGGAGGACCTTATTACCAGCCCACAGCCTCGCCTGGAAGAAAACCAACGGTCTCTAGGGTTGAGCTCCGAAACCGGCTCTCGGGGCAAGTGCTCATTTTGCTCCTTTTATTCACAGAAGCTTAAGGAGCCCCGGCGTACACACGTGCAGCTGATGCTCGCGCGCGTGCCTGTCCGGCCCCTCGTGCAAGCGCCTAGGCCTGCGCTGGCGCGCGCAATGTCCTCGCTGCGGCACTACCCGCTCGCAAAGGACACGCAGCTGGTGCTGCAGCAGGGCGACATTACGCGTTGGCAGGGCGATGCTATTGTCAATGCAGGCACGTGCGCTTCCCTGACACCCTTGTGTCGGGCCAGAGCTGTAACTTGAGTTTTTATAGCGCAATTGTGCCCTGAAAACACAGTGTCAAGGCAAGGTTGACAGCACACCACTCCAGGACAATGCATCCCTGCTTCAAGCTTTATGTGCACGTGCTGACTGCTCTGACTCACAACAGCCAACGAGCAAATGCTGGGCGGCGGCGGCGTGGACGGAGGTGACGCCCATCCTTCTGCTAAGTGAGTGCAATGTGATTAGAAAAGCGGGCTGCTGGCAGTGCCCCTCCAGTTGCACCGTTGACGCCTGCTGGGCCGTGCAGCCATCCACCGAGCGGCGGGCCCAGAGCTGTTGGCGGAGTGCCGGCAGGCGCCCCAGGCCAGGCCTGGGGTGCGCTGCCCGACCGGAGAGGCGCGCATCACAAAGTGTGCAGCCCCTCCCTACGCGCCCTCAAATGGCACTTCTCACTGAGCGTGGCGCTACCGTAGGCTTCCATTGTCGTCTGCTGCGGTGGCTTGCCAGTGTTGACCAGCGTTCTGCGTGCAGGGCTCGCTTGGCAGACTCCGTGAGCAGAGGGGTCAGGCAGGCGTGTGACGGACTCGTTGGTTGGCAGGGGGTACCGGCTGCCTGCAAAGCACGTGATCCACACAGTCGGGCCTGTGTACACGTCGCACACTCCTGAGGAGGCTGACCGCCTGCTCAGCAGCGCATACAGGCAAGCGGCGGGCCGCCACCTCCGTGTATTTTCCAACACTGAAATGCTCTCTGCTACATGACAGTGTACATATTAAGTCACAGCTTGGCTGGCCCTTGGCGTTTGGTCAGCTCAGCCTGTCTTGCAGGCAATGTTCCAAAGTGGCTGGTGTTGCATGCGAGCTGGTCACCCAGGCCTGTTTGCAAGCTCATCCGAATCGCTTGTTGAGCCAGTGCTTGCTGGTGGGTGGCCTCAGGATGCAAGTGCCCTAGGCGTAGCACCCTGATGTCATCTACAGCAGTCCACTGGACGCGCAACACCTGGCGGGTGAGCAGGAGTTGCCTGCAGCTGGCCAACCGGGAAGGCCTGGCCACGGTCGCGTTTCCAGCCATCAGCTGCGGCGTGTACGCCTTCCCGTACCCGCGGGCGGCAAAGGCGCGCGTCCCTGCCCTCACCCGCCTGTGGATGGCGGCGGGCTTGCCCTGCTGTGGCGCTCACGGCCTCTGTGCGAGGTGCCACAGCCCTGCATTGAACATGTGCATGCAGCCGCGTGACGGGGTGCCAGAGCGGCTGAATAGGCCCATGTGTCCTGTGGAGCTGACTGGTTCTGCCAGAGGCTGCAGGGTGACCATGCAAGCCCCCTGCACAGGCAGTGCACGGCACTTGTCAACAAAGTGCCTCAAGGTATGTGTCATGTGCGGCGCAGGTGGCCCTGCAGACGTGCGCGGATGCGGCGGGCAGCCTGCGCGAGGTGCACTTTGTGCTGTTTGGCAGCGAGGCCTTTGAGGAGTTCTGCCGCGCGGCTGACGCGCGCACGCAAGCAGCCAGCGGCGGTGCAGAGGGCGCAGCCTGACATGTACCGGGGGCTGTGGCGTGACTGCGCTCCTCACACCAGGCTTTCACGTTGGCCACGCCTGCGTGACTGGCGGCCACAGCAACGCCGCGCATGATGATGCTGGCTTTTAAGCAGCCCCGCAAGGCAGTAAAAATGCACATGAGCCCAAAGCATCTAGCTGCAGAGGCCTCTACAGCCTGCGGCAGGAGTGCAGAGCTGTAGCTGGAAGGTGGACGGGATTCAGAACAGGCCAAAAGTAAATACACTGGAAGGACAGTTGGCACAGTGTCGCACAGCTATAAGTGCACCTGGATGCTCATTAGAAGTGCAGGCTGATGGCCAGAAGACTGCAGGTGACAGACCAGGCGTCCTCTCACTGGTTGACGGCTAGGCACTCTTTCGAACGCTGCCTGGATGTCTGCATGTGGAAGGAGAAGTGCGCCTGTTGCAAGACATGCCATGCATGTACATGCATGCCTTCAGGCAGTACATTTGCTATTACCTATTCCAGGAAACAGCTCAATCTGAGGCCTGTCAGAAAGCGAAACATGTCCAGGCTCCCTGGTTGCCTGTGTCTGGCGCATAGCGTGCCTACTTGATGGCTTGCTGACAGTGCAATAACTGCACAGGCGACTGGCGCAGTGGCCTCTCTGCAACCGTTGCCAGGCTCTGTGTACACGCAAGGGAGGCAAGTGCATTGTATGCCTTCGCAAGAGCACGCAGCTGCGGTGAGTGCCACTGCTGGATGCTTAACTGGAGTGTTGCGCCGCTTACCTTGCACGCTGAACACCACTGGAAGCTCGCGTGAGCCAACACTCCCACCTCTTGCAAGCAAGCGTTTGCGCCCTGCAGGCACAGCTGCTGCAGCAGCCGAGCTTGGAGGGACTGCCTGATGTCCTCCTTCACAGGATCCTGTGCATCGTGTGGGACGCGCGACCGGCCTCAGATGCCAGCTCCGAGGTCCTACTTGCGCTGTCGCTGCAGTGCGTGAGCCGCCGCTTCCAGCAAGTGCTGCGCGCACACCCGCTGCAGCTGCGCCTGGACTTCTCCAACACGCAGCTTGCCAATAGGCACCTTGTATGGCTGGCACTGCCAGCCTGGAAGGATCACGTGACTTCCCTGACCCTCTACAACTGGCTGGCCCCCGCGTGCGAGGCGCGCAGCAGGAACTTTTTGGCCTCGAGCCTGTGCGCAGAGAATGATGTGGTATCCCCGCTGCTGACCGTCCTGCACGCAAACCAGCGTGGCAGCCTGCGGCAGCTGCTGGGTATGCCGCTGCGCCTGGGTGGCGTTAAAGAAGCGGCGGAGCCCATGCCTGACCGTGCCAGCATGAGCTTTGACCAATTCATCAAGTCCACACGCCTGCAATACGTGCCGCCTGTGGACCTCAGCACATTTCATCTCACACACCTGGGTGTCCCGGTTGGCTACATTGATGCATTACAATTTGACAAGCTGCCGCAGACGATGGTCAGTCTGGCGTACAGGGCAGCACATGGAGGAGCTCATGTGAGCTTCTGGCTCCCCGGCGCCGCCGCATGGGTAGATGTAAATGTGTCTGGCGGCAGCCTGGTGGTGGATCTCAAACGCTCCCGGGCCCTAGACGGCTGGCACGCTAATATAGAGGGAGTCAGTGTCTTGATGGTTGTACGGAGTCTTGGTCTATACCCACCTTCGCAGCACAGCATGTTTACAGGTATGAAGGAGGTGCGCATACATACGCGCCGCGTTACAATTTACTATTTTCCTCACGCCGGGGAAGAGAAGATGATGATGGATATGGTCCTTGACTTGCTGTGTCCGCCGTGCCTGGTAAGTATGGAAATAATATCAGGCAGTGCCTACCCCACCATCGGGGAATTTCCCGGACAGCATAACATTCCAAATGGCTGGCGGGCCATGATGCTTAAGATGATGGATGCACACGAGCGCCAATTTGCATTTGAGATTGACGACGGGTTGCGGAAGCGGGCAGCCTGGCGGCGCTGGCCGGCGCGGGGCACGCAGGAGCATGACGCTGCGTGTAGGCTGCATCAAGCAGCAAGAAACTGGGCTGCTGCGTGATTACGCATGGGTAGCTGCTGAGCCTCTGCGCATGCAGAAGGTTGGGCTTGAAATGGACGCAAATGGATATGGAAGTGCAAACATATGTGTGCACATTCAGTGCGTAGTCTTCATCTGGGCCAACAATATACGCCACATGTGCATGCAACTGTTGCCAGCAGCTGCATTGCTCAGCACCACAGTGGTAATCAGAGCCACTTACAAGGCCAGGTCCTGATTGCAGTAAGTGATGGCCCGCCACTCACTACAAGCTGAGTCTGCCTGAACACGCACACGGTGCAGCCAACCAGGCCAATGTGCCAGCTGATGTTGCTCCATTGCCTCAGGTGCGTGCCTGCTATCAATCCCGGTGGCAAGCCTGCTAAATATGCATGCCTGCAATCACACCGGTGGTCTGCGCTGTACATCGCACACCAGACCGTCGTCACAGTGGGGTGGCAGGCATATGTCACTCTGAATACACATCTCCTGACGCCCACACTGACATGCAAGACAGCGCCCACATTACGGCAAACCCCGCAGCACGTCTAGGCCGTCCCCACAAGATCAAACAACCGTTATCGCAACCTGTTGCAATGTCTCGGCTGCCAGGTCCTTGCGCCTCTGCACTGTACCCAATTGTAACTCCTTTCCACCCTTGTCACGCACAGCACATGGTCGCGGGGCCAGCCCCAGCCATGCGGAGCTGGCCATGCCGTCAGGCGCGCCAGCCTCAAAAGGTGTCTGCAAGCCGCAGACACCTCGAGCGGCCGCTAGGGTCTGCCGCCGCCAGCTCCTTGCGCTGCTGCAAGAGCAGCAGGCCCGGGTGGTGGGCGCCGCTGCCGTGCACGCCGCGGCCCAGAAGTGGTCATGCGGCAAGGCCTCAACCAACGCAGCAGTCGTGCTTGCCAGCAGCACGCGGCGCCGGCCGGCGTGCGCGGAAACCTGCACAGCGCTGCCGCCGTTTGTCAGCAACCAGCATCGCCGTCAATCAGCACTTTTCAAGCTCAATTCCTTTACCAAGCTTGGAACTTGGAACTTACATGTAGCAGGATATGCACAGTCGACAATCAGCTTTTGACCCTTGGCCAAGCAGCCAATGTCACACGCAGCATGAATATGCGCAGGCAACAGTGCACAAATGCTTGTCGTCAGCCGTGCACGCCTGTCCTGAATGCCAGCACGCGTGTCGCAAAAAGCATTGGGCATGCAGCTGCGCTCCACCGGCCATTTGCTGAAGGCAATGCAGGTGTCATCTGGAGACAGGCCGGGCTCTGTGTGCGCGCGCCTTGGCGCGCAGTGCGGCAGCCGTGACGGCCAGCTTTGCGGTAGCCCATTCGCGGGCGCAGCAGGTCCAGGCGCGCGCACACAAAACAGCCGCCCAATGCGCGCGCCCTCCTCCGGGCTGCCTGCTGCAAGCAATGGCCTCCACGGCCGCCGCGGCCTGCGTGCTGGCCCTGCTGCGCAGCGCGCGGCCACAGCATGCTGGGCATGGTAATGCCAGCTCTCAAGTAGTTCCACTAGGCAGCTCTAGTGCGTTTCCCAAAGCATGCATCCGCCGTAGAGCCTCTGCAGGTATTACAGCCAGTGATGCACAAAAGTGCTCTTGGAGCTGGCAGTGGGGGCTGGAAGAGGCTGCCTCCGGAAGGTGGACAGGCTACCTCTGATATGCTGCCACCAGTTATGGGAGTCCTGTTGGGGCAGCATGGTACAGGTACACGTGTGCCATTTCGAAACGCAGGCTGATGGCCAGAAGACTGGCCATAACAGACCAGGCCTTCTCTCACTGGGTCACGGCTACGCAGTCTATCAGATGCTGCCCGGATGTCTGGATTTGAGAGGTCCACCTGTTGCTCATGCGTATATCATGCATGCACATGCTTGCCTTCAGGTAACATTCATTGATATTCATCATCTATCCAAGGTATCAACCCAACTTGAGGCCTGTCAGAAAGCGTGTCCAGGCTCCCTGCTTGCCTGCATATGGCGTGTGGCGTGCTAGTTTGGTAGCTTGCTGACAGTGCAACTGCTGCACAGGCGACTGGCACAGTGGCATCTCTGCGACCACGACCAGGCTCAATGTCCACACAAGGGAGGCAAGTGCACTGTATGCCTTCGCAAGAGCGCGCAGCTGCGGTAGGTGCCACTGCTGAATGCTGAGCTGGAGTGTTGCATCGCTTGCCTTGCAAGCTGAAAAAAAAAAAAAAAAAAAAACCCAGTAATAGTAGAAGCTCTCGCGCGCCTTACACTCCAGCCTCTTGCAAGCAAGCGCCTGCGCCCTGCAGGCACAGCAGCCGAGCTTGGAGGGACTGCCCGGTGTCCTCCTTCACAGGATCATGTGCATCGTGTGGGACGCGCGACCGGCCTCAGAGGCCGGCTTCGAGGTCCAACTTGCGCTGTCGCTGCAGTGCGTGAGCCGCCGTTTCCAGCAAGTGCTGCGCGCGCACCCACTGCAGCTGCGCCTGGACTTCTCAAGCACGCGGCTTGCCAAGAGGCACCTTGTATGGCTGGCACTGCCAGCCTGGAAGGACCACGTGGCATCGCTGACCCTCTACAACTGGCTGGTCCCCGCGCGCGAGGCGCGCAGCAGGAACTTTTTGGACCCGGGCCTGTGCGCAGAGAACGATGTGGTGTCCCCGCTGCTGACCGTCCTGCACGCAAACCAGCGTGGCAGCCTGCGGCAGCTGCTGGGTATGCCGCTGTGCCTGGGTGGGGTTCGTACGGAGCCCCGGCCTGACTCTGGCATGAGCTTTGACCAGTTCATGAGTTCCCTGCATTTTACGCGGCATGTGGACCTCTGCACGTTTCACCTCACACACCTGGGTGTGTCGGGCGGCTATAATGATGCCATTCAGTTTGACAAGCTGCCGCAGTCAATGGTCAGTCTGGTGTACAGGGCAGCACACAGAGACGCCAGTGTGCAGTTTTGGCTATCCTGCGCTGCCGCATGGGCAGAGATTATCGTGTTTGGCAACAGCCCGGTGGTGGATCTCACACGCTCCTGGGCACTTGACGGCTGGCATGCTAAAATAAAGGGAGGCAGTGTGGGGATGGTGGCATGCAGTCCTATGCTTTGCCCACATGCGCTGCGCAGCACACTCACAAGTATGAAGGAGGTGCGGATAGATGCGTGCTGCGTCACATTAAGCTGTCTTTCTCGCCCCGGGGAAGAGCCTTCTAGCTTGGAGGTGTTTGTTGACTTGCTCTGTCCGGCAAGCCTGGAGTGTATGGAGATTACATCAGGCAGTCACTACCCCAGCATTGAGCAGCAAGTGGGAGAGCGTCACACTCCGAATGCCTGGCGGCTTGTCATGCGCAAGATGATCGGTGCATACGGGAGCCAGTTTGCGTTTGAGATCGATGACGGGTCGCACAAGCGGGCAGCCTGGCGGCGCTGGCCGGCGCAGGGCACGCAGGAGCGCGACGCTGCTTGCAGGCTGCATGAAGAAGCAACATTATGGGCTGGTGCTGAAGTCTGAACGGGGGCTGCTGAGCCTCATGCATGTCTGGACATATGTCTTACACAGCATGCCTTCTGAAGCATGGTCCTCGATTGGGAACTTCCTGTTTACGCGCATGCATGTCAAAAGGGTGGCAGCTGCCTGCATGTGCAGGACTCTCTCTCTGGGTCTGGGCACAGCAGGTTCCAAGCACCGGGCAGGCCTCCCCCATTCGCAGTAGGTGTTTGGCCAGTGCACGCTGAGTATGCCTGTGCCTGAACATGCAAGCCAACCAGGATTCCATAGCCTCGTATGCTGCCTTGCCTTTGACATGCATGCCTGTAAACAAGAACCCAGTGTGGCCCCCTTCCAGCCTTCAACCCGCACAGCGCGTGGTTGCCAGCCCCGCGCCAGCCCTTGCAGAGCTGTCCAGGCCGCGAGGCGCCCCAGGCTCGAGGCTCTGCGGGGCCGGGCAGCCGCTAGGGCCTGCCGCCGCCAGCTCATCGCGCAGCCGCATGAGCAGCAGGCCCAGGTGGTTGGCGCCGCTGCCGTCCACGCTGCGCTAGGACCACGTGACTTCGCTGACCCTCTCTACAACTAGCTGGCCCCCGCGTGCGAGGCGCGCAGCAGGAACTTTTTGGCCCCGGGCCTGTGCGCAGAGAACGATGTGGTGTCCCCGCTGCTGACCGTCCTGCACGCAAACCAGCGTGGCAGCCTGCGGCAGCTGCTGGGTATGCCGCTGCGCCTGGGTGGGGTTCGTACGGAGCCCCTGCCTGACAATTCTGGCATGAGCTTTGACCAGTTCATGAGTTCCCTGCATTTCACGCGGCATGTGGACTTCTGCACATTTCACCTCACACACCTGGGTGTGTCGGGCGGCTATAATGATGCCATTCAGTTTGACAAGCTGCCGCAGACAATGGTCAGTCTGGTATTCAGGGCAGCACACAGAGAAGCCAGCGTGCAATTTTGGC
>JAABUO010002987.1_pt1 | contig 20331 bp, 28 predicted proteins | sample 5559291 | NCBI WGS metagenome assembly JAABUO01 (sample SAMN10711878, study PRJNA513372) | rock metagenome | isolation source: Antarctica rocks | place: Antarctica: Victoria Land, Finger Mt sud
TGTACACAAAGAGACAGCAACATACAGGAAGCCAGAAGGTGCATCACCTTCTGCAGCTGCTGCAGCAGGGACCTGGCAGCTGCAGCCTGCCTGGCAGACTCCAGCTCCAGCTTGACTGCCCACCGCTGAAGGCCAGTCTCACGCTCTAGCAGAGCCGCCCGCCTTGCCTGTTGTTCACACACTGCCTGTTATCTCAGAAACTGACTGGACTTTGCATTGTCTGCATTCACAATGTGGCCTTTATGCACTCATGCCAACATGCTTATGTCTCTTTGTTTGCTCAAAGAGTGTGCACCGACATGCAAAGGGATCAAAGGTGTCAGGTGCTGACTGGTGCAACTGTGGCAGGCCCAGTGAGGCCGCTCTTGAAGACTAGGAGGAGTGTCAAGGCATAGACAAGGATACAGCGGACAGGACGAGTGTATATTTATATCTCACAATTCTCTACATATAATTTACAGTATGTATCCTACAGTTCTATATATACATATTTCTCAGAGATGTATGTATGTGTGTGAAAAGGCAAGCAAGTCATGTACAAATGCATAAGCCAAGGTGGGTGAGTATGCTGACTTGTGTTGGACCTCTCGTCATCACAGGAAACCAAGATGATGTAATATATCATGATACTTTGCTGCCGAAGGATGAGGTCGCAAACCTGCACACTTCTGCCAAGATCTGAGGACGGGTCATCATGCCCAAAGGATGGGGTGGGGGGTGAAGCCCAAGAGGCACCTTCCCTTGTCAATCCTGCCTGACTGGCAGATCCCTGCATGGCCACCATTACCATTAGCAGCCACACATGATGTCAACAGCATCAATGTGTGTTATAGTCCGGGGAAGAACTCTACGGTGGTCCGGGAAGGCCCCTAGGTCTGATGCATGCTCACAGACTGTATGCTGGGTGAGGCGTTAGGAACTATATCCTCACTGTGTTGCAACAAACAAGTTCTATCATTGCCTGTCAAGCTGCAGTTACAGCAGCATAAGATGATTTGCCCAATGCATGGCATGCCTTCTCAGCTCAGAACATTGGTTGGGAAGCAGGGTGTACAGCACTGTGTCCTTCTGCTAGAGATGTGAAAGTGGCAGTACTGGACCAGGTCATCAGCTGGGCTCCTACCCTTGCAGAGGCATCAGGCTGGAGCATGTCAGGGGTCAGCTCTGACTCTGACTGCAGGTCAGCAGCTTGCAGTCTGAGGGCATGCCATGAGTCATGCAGCTCGGCCTCGCGAGCTTCCAGAGCTGCCTCTACATGACTCAGAGTTGCTCGCATGGCCTCAGCAGCTGCCCTGGCCTGCACCCATGTGCTCAGGCTAAAGACAAGCTCAGGTGATGACACAGTCAATGACACTGTGAGTTTTGTCAAACTAGATGGCTTGAGTGACCATCTTTTAGCCGTGCAATCACCGTATGACTGTTTGCTAAACTATGTTCTAACCTCCTAAGGTCAACAAGAGCTTTGCATTCACATTCACTCAATTGCATTCAGCTTGGGCAGCACATTGCAGCATGAGCAAAGCACACCTGGTCTGCAGCGTCTTTGGCTTGCAGTGCTGCAGCATGCTGGTCCTTATAGTCGGCCACAGCTTGCTCTCTTGCCAGCAGGCCCGCCAGCTTTGAGTTGGCTTCTTTGTCTTTGGCCTCAGCTGCCGCCTCTTTGGCTTTGGCCAGGTCCAAGGCTTCCTTGCTTTCCCTGGCTTGCCTGAAGAAAAGCAACAGACCCTGTGAAGACTGACTGGGTTGATTCATGTCAGGACAAGCTAGTAACTCTGGTGGAGTCACTAGGAGTAAGGACCCTGTTTTACCACTCCACTCTAGGCTGAGCATTGTAGGCAGTGAGCGTGACTTCTGCTTGAGGTAGGTCTTTCGCTACAGGTGTACGTTTGCAAATGAAGACAGAATTTTAACCGCTGACCACGAAGAGCTGGCCTATGCTTTACTGCACATTGAGATCATGGGATGGTTGTTAGTAACAGCAACAGAGCCAGAAGCTTACGGCAGCCAAAGACATCGAGATGGGTCATATAATTTGAAATAGAAATTCACCAGGTGCGCAGGAGGAGTGCACCAATTTTAATTTTTTTTTGCTGTCTGCACCAAAAGGGTGGGGAGGCGATGTGACACATGTACTGCTGAGCAGAGAGTGTAATGAGGACTGGTACATGCAGGAAGGGACGTACAGGGTGATGGTCTGGTGCTTCTCCTGGCTGTCGGCAGCAAGCTCAGCCAGGCGGGCCTCCTTGGACTGCAGGCGCCTGCGGTCGTCCTCCACACCCTCCCTGCCTAATTCTATTTCCCGCCGTCCCTTGCGCACCTACATGACCAGGTTGACACATTGCCTGATGCAGGGCAAGGCTGCCATCAGCAGAAGGTGTTGATGTCAGGGTTCTTAGATGCAAAACGTGCCCAGGCCTTGCCTTGTGGGCAGTGGCCCAGCATCATGTGCACCAAAAGCAACAGCATGTTGATGGATACAAGTATCACGCACAGATCAGTCATGATCTGCCACCTTGAAATTAGGTACACAAGCAAACGCTGCAGGCATTCTGTGGTGCTCATGCACATGTGGAGCAGGATGTCTATGCTGCATTATGATGCAGCTGTGGGTGTGGGGCTGGTGGTGACTTGCACAGGTTGGGGATTTAGGGTTTAGACCTCAGCCTCAGCACTGTCCAGCTGCAGGCGGCGCTGCTCCAAGGCTGCCTTGTCAGCATCTAGCTGGACCTTGAGGCCCTCCAGGCCCTGCACCCGCCCTTCACGGGCTGTAACAGCAGCAGCGCGCTCTTCCAGGCTACGTGTGCCCTCGCTGACAGACTTCTCCTTCTGTAGCAGGGCTGCCTCCCTGTCCTGGAAGGCTTTCTGCAGCATGGTGGTGCCAAGTCAGGCTCATGAATAGCAGCAGCGCGCTGTACCAAGCTCTTGTGTGCTCTCACTGACAGACTTCTTCTACTGTGGCAGGGCTGGTCCTGTCCTGACAGACCTTCTGCAGAATTTTTGACTCAAGCCGGGGTAATGAGTAGCGGCAGTGCACTCTTTCAGGCTGTGTGTGCCGTCTTTGACAGACCTATTGGTGTCAAGCAGGGCTGCCTCTCTGCCTAAGAAGGCTCTCTGACTGAACAGCAAAGTGTGTAGTATTATACCTCATCAGCATTATGCCTCATCAGCATTGGTGAAAGAGCTCATAGAATGGCATTTTGTAAGTGACCATAGTGCCCTGCTGCAAATGTCTGCTGTGCTCACCGACACACTTCTGTCCATCTCATCTTGATGCCCACTTGGTCTAGAAATTCTGTACCGTATTCAGTGATCAAATTCTTGTGGTACAGGTTGTGGTTGCTTTAGATTCCATTGCATCTGTTTTGTAGGATATCAAGCAGCGAATTTAGTACCTCCACAGGGCACTGCGTCTGTTCAGCCAGCATTTGCCCCAATGCATCACAGGCATTGTCTAGCACAGCAGGGCTGGGGCCTACTGGCATAGGTGCTTTACCTCTACAGAGCGCTGCAGCTCCTCCAGGTCACTCTTCTTCCTGTCCAGCTTGGCCTGCCAGTCACTCAGAGCCTTCTCCCTCTCGCTGATCTGGCGCAGAGCTTCCGCCTTGAACTTCTGCTTCCAGGCCTCCAGCTGCTCCTCATGATCTGCCAGCTCCTCAGCCCGTGCCTGCACACCATGCCAGTAATGCTGCAAGAACTGCAAAAACATGTTGTGCTATCAGTCATTCAGTTCATTTCAGCCTAGAATGTGCAGGGAAAGATGCGATGTCAGACCTCTTGACTTGAAGACACAGGTGGATGAAGTGAAGTGTCTTGACTTGTGTTGTTGTGGAGACTGGGGTGACTCATCGTTGCTGACAGAGGCATCTGGGTGTTGTACTGCTGACTGTACATACCTACAGCTTGCTCAGTCTAGACCCGTTCCACAAGTCTGTGCTTGCTGTATGACTTGGTTCTCAGGCAGCAGGTGCAGCTTGTTGTGTCACTGCTTCCTCACCCGTGGAACTGCTGGATTATAAGCTCTCACAAAACTGTTGAGCGAGCATTGGATTGCTGAGAGGTCACCAGACAAAAGGTTGCTGAAGGCCCTGCCTAGCATATCCTGTTCAGACAAACTCTTGACACAGTCTTGTTTGATTCTATGAACATCTTCAGATCTGATGCTTGCTACACATTTTGTCCGCGATTTGTGTCGCCAAACAACAATCGCAGTATAGATTAGGCGGTTTGGTGAAAGATGCAAGCATGCACAACTTACCGTGAATGTGATGAGCATTTTGACATGGCTAGGACCGGGCGTGTGGGAAGCAGATGCATGCTGTCACCTTGATATCAGCTCTCTCAGCCTCAACTGCTTGAGCTGCCTTCTGGGTGGTTGAGGCATCATTTTCAAGGCGGGTCCTGAGCAGCTCTACTCTGTGCTCAGCTGAGGTGAGAGCTGTCTCACGCTGCCTGAGGTGATGATCAAGGGTCTGCACATCAGACACCTTCTCTGTCCAAGCTGGATGGTTTGTCAAGACACTCAGTACTTGTGCACAGCTTAGTTCAAGCATATGCACCTTGCTGTAAGTGAGATAAGCCTAGCTCACAGTGTGTTAAATATAGCAACATCTGTAAGATGGCATTGTGCTATTTGGGAAAGTCGTCGATGTGATTCAAACCGTCGGCTGTTAGCAGCTACGTGAAGATGACAGCTGCCTCTTTCTTGGTGATTGCCATGTCACCATCAACGTAGCTTTGCAGTTGTGCTGCTATGCATTTGTTTGGTGGGTGAAACACATTTGTTTGGTGGTGAAGTGCATTTATTTGGTGGATGAAATGCATTTGTTTGGTGGATGAAATGCTTGACGACCAGGTGTGTTGGGGTGACAGGAGATGCAAAACACAGTGACAGTAGTTGCAGGTACATCTGGCACATGACTTGCCTGCAGCTCCTGCTGTTTGGCTAACAGAGCAGATTCCTCCTCAGCTACAGCAGCTTCCCAGTCAGCTACACGCTCCTGCTGGCGAGCCACAACAGCGTCGACCTCGGCCTTCAAGCTCTCAGCTTCAGCCTCAGCACTTTGTCTAGCAGCCTGCAATGAGTTTGCACAGTCTTGATTTGAGTGTCCTCTTGGCAAAGGACAGGCGATCCTACTGCAAAACATGAACCACACTGGCAATCATCTTGCCATGATTGATGACTCTAGCACAGCTAGCTAGAGGTGATGGCCCCATGCATTGTTGACAGGGCAAGTCACCTGGATGTTCTGCTGCAGGTCAGCAAGCTCATGCTGCAGATCCTGCTTCTCGGCTTCCCATTGACCTCGCCATCGCTCCTGGTCCCTGACAGCAACTTGCATGTCAGCAGTGACGGCCTCCTGCTTCTGCTGCAGGGCCATGAGTCGGCTGTGCCCTGAGGCAGCTGCCTCATCAGCTGCTCTCTGGGCATCCTTCCCAGCCTGCACATACACGATCAGGGACTCTCACAAAGTGCGTGGGCCATCAACAGCAGGGCACCTGAACAACAGTGAAAGCCTCCTGGTGGTGCTGCAAAGGCACAAGTTAGCTGTGTGCCTTTACCAGCCACACTTGGAGCGCCCTCACGAGCTTGGACAGGACACATGACAAGTGATGCCCTGCCACAAGGTGTCTTAGTGGCATGGCATACAACAGAATGATAGCAGCATTGGCTTTTCCACTTGGGGCTGATTAAGACACTGTCTTGGCCTTTGCTCTGCAAAGCTGAAATGGGAAGTGATTTGCACAATTTGTACTCTGCACGAAATAATTGCACTTGGCACCTACTGGTCATGACAGCTGATGCAACATAAAGAGCCGCCTTCACCACCGCTGCTCGCCTGGCTTGCAATGCATATTTCCTGCAAGACAGGCACGGTGTGCAATGGTTGCCTGCATGCAGGTCTGTGCAGCTTAAGCCGTCTTGGAAACAGCCCACCAGCAGCAGGAAAGCTCACCGCCTGCGCCTTGTCGTGAGCAACAAGAGCCTTGTCACGAGCCAGCTCAGCCCGGTCGATTTCATCCCTCAGGTGCATGGCCTTGTTGCAGAGGGCCTCCTCTTCTCCCTGAGCCCCTTTCACATTGCGCATGGCTTCCCCAATGTCTGCCTCCAGCCGCCGTAACTCTGACAGGGCGCGAGCCCTCTCCTGCAACATGCTTGGAACACAATCAGGTACAGTTCAAAACAGCAAGGTCAATGTAGGGGTTCACGAGAAACACATGTCTGATGTGAGGTGGAGCCAACCTCACACTTTATTATTCTTGCTGAACTAGCAATCAGAGTACAATGGAGGTCCCACAGAAGGAACCTACTCCAAATTCCACTAAGAAAAGTTTTGTTCTGAATAGACATGCTCACCCTGGGATGGCCAAATACACAGCTGAGCTAATGCCACATGGACGGACATGCAGCTGTGCATCTGCAATGAACCCGTTAAAGCACGCAAAGGGAAATCGTTTGACTGCAAATTTCAATCTATATCACTGCAACAAGCCTGCCTCAGTCAGCATGGAGCGTCATTGCTCTGACCTGCTGTTCCTGGGCCAAGCGGCGGCGCTGGTCAGCATCCTTCTGACGAACATCTGCAGCAAGGGCCTCCTCCTTGCTGCTCACACCCGCCTCTCGCGCCGCTAGTTCCGCATTCCATCTATTGCGGGCATCCTCAAGAGCGTGCACTTGCTCTGCCAGCCTGCGAGCCTCATCCTGCAAGGCACACAAGTTTCTACGTTGCGCATTCTCAGCAGTCAGCACTTGCTACTGTTGTGTGTAGTTGCATCTTGGCTGCAGGACTGGCTGCGCTGTCTGTGAGGTTGCAGTCAATGCTACCGTCATGTAGACATGCAACCTACCAATCAGTACAGAAGCTGCGCCACAATAGCTCTGGCAACAGGACATGTCACAGACGTTCAGTCACCACTTCAGACACACGCACACATGGACAGGCAAACACTGGCAGCATGATGAGTAGTGACCTTTTGCTTGTCCCACATAGCATCAGCCTCTTTGCGTGCATACTCAGCTGCTGCATTGGCCTGCTGAGCCTTGTCTTCAAGGGCAGCCACACCCTGCTGACGAGCAGTCAGGGCTGCTTCTCTGGAAGAGTAGGACAAAGCATGCTGCTCTGCCTCAGCCACCCTGGCTTCCGTGACCTTGAAGTCCTGCACTTGCTGCTTCACCTGCACCACAATTAAACTTGTGTGCTGGTGATTACAAGTTGCCTGTTGAGCATGCTGTGCATGCTGTGCCTGCTGATCAACAGCTGGTTCCTTGATCGGTCCCTTGCACAGCATCATGTTGGGAAGTAGAGTGTCGCATGCAGTTCTGCTTGGGCCACTCATGCTGCTGCTGCAGTCTTTTTTGCTGCAATTGCTGCTGCAATTGGCAAACACTGAGAGTACCAGACTAGGCTCTGATGACTTAATGCCATTTGGCATGTCATGCTAGCCATGCAAACATCATGCCATTTTGTCGTGACCATGCTGGCTTTCCTCTTGATGAGGCTCTGCCCTTGCTGATCGACATCATAAAATTTGCATGTTTGTGGACACTCCTAGCAAGAGGTACAGCAGTGACAAGAGGTATGGCAGTGACAAAATTGTTATCAACAGCAGCACAGTGGTCAAAGCAGTTGTCAAAGCACTTGTCAGATCCAGTTGTCAAACCAGTGGTCAAAGCAGTGATCAAACCAAGATCAGCCTGGTTGGCAGGAATGTGCTGGTGGTCGGCGGTGGTCACAGCCTTGTGCAGAGGTCAGTGCTGGTGCACTTGGGTTCAGACTTCCAGTAAACACTTGATTGCACACTGCCAACACGGATGCAGCTGAATGTTCCGATTGTGCCTGCAAGTCCTGCCTTGCGTCTGGCTGACCTATCAGACTGTGCTGCTGACAAGTCATTGATGCATGCAACTGCACAGACAATCTCCTGTTGGCAGGGGCTAAACATTGGGATGCTGCATGCAAGAGAATGGTCAAAACAGAGACCTGGTCATGCCCAAGTCATGATTTGACGGCAAAGCTTTGCGCAGCATCAAGTGCAGTGTTGTCACCTGGCGCTCAAACATGTCTTCCCGCCTCTGCAAGTCAGCTTCCAGCTCAACCAGATGCTTATGTTGTGCTTCTGCCTCATGCAGCTGCTGTGTGACGGCCTTCAAGGACTCCCCAATCGTGGCCCTGTGCAGTGCAGATGACATTGCAGTATTTGTATGGTGTCAAAAACCAAAACCCATTCTTGTGAGGAGTTGCTAGGAAATAAGGTATGCCTGGACCTTGCTTCTCAACTCCAGAAGCCCTTCTGTGTAATGCTGTCATGCAATGCTTGGTGCACAGGCGATAGGTGACACCTGCTAGGGCCTATATAGCTTTTAAGAACATTGTCAATATACTTAGCTTTACAGGTCATACTTGACCTCATACATGCTTTTTCCAGCCCATGAGGTGCACTTTGTAACTGCAATTCTAGAGTTGAGAAAGGCTATCTTGAACTTTGGCGGCCATGCAAAAGCTGGACCATGTGTTGACTTGTGATGTTGCCATGATACACATGCTGGCGGCCACGACATGTTTACACATATCGTGCTCATACCGTGCCAGCATCTGCAAAGATAGACACAATCTGCATGCATTCAAACAAGAAGTGCCAGTGCTGACTGCACCATTCAAAGTACCTCTCAGTCTGCATGACCTGCAGAGCAGCTTGATGCTCAGCTTGCAGGACCTGCTGCTGGCGAGCCTGCTCTTGCTCAAAGGCTTGCAGTGCAGCCTGCCGCTCATGCTCATGGCTTTGTATGCCGGACTCATGAGCCCTGTGCATCACTGGCTATGGTCAATGCTGCATGAGGGATGAAAGGCGAGCTGTGCAGGCCATGCTGCTGTCCCCTCAGACTTCGTTTTGTTTGCCAGACCAGGCAGCCATTGACAGCCAGCTCATGCCAGCAATGGAGTGCAAGTTGAGCCATGCATGGGGTGTAGGTGGGCAACAAGGCTTTCACAGGATGCAGCTCGCAAAGTGCAATGCAGCAACTGTGCTGAATAGCAGGCAAAGCTGTGTGCCACTCTAGATGACCCTGCGCAGAAATGAACGTCAGGCTCAGCTGAAACACACGATCCATGCAGGCATGGCTCAAAACACAGACCAGTAAACGTCAGGCATGCTGCTGACCTGTCGAGGGCTGTCAGGCGTTTCTTAGCCTGTGCAATGTCTGCATTGAGCCTTTCCAGCTTCTGCTCTGCCTCTCCAGCAGCAGCCTCCATCTCAGCTGTGTGCACGGAGGCTTTCTGGCTGTCATGCGCATATGCATCACGCTTCTCTGCCCACTTGCTGGCTTCAGCCTGCAGCAGAAGTGGCTGCTCAGGCCTGGCTGTCAGGACTGATGAATGGTGCCTAAGCTGTGGTCAGCAGGTGTTGTATGTCAGGATCAAACAGTGCTGGATTGCTGCCATAAGTGCGCTCATGACCCGCTGTGGGCCTGAAGTGTGCAGCCCCATACTATGTCTGCTGCCATCAACCCAAAACTTACCCAGCTGTATGGCATCAAGTGTCCCAGTGTGCAGAAGGCACCAAATTGCATGAACGGAAGCATATGAATGCACCTTGCATCACCTTGAGCTCCTCTACTTCAAAGGCATAGCGGCGCCGTGAATCCTCCACCTGCTGTAAGAAGTGGACGCTAGCTCTCTGTACAGCCAGGTCTTCACTTTCCTGCTGGCGGCTGCCTGGCTGAGCATTGTTATAAGGCCTACCAGCACCTACAGACATCATTATTTGGTGTGTTGTCATGAGGCCAGGACAAATGCCAGCTGCATGCAATGCCAGGAAGTATCCTGGCCCACAAGCGCTGCTTGGCAGAAGCTGCAAGCCATGATGTGCAGGACAGACATAGTACAAGTACACAAGTGCACAAAACTGGTGCCATTGAGTAGAATGCTTTGGACAATGGTTGTCAGCATAGCAGCTTATAAGCGAGCCGACCTGAAGTATCTGCAGGCACTAGCTGATGCCTCTGAGGAGAGGTAGTCCTACTTTGGATTGGTGAGGCTTCATGACCATGCTCAGCCCTTTTCACCTGCATAGCAGCAGGGATTGCTGCACAGCAAGGCATGGGACACAAGCACACGAACAGTGTGCTGGCTTGACAAATCAACCTGTGCAGGGGATGCTCAGCAATCTCAGAACCTGCACCTGTGAGGGAGTGTCAGCCTTTTGCGCACCCTTGGACAGCAACGCACTTTTTTTGAGGGACTCAGACTGTTCTGCACTTCTGGTGGCTATTTTGGATTCATACTGGCGCCACTGCAATAACATAGACTGTTCTTGACCCAACGTTGCGTGCAACCAGTTACTAGATAATGTGGTAATCTGTTCGAAAGCTTGTCATCTCTCGCCTGGCTTTCAAGAGCTTGAAACTTGTTCAGAACACTTCTGGCCGAGGCTTTGCCTGGCTCTGTGGACATAGAAAGGCAAAGGCCAGCCCCAGTACTTGTATAGCACTACAGCTACAATGCTGCACAAGTCAGCAATACCAAGGATGGCCAGCAGCTGCAAATACGTTCTTGTCTGCGTTGCACAGCAGGCATGCTCTGCGTCAACGCTACAAGACCGACTGGTGCAACGGGCCGGACAGCTGGCATACGCTGCCTAAGTAGACCCGCTGTCTGAGCAGCTGGATTGGAGTTTCCTTCTTACCCAGTGCGCATGGAACACTCTCGCTAAGGCCGAAACCCATAACAATTGCCTTTCAAACTCATGAACTGACTCTGGGGAATTCTGGCTCAAGAGCCGATTCACTGCTTTGCTCATTGCAGTTGACGATCGTTGCGCAGGACCAGGGCGTCCAGGTGAGCTGAGCTGGTCATAACAGTCAGTCACTTGCACGCCCAAAGCTTGCTCGTGCTCGGCCTGCATACATGCGCTCCAGCTCGAGGTCGTAACCTTGACCTCCATCGGGAAGCATTAACGGCACGTGCACCCCGCATAGCTCCGCGGAACTCTGGGCAGCAGCTCCACAGTTAGCCCTCTGCGTTTCGGCCGCCTAAGGTTCAGCCACAAGAGGCCGATTGGACTTCACCCAAACGCCATGGACAGGTCGGATGCAACGGCATGCACGGTGCAGCGAAGCTGCTTTGAGCACATACCGTGGATTGAGCGACATGCTGCCCGCTTGCCCAGCCTTGGAGCATGCTTGCAGGGGTCCACAGCCATTACCACTGCCACCCCAGTTTGCAGCCAGCAGACAAGGGTCTGCTGCCTTGGCACTCAGGCCAGTGTCTGCACGCACATACATGCGCAGCTATGAAGAACCAGCACCCGCAGGTGAGCTCAGTTGCGAGGTTGCTCTCTTAAACTCTATGCAGCTTTCTTGTCATGCAGCAGTCTGTGTCTTATGATGCAATAGGCTGCGTATAATGCTTCAGCCAACCATTTGCAGGTCCTATGCCTCTTCAGACCTTCAAGTCATACAAGAATGACCTATTTGGAGATGAGGACGGTGATGTCTTAGCAGCAGAGACCATTCCAGCTGCAAAGCCCATTGAGGTTGCTGTTCCAAGGCCCAGCACACCATCCAACAGAGTACAGCAGCAGATTGCCCTGAACCAGCAGAAACGGTTGGCCAGGCTACAGGTGACTGATGCACCAATATTTCTGTTTTCCATACCAGGCAAACAATTTAATAGTTGCTGCATTCACATCATTTGTCACAGCTTTGCCAGCCAGTGTGGTGCCAATCAGTGTGTGGACAGGCTGCTGAAGCAACATCACCATACTACAACAGCTACAGCACAACTTGACCCCCAATGTGTGAACACAGGCTGGCTCTGCACAGTTGAGTCAGGATATCAAACTTCGCTTTGAGGTCTCGGACCAGAGCAGAGTTCACTAACTGAGATGTGCTACATAGGGGGGTCTGGCTACACAAGCCAGCGGGGGTTCATATGGGCGGCCAGGGTCTGCAGGCTCCCGCCCTGGCACTGCCGCCTCTCGCCCCGGCACTGCAGGCTCTTACAGAAGCAGTGAAACAGGACCCAGCCCTGCCAAGCTGGCTGGCCTGCAGCAAACCTCCCTCAGCAAAGCAAACAGTGGCGCCTTGAGTGAGGTCGGTTGTATGCATACATTACATGCAGACAGAAAGAACTGAGGGTCTTGTAGGTTGTGCTTTGAACAACATGTGAGTATCCCTTTGTTGCTGCTGCCACCATTAAAATGTTGTCTCAGTGCAGCTCTTGCCCATGGGCTATGCACAAGTCTCTGCTGAAATCGTTGATCCTGTCTAGGTTGATGAAACATGCAATGCTCACCACATAGCAAGTAGCCTTGCTTTGTAATTGCTCCAGATTGAGGGTGGTTAAAGAAAAGGGAAAAAGGGGGGCGGGGAATGATGGTCAATATACATGTATACCAATAATATAATAACCAAATACCAATGATATGATGGTAACTAAATACCAATAGTGTTATAATAACCAAATACCAACAATATAAGGGTGTATATACTTTGTTTGAGCCCTACATGGCTGCAGATCTTGCCAATGGGGTCTGGGCAGAGTACAAGACAGATGCCCTCTCAGGTGCTGGACTTGTCCCCCGCACCCTCCTCAGCAGAACAGTCTCTACTGGCACACGGCCTGTCCTCGGTCTATGATCCAAATCAGGAGGAGCAAGAAGAGGTGAAGGCTGTCAAGGCAGATGACACCCCACCAGCAGACAGCAGGGCGGTAGTGGCATTGACTGCGACCCCCTCAGAGGTTCTGGATAACAGGTCAGTCCTGATTTGGCCTCATCTTCTACGCAACTAGAGAAATTGGGAGCAGGTGATGACTACGGGTTGCAGGTGTTGGTCTGCCTGTGCACCATAAGTGAGCAGATGTACATCTGGCATGCTGTGGTTCCCTGATTCGGTCCAACAGTTAGATCACAGCTGCTGAGCTGGAGATGTCATAACTGCATCCTGCATCCCAGGTCAAGGCTGGACCCAATCATTTTTCCATGTGCTGCTGTCCTGCAAGAAGTCTGGTGTGCTGTAGCATGTCGTATGTTTATGGTACCATTGCAGTCAACAAACACACCCATCGCCAACACCTCCAGTCCAATCTCCTTGCTGGTTGAAACATGTGCCTTTGAACCCTGAAAGCCGAAAGTGAATCCAAATGCAGTCATTCTGGCAGGCAGGCCAGATCAGTGTTGTATCATGCACCGTCTCCACCTGCCTGCAAAGCGAATGCACAGCAACAACCCTGCAGCATGGCTTGCACCGCATCAGACTTCAGGAGATGCTCTGCCAAGTTCAACATCAGCCTCACAAGCATGCAGCCCAGATGTGTAGTAAGCCTGACTCATAACTGCTGCAGGAGCTTCTTGATGATGCCTGGCAACAGAGACAGTGCTGTGCGTTGCCGCATCCACAGAGACAAGTCCAGCAAGATGTACCCCAAGTACCAGCTCATGCTGGAGAATGGCACACAGTTCCTCATGTCAGCCCGCAAGCGCAAGAAGAGCAAGAGCTCCAACTATGTGCTGTCGTTTGACCAGGAGGACACAGGGCGCTTCAGTCCCAACTTTGCTGGCAAAGTGAGGGCGAACTTCCTGGGGACTGAGTTTGTGGTGTATGACAAGGGGCAGAAACCTCAGAAGGCTGGTGAGTTCTTCTGACAATGGTGTTGTCTGACATTGGTGTGATACCTGCTCATTTGTAATCAATGTGGCAGCCCGTTGCTGCCATAATTAGGATGTCAAGGAGCTCATGAGGCATCAGTGCGCCACGTCTATGTTCATAGATGTTTATTTAAGCTGGTTTTGTCCCAACCGCGTCTGTTGGAACTTGATCTGTGTCAAATTGCTTTTACAGCTTCTGGAGCTCATATCTAAACTCATGTCTAAATGCTGCTTTAGCAGTCCTCAGTCTGCCATCCCAGCTTTGTTGCTAAGGCTTCCCCAAAGCTTTGTCAAAAAAGCCCTTAGCCCTGCCACCTTTCTCCAGGACCCCTTTCGACAGTAGATCCTATAGCTGCAAAGAGATAAGCTGAAGTGACTGCAGCTCTGTCAGCTGTGTTTGTGCCGAGGCAAGCACCCTGACTGCCTGCCGGCAACAACATGCATGCCTGCTGTATTCATGTCAACAGCCTCTGCTTCACAGACGTCACAGGCTTCACAGACTTTGGAGCACCCATGCAGCAGCCTTTGCAAGGCTGTAAGTACACTTTCACAGACAGGCAGGCATGCAAGTCTTGGGAGTACCTTCCTGAAGTCCAAGTTGCATGAAGAGCTAGTGTGACAGCATCATATGAGATCAAGCTATATCTGGCTGACAGAACTGGTCATACATTAAGCTTGGGCTGTGTTTGATGCCAGGATCTGGTTATGATGACTGACTGATCCTGCCAGGGGGGGCAGGGGCCAGGCCTCCCAGGGGGTTAGGTTACAAGTTCTGACGGATCCTACTGTGCCTGTAGAGGGGGCAGGAGTGAGGTGTGAGCTTGCCGGAGTGCGGTATGAGTACAATGTCCTAGGGACTAGGGGTCCCCGCAAAATGACTGCCCTGATCCCTGGGACAGATGCCCATGGTCAGAGTTACATCTTCCGGCCTGAGGCTGGCAATGACAGCATCCTGGATAGGTGAGCTTTACATACTCACAGATCACAATACAGCTGCCATCAGTAAGACTAGCGTGTATGTGTTAAGTGGCATGTTGACTCAGATACCTGGTTGCCACTTCTGATATCAGATATCTGCATGCACAGGTCTGCTTTTCTCTTTAGGGAGAAACTGTGTAATACAAGCCTCACTTGGAGTGGCTAAAGTGCTGGCTCCATTGACATTAAAGGTTGCCAAAGAGGCATTTATGCAGGCCAATAACTGCATGCCTGCTCAGAGTGCCATGTACTCTTGTGGCTGGTTTTACAGCGTCTTTCCTATGCTACCAACAGCAGTCACTGCTTGCTGCTGTTGACATCGGCGTCCTGTGGCGAGCTGCAGCCACAGCAACAAATTTCAGCGCCTCAGCTTCACATGTCTTGCGCGCTGTTGAGCGTCCTCTTGCCAATAGCAAGTGCACAAATGTGTTGAAGCTATGTAGCTGTGCTCATGGTTGTGTGTGTGCAGGCAGAAGCAGGGGGTAGGGTTGGATCAGATAGTGACCATGACTAACAAGTCCCCTAGATGGAATGAGCAGGTGCGTCTGGTGCACCATCCCCACTGGTGTTTGCAGAGGCTCATGACCTGCACAGTAGCTGTTGCGCATGCTTGTGAGCTCTCACATATGTTGCAACAGCGTGACCAATTCAGGCACCTGGGATTTGCGCGTTTGTATTGCGGCGTATCGTGTGATTGTGTGTTGCAACTGAGGCACAGATGTATAGTGGTCACCTCAGCTTTCAGGACATTTGTCTCATGTTGTATTCATGCATTCACTTGTTCATTCACAACACACATGTCCTTCTTTCAGGCTCAGGTACTTACAGTCCTGAAAACCTTCCTGTATGAGATTCCTGTTTGGCAGTCAAGCAAAGCATCATCTGTATGACGCAGGCGACATGCTGATTGTCTGGTCTGCATCGCTGTTATTGTCATCATGACTGGCCATGTGGTGTCTGCAGTTGGGAGCGTACTGTCTGAACTTTAACGGCAGAGTGACACAAGCGTCGGTCAAGAATTTCCAGCTGGTCACTCAAGCAGACCCTGACTATGTCATCCTGCAATTCGGCAAGGTATGCTCTGCGCTGTTGCTGCTGCCTTGATGCAGTATCACGCAGTCTGGCTGTTCTGCATTGTGCTCATGCAACTGTGTACCTAAGCAGGTCGCCATCCGCAGCAGTATGGCTAAGCTGCTTTGTTATTGTTGCTCATTGATTGAACCACAGATTCTATGAGTCTTGACGCTAACCGGTGCACCCGTATGAACCACATTGAGTGCACCTTGTCATTGCAGGTGGGCAAGGACAAGTTTACCATGGACTACCGGCATCCCATGAACGCATTCCAAGCATTTGCTATCTGTCTGTCATCATTTGACAACAAGCTAGGCTGTGAATAGGTGTGAAAGTGAGGACCGACTGTAGATGTGTAAATGGAGTGTGTTAATGACTGTGCCTGCCCATTGCGCACACCACTAGTAAATTCAACGTAATGCACTTACCTGACAGTACTAGTGATGTAGGTCAGTGCTCACTGGAGTGCTCACCAGCAATCCCCTTGCTATGATAGGCGCTATGCATGGCTTTAAATTTTAAGGTTGGTGCAAAGAATCTCTGGCATTTGCATGCAAATTTGAGGCTTTAGAGAAAGAATGCACACCCCACTCTCCTGCTTCTGAAAGGCCTTCAGTACCTTTGTTGTCAGACTGGGAGTGTACCATATGTGCTGTGGCAAATGGCTATTGTGCATCTTCAATAGATATCTCAGGCGTTTGTTCAACTGCGTGAGAAGTACAGTCGATAAAATAACAAAGCAGTACACATGGCATCCAACATTTGCTGCGCAAGAAGCAAGATCATGTTAAGATGCAAGTCTTAGAAGAGAGTGGTCACATCAATCCTTGAAGAGGGCGGGTCGTCACAGAGACGTACAACATCAAGATGCTGACTGTAAAAGCTGACAAGAAGCTATCATAATTTCTGTGTTGCATAACTTATGCAGCATTATGCCTCACACAACATAGAGCCAATAAACTGAAGCAGTCTTACTAGTGGTGGTCTCAAAGCAGCTACAAGACAACACCGTTGCTGTGCTTGTCATATGATGCCCTCACAAGCAGATGCCCTGCAAGCATTCAGTTGCAGTTTCTGGGGTCTGAGATGATGTATGTCTTGCTTCCAGCTGCCGTGAGCATCAGACCATCAGACACTGGCATAAAATCGAGCTGAGTACTGATCAGGCATTCCTTCCATTTTCTCATGGTCCCATGCCTGAGCCACCGTGGGATACAGCTTTTGCAGCAAATTGATCTTGCACCCTTTGAATCCTCTGCGATACGGACAGCCTGAGCTGTGGACAGTTTGATGCAGTGGCGTAGCTTTGAAACAGTGCTGGGCAAATTGGGCAGACCCTGTTGACCAGCAACTACCTGCCAATCATCTGCCTGTGCTAGCATAGACTCTCACGTCATTTGCGATTTTCATTGAATACAAAACTAGGGTATTTCTTCGTCAATTCTTTCAGCACAGGCAACGTCATGTAATTGATCATATTTGGATGCTTCTTCACAAGGATCTGCCACTCTTCAGGACTGATGTGACCATCTCCAGCCAAGTCAGCCTCTTTGAATGTCTGCATGGGCATAGCAGCTTCGTTATATAGAAACGACTCCTGATGTTTCTGCCCCAACACCTGTTGTGTGGACACAAGACGCAGTCTTGTAGTGTGCTTCATGTTGCCGGACTAATATGACATCATGTTGGTCAAATATCACACATTGCGCATGCCATGTCTTGCAGCACACAATTGGGTGGTTGTATAGTAGTGACATGCAGCAGGATCATACAGAACTGATCAAAAGGCCATTGGCAGCTTCTGCTATAGAGAGCAAAGGGCTCCAATGTGGTTGACATCTACAATCAGAGTGCACCTGCTAGTGCACTCTCCCTGGGGAATGGGCCACAGCATGATGTACACAGAGTACCTGGTCAATGAGGACATTTAGGTGCGCATCGTCCAGATCAATTGCTGGATTGTCCTTCAGCAACGCCACCAGGAAGCGCTGTACCTCACCACGCTCTATGTGCCCTGTGTTGTCCAAGTCATATATCCTAAAAGCAACTGCACGCCCAAGCAAACAAATTGTGCTTGGCTGGTTTGACTTCAGGGATGTATCTGTATATTGTCCACGAAATGCCAAATGGTGTGCATGCTGCATTGAAGCGAATGCTCTGTAACTTAGTGTGCGACTGTGCAAGCTGGGTGCAGAACGAAGTCATTGTCATGTGCTGTTGAGAGTGTGCCCATGCAGTGCAGGTAGGTCCAAGGCAGCAGCTTCAAGAACCAGCTCTTACAGTCTGCTTTCTCTGGTGCGGGAGCACTGGGATGGAAGACACTCAGTGCCCTCACAAACTCATCAAAGCCAATGACGTCATTCTTTTTTGTGTCAAAAAGCTCAAACACCTACATATGCAGCCCATTTGCACATGAGACAATTCCCATGGCTTGACAATTTGCTTGGAGTTGCCATATAAGTGCTCACCTTGTCTGCAAAGATGTTGCTGTGGTTTTGGGATTTGAACAGGGCAAAGGCAAACTCATCCTTGTGAATCACGCCATCCTGCGTACAGTCCTTATGCGTCTGAAGCACCACAAGCTAAACAACCAGGCCTGGGAACACAAGAAGGCACAGCAGGCATGGTAGACAACACTTGCCCTGTGAATACTGTTGCTGAGGCCTTTGAACAGTTCTTCCAGAGCGTACACCTCATCCACACTGACTGCAAGCCATACTTGCTCATCAAACAGTTCTCGCTCGTCGAAGCAGCAAAGCAACTCTGAATATCTCACAGTGTGTCTCCCCAGCTAATTGCTCGTGCGTAGGCTCATTGTCTGGGTGGGACGCAAGAATATGCTCCTGACAAGGTGTGGCCGATGAAAGGCAGGTGCCCATACAGTCAGGGCAACGAGGCCCTGTCCGACATTACGCAGGCTGAGTGATCAGACAAGTCTTTCGTGGCTCGCATGCTGTGGAGAACATCAGGCGCTGTCACATCTTCAATGTCCTCACAAAGTGATGTCACGATCTGTCGGCAAACTGTATGGTCTTGCCACAATCTATGTGGTCAATGCCTGAGAAGAAAACTGAGGTACAAAATAGCTCAAGAGGAAGTATGCAACAGGCATGACAAGTTTATGTCAGACATGCCTTCATGCTGTACAGATTCTAAAGTGCCAATCCAGTCAGGAATACATATGGTAAGTCAGCACTGTTATCACATGAGGCTGTGGAAGATTGACACCTGTAAACATGGTCCTGTTGACCTGCCAGAGAGTACAGACTTTAATGTTTTTGTATACTGCGCCAACTTTACTAGGGGCCTTGACATCAGGGTAGGCTGCTGGGGGTGTTCTGCAGCAGTTGTTTAACTTATTGCTGGGGACCTGAGCTGACAGCTTGTTCGCAGTGATATGATACACTGTCTGGCTGCCACTTTCACAATAGCCTTGGCTTTGCACATTCCTGAGTTACAGCTGCTTCTCAGCTGCCTCTGTATGTGCTGTAGCCATATGGGTTCCATGTAAGGGGCACATGAAAGTGCTGCTTAGTCTGCAGAACAAGAGTTGCCATTCATGAGTGGCACATACGGTGAGTCAATCAAGCGGGCAACTAGAGCATGTGGCGGAGTGTGACAAACACATGTGCAAAGGAAAACTTCAGCAGGCACCGTCAACATTAGGGATATTAGAGACAAGAATGTCATACAAGTGTGCTGAACCAACAGTCCCTCAAGCACAGTCGAGAGTTTGAGACCTTGTAGCGGGGATACGGTATATGCACATTCTGGTGCAGAGCCTTGTGTATATGAGCACAACTCTGACACTGACATCAATTCATGACTCCAGTACGACACGCCAACATAGCTGTGGTTTACGCTTCAACAACTAGCATGCCGTGAACTCATGCATAAGCAGACACCACAACGTTCAGCTTTGGCATCCATTCTGCAGCAGTTCCGGTGAGAGGTGAAGGTTGCAATGCAGGTACACATTTAAAGCCATTGTGAGCTTGCAGTACCTGAGAGTTTGAGATGTGGAAGTGTACATCCACCTTTGGGTAGAATGGCTGCTCAGGAAAGAAGTGTGGATGAAGATGTTTGCAGTCCTTCATGTACGATGTCATGTCAAATGTCATCCTGCAGGCACAATTCCAGCAGTTGAGACACTCAGAGTTCCATTTGTAGGTCTGCGTGCGGAATGCCTAAATGCAAATACTTTGCTAAACATGCAAATAGCTGCCTGTCAGTACAAGATTGGCACACAGTACCATCATGATCACTTGCCATTGAGGCGCATCATGTATACTTGTGAGACTGCTGCAGCATAGATGTCCCTGTGATCATCACGCTGCTCAGAGCATGCATAGATGGTGTGGTCTAAACCATACCCAGGCAAATGGATGTTCTACAGGGTACAACTGCATACTTGTAGACTCCTGGCAGGACCGAATCCGAGGGCGCCAGAAGATCGCCAATACGCCCATCTTGATTAGTTTGCCCACTGGCTAAACAGTCCCAGACGCCACTGCTTTCAGCACACTCCTTGTGCAAGCTGATTGGCACGCCTGCAGCAGTGCACAGCCTGTGGCTATCAGCCAGCCAGGTCAGGGATACTGAACGTCCATAATCACCTGCCCTGCCACTAGGTAA
>JAABUO010002991.1_pt1 | contig 20313 bp, 27 predicted proteins | sample 5559291 | NCBI WGS metagenome assembly JAABUO01 (sample SAMN10711878, study PRJNA513372) | rock metagenome | isolation source: Antarctica rocks | place: Antarctica: Victoria Land, Finger Mt sud
GCATTTCACGCCGCATGAGTCCATTGTCTGTCAGCTTCAGCCGGCCAAGCTTGTCATCAGCGTGAGGGTCCACCCCACCATCATACAGCACCAGGTCTGGCCGGAAGTCCTGCAGGACCCCTGACACGACCTCTGCCACTGTCCTGCAGAAGAAACACATGACTTCTGTCAAAAGTGCTGATCACCAATGCCATATGATGCCATGTAATGCGGTGAGACTTTGTTGTCAACAGGCAATGGTGTTATGCACACACATCACACACTGCAAAATTGCAGGACTTGTGTCATCACTTCTGCCCCCTTCCCTCCATGTACTAAGCACCATACAATGTCAAGCAAAGTTGCATTTCAGACCTGCACCTGCGTCACAGATTCAGACTTGTGAATTGCATGTGATGCACACAAAACTCGGTGTACATAGTAACTTTCTGGACATGTGTCTTTGAAAGTACCTGCATCACCAATGTTGTTGCACATAACAGGAAGCTGATGGTGCAAGTGAATGACATGATTGTGCTCAGTGGCTCTCATGTTACTAACCAAGCCGTTATGACAGCAGCTAGACAACAGCTGGAAGCTAGAAACATCAGCCAATAACATGCTCTGCAGCTTCTGCACAATTCATCATACTGTAATGGCTGCAGTTAGAGGACAGCTTCTACTGATGCTGATCAATGATACAAGTGTTTGTGTTTTCACATCACGCTGCATGTTGGACTGTCATAACAGCAAGCTGTACAGATGCCAAGCTCTAGGAGCACCAATCAGCACTGTCAGCACATCTTGTGATGACAGCAGCTGTGCATGAAGCCGGCAGCTGACAAGGAAGGCACCTGCATTACCTGAGGTAGTCCTCATCCTCCATGCCATCTGGCAAAGGCACGTCCAGTGTGCTCTTCTGCTTGCGTGCTGGAAAGTTGTTGGCGGCGTGCATGCTCAAGGTGAAAACATCTTTCCTGTCCTGAAATATGAAAGCAGTGCCATCTCCCTGCATGGACAGATGCCGTGGATACCAGAATTCCGTAGAGAAAGAGGTCATGCTGCTGGTTGTCTCGCCAAGCTGTTGTTGTTGATGATGTCACTATTGACTGTTTTGGTCATGCAGTCTGGGACCAAAGCATGTAGCAATGCACATTCTTCGGACAGTTGAAAAATTGCCCATGGTGAGTGCTTGCTGAGCAGCAATGTGATGCAGGCACAAGAGACAACAAGTCGGTGTGAAACTAACTGCAGCTTGTAGATGTACTCTTAGCATCTTTTGGCTGTGACATGTGTCACTGCCAGATGCAGAGTATAGATCAGTGAAAATGATGCATTTGATGCACAAAGTGTATATATATATATACACTTTGTGCATCAAATATATATATGTGTATTACATATATGAGTGTAAATACATTGCGCATATGTGCTGTATGAGAAAAAGAATCTATGTAAAGAGACTATGTAACGAGAGAGATAACGTGTGAATACTACAGACACACATACAAAGAGTTTATATACACATTTGTACATAATTTTGATATACATATACAGCACATATGCATATGTATACACACGATGTCTCAAGGGCGAGCAGCTGAGTTGGTGACCATTGGTATCACATATGGTAACACAATGAACATCCTATCATTTGGCACCAACAGCCATTCTGCTTCTGCTAGTCTTGTCACATTACCTGATGAACATCCAGGTCCAGAATGAGTACCCTGTCCACAGCCTTTCTGTGCAGCAGCACCTCAGCCGTGACAGCCAGATCATTCAGGATGCAGAAGCCGGACCCAAAGGATGGGAAGGCGTGGTGCGTCCCTCCCGCTGTGTTGCAGGCTAAGCCATGCTGTAATGCCAGCTCGGCTGTCAGCAGAGTACCTGCAATACAGCAGAATCATAGCAGGCAAAGAGGCACACGAGCACAAAGGGTTGGTGAGTGCTGCCTGATATGATGCAGACAAAAAATGCTGTGATGCCAGCTCGGCTGTCAGGAGGGCACCTGCATTGCAGCAAGATCACAGCAGGTCTATGGGTGGAGAAGCACATGAGCACAAAGGCTTGATGCGTGTTGCCTGATTTGTTGGGGACAGGAAATGTTGGGGACAGGAAATGTTGGGGACAGAAAATGTTGGGGACAGGAAATGCTGTAATGGCAGCTTGGCTGTCAGCAGGATCAAAGCACAATGCAGGTGCCCTGCCGACAGCCGAGCTGACACTACAGCAGGAGCTAGTGTGCAACATATCAGGCAGCACGCACCAGGCCCATGCATTTTTGTCCTTCTCTACCTATAGGGTCGTAGCAGAACTACAGACAGAGAAGCACATGAATGCATAGGCTTGGTGCGTGCTGCCTGATATGTTGCACACTAGTTTGTGCTGTAATGCCAGCTCAGCTGTCAGTAGGGCACCTGCATTGCAGCAGGCTTGAGCAGGTTCACCGGCAAAGAAGCACGCAAGGCCAGTTGTTTGATGCCTGCTGCCAGCTATGGAGGAGGAGGAGGAGGAGGAGGAGGAAGCGGAGGGGGAGGAGGAGGAGGAGGATGCTGCCTGCTACGCGAGGGAGGAGGAGGAGTTTCATCTTCAGCCAAGCAAGTACAAATTGTGAAGGTGTGCCAGAGTTGTCAGCATCCTGGTCAAACAGGGATGTCACGAACGTCTAATCAGGACCTTCTTGGGCAAGAGTGAATTTGCAAGGCTACAAAATGAGTGCAGCAGTGTCAGCAGGAGTCATGTCAAGTCATCAAGCGGGCAGGACGATGTGATTCAAAAATCACTACTCAGTGTTTGAAGCCAGCCTGCAGAATTGTCAACAGGCTACCTGCAGTGCCATGCATTAGGGATGCAGTTCCTGCAAAGTTTTGAGTTTTAGGATTCCTGCAAGGGTCTCTGCAAGGGTACCAAACCATGTCGCAACAGTCAGACGCAAGGACGGACAAGGCATTGTGGGTGCACCTTCTTGCAGACAGCTAGTCCATCCTATAGCTGTCAGCAGTGACTCTGCAAAGCAGAAGGGAAACATTATGTCAGGATCCTCAGCACTACATGTCACAATCCAAGCGTGTGGTCAGTGCCCACTGCTGTGTTGCAGCCTGTGCCATGCCAAATCTTGACTTAGTTCTGCATACTTGTCGGCACATCCAGTCTGCAGATTGCTAAGCAGCAACACATTGCTTGTTGTGACATGCTGCCATGCTAGCTCAGACTCGTGTCTGCATGCTGCCTGCCTTCCAGCGGCTCCAGACTATGGTCAAGTCAACAGGAGGGTATGTTGTTGAATTGCTGTTGTCGCAAACACATTCAAAGGCAGAGGTGCATGCTACCTGCGACCTCAGCCTTAGTACGCTCGATCAGATCTGGATGGCGAGTGACCTCCCCAAAACCGATCCTGCGCATCTCTGCTTCACTCAAAGTCCCATTGCTGAATCTTGCCACAAAGTCCTTGTCATGGACCTGTCTGACAGCAACCTGCTTGTTGGCATGTGCCGTTGCATCAGTAACACTGGCACTCATAGCTGCTCACATCCTAGCGTGAGACAACAAGATTGAGTCAGATCTTGGTGTGTGCTCAGCAGCAAAAAGTGCCCATTGCAGCAAGGGTATATTGCCTGGCACTGCAAATTTACAGTACATGCTGTGCGTGTTCTGGATTGTACCCAACAGCATGTTGCATTTGCGGCATGAGCACCGTTAGACACTATCTATGACATGTTTTGCATTTACCAAAGCATTGTCGGGGACATTCTGGTGGGTTGTGCAAACTTACTTCTCAATAATAATGATAATAAGTAAAACAAGGGCTTGTCCAACAGGCATCAGGTGCGTGCAATGTAAGTCAATCCCCAACAGAAATTTGTCTTACCATGTGTAATTGATCATCTGTGGCAATGCCTGTTGGGACATGCACCTGTAGGGCACAAGCACTGCGCGCTGAGACAGGAACCAGGCAACTTTACAGCAGCCACCAGGCATGACCAAATACCACTCAGTAATATCATGTGGCATATGTACTGTTTGAGCAGCAGCAAACACAGTCCACTGCTGTTCAGACAAGACAGAACTGAACCACCTTGCTGTCGCATAGCAGTGGTTCCTGACTAGATCGTTTGTGGTCAAACTGTGCTGATGTGCAAGTTGACAGCATTGTACCCAAGCTTTCAGCAATGATCAAACACAAAACGAGATGGGCATCATCTTAAATCGCAGCAAGAGCAGGCTTGGGCATGGTTGGCCAATCAAGTTCAGGTCTAAGATGTGCAGCTCTTGGACTAGCTGTCACGGGAGAGATGAATGCATAGCTGAGCATAACAACCTCTGCTTCTCTTTTAATATGTTAGGTCAATGCATGCTGCCATGCTAGCTCACCTGACTTGCCTGAATGACCTGATCCTCAATCAGCAAGTCGTGCACCCGCTGGAACACGCCCTGCAAAACGCACCAGAAGATAATGTGAGGTATGGTATACGTCACAAGGTTTCGTCATTGCACTGTATTCTGTTTAGGGTTAAACTCTAAACCCAATGAGCCTTGCTTGGGCTGCAGTCTGCACATGTTGTAAGTGGCTGTGTCCAAGCAGTGCTCAAGCTCCATGTTGTCAACAGGTGTGCAATGCCTGAGCAAAAGAAAAGCTAGTGGGTGGCACACGTACCATTGGAAAGCGATGTCCATCAGGTAGCTGTGGCTTGCTGTAGGCCTGCAAAACTCAATTTATGATGGAGGTGTGTCTCTAATCGTTGCAGACTGGTGCCAGTCAAGAGCCAACAAGCTTTAAAGCAGGACTTACTGGGTGGTGAACAATTGGTAAAGCAGCAACCGTGCTAAATCTGTGTTGGCAGGTCTCCTGCTTCCTATCATCTGCAATGAAAATGTGGGTTGCACAGACTCCTGGATTTTGCTTTGGCCCTGCTTGCAAGCAACAGAAACTCACTTGCTGGAGCTAGCAGGTAACTCCAAGTCAGATCCAAGCCCGATGGTCTCTTGAAATACTGGGTTGGCAAAACACGCCTCCACAGCATGAAGATACAAATATAAGCAAGCAAAGATAGGCACACCAAAATACACCGTCTTCAAGGCCTAACGCGCGCAGCATATCAGCAGGCGAACTTCGGTCAGGAGGGGCTCGGGCTTTTGTAGACAGCTCCCATTACGACCACGTCATTGCAGTAACAGACTTAGTAGCTCTCTTATGCCTCGTGCTGTGCAGGCGCTCAGGTTTGGATAGTTGCTCCGAAGCCATTTGTGCCCTTTTGGCTGCAGCGTTGTGCGGGGAGACAGCAAGTACAGGACCAACATGAAGTATAAGGATCTCAGCCATGCTAGCACGGCACCTGAATATTGCTGTTTGCTGTCCATAACGGCGATAGCTCACAAAGCCTTCTGCTTACGCAAACCCGAGGAGATGATCTTAGATCCGTCGGACGCCGCAGATCACAGAAGCGTCATACAGAAGTCAATCCCAGTCGTCGCTTATTATAACGGCAAGTCATGTTTGACACATTTTGAGTTGTCCAGTTGCCTGTTGATCGCGCTTCGACGTGTCGTCTACACGCAGGCACCGACCATGCAGTCTCGGACTACAAAGGACTGTTCCCTCTGTTCACTGTGTGGCTTGAGCTATCCCGAACAGCGGTCATTGCGGAACAACTGCCTGACACACCAACATACATATGATGTTCCAAGGCGCTCTCCATGCAGTCGGAGTAACGCCACATGATGCTGAAACGAGCTGTTTGCTGACAAAAGAACAGCTTGCAAAGTCATACATGATCTTCTGCCGGTGTCTGGGCCTTCCTGGGCATTAAGAGCCCGATGTTCTTGTTGACAAGATGCTATGCTCGGGAATAGCTTTTCCAGCCGAGACAGGATTGATCGAGACCAAGCCAGCAGACTTCCACGCACTGGTGCGACACATTGTTCAAGCCCATAGAAAGAAGTCAAAAAGCTGCTCTCGGTGTCAGCGGGTTCAACACCAGATGACGCGGTGCTCTGCGTGCAAGCAAGTTTCATATTGCAGCAAACAATGTCAAAGGGATGATTGGGCTGTGCACAAATTGGTTTGCTCCATATAAAGCCAACCTGATGACAATAGCTGTCCTAAGAAGCAATTGTACAGACTGCTCTCGATGCTACAGCAGGCAAAGCAGTGCCGACTGTTTCAAGCTCAAGAACCGAGTGGTGCTATGGGAAGAAGGGCACGGCCATGGTCATCATGGTCATGTCTTCTTCACTGCTGTGCAGTCAGTCTGGAAGCAGTTTGCTTTGGAAACTGTCATCAGTTGTTAGGTCATGATGGTTTGATCAAGGATTCAGCATTTCTACGTGACTGTAAATATAGCCTCCGAGATGCATTCCAATGCATTCCAATGCATCGCGCAGCCTAACACAACCTTTGCTTGACTGCATGCTGTATCTGACACAATATCTCTACCATCCAGGCATTTTACCAAGCTCTGCAAATTAGCCTATCCTTGGGAACGTGTATCTGAGATCCAATCTATCAAGGGATCATCATGTGCATTGGCATTGAGCTGAGGGCAGAAAGCGATTCAGCCCTTTGTACAAATACTACGGCCCTTTGTACAAAAGCTCAGCTTCGCGCTGATCTTTGCATTGCTAAGGCGCATGTGTGGGCGCAAGACCGCTGTCGAGGCAAGAGAATTTTGGACTTGGTGTTAAACTTAGTTTGTCGGCACCGATGACAGCCTACATTGCCAAGATTTGTCAGTCTCTGTTATTCAGACCTAACCAAGTCAACTCAAGCTCTGATCATCTCAGCACTTGTCGTTCAGGTCCATCCATTTGGTCTCAGCGACAGCTGAAAGCAATTAAGTGCAGATGTCGCGACCTGAGGTAAAGTGTGAACGAGGTTGGTAGCGTTGCAGCGCAGGACATGTTATGAAGAGTGATCACGCACTGCAGGAGCCTTATCCGGGGGCTACCCCCCTGGCCACCGCTGCATGGAAGGGACAGGTTGACAAAGTAAAAAAGTTGCTTAAGGAGGGCGCGGACGTGAATAAGCGTGGTGACTCTGTTGACAAGGGTGCATCACCAGAGGCTCCTTTGCTGCTTGCTGTTGACAAGGCAAGCCACCTGCGGCACCTGTAGCTCACTCATTCTCTGAATGTACTTTGCATACTCCTACATCTTGTTTGAACAGTGTACTTGCATCTGACAATACGCCACCAAGCATGCTGAGCGTGCTTTGCTCAAACGCCCTGCAGGGTCACCGTGAGGTTGTCAAGGTGCTGCTTAATCATGGTGCTGATGCCAATATCAGAGCAAGCAACAACTCTACACCACTGATCAATGCATCCAGACTCAATCAGCCAGACATCATGAAGCTGCTGCTTGCAAAAGGAGCTCTCTTGATCACTGGCACAGGTGTGTACACAGCTGTGAACTAGGCACCTTGTGTTCAACATACGCCAGCTTGCTGTTCTTTTCTTCAGCAAAATAGTCACTTCACTTTTGCTTGTGTATGCAGTATTGCATGGCCAAAACAGACGTTGACATGGCCATAAATGTTGCTGCTTCAGGTGAAACAGCGTTGCATGCCGCAGTGCATGGGGATGCCAGAAGAGCTCTCAAGGTCCTACTGGATCATGGTGCAGACATCAACATCCTGTCTGCTGATGGTTACGCGCCGCTGCACGAAGCAGCAGACAGCGCTTCATGGACCGAGCTCCTAGTTGACTACGGTGCTGACCCCAAGCTTGAGAACCCCAACAATGGCTCCCAGCCACTACACATGGCAGCTCGTTTGGGCAAAGCTGATGTGTGCAACCTGTTGATGTCAGCTGGTGCTGACATCAATGCTGCTAGCAAGGATGGTCTGACTCCACTCCACGAAGCAGCTCAGCACGCTCAAGCAGAGATCATCGAGCTGCTGATTGCTGCCGGCGCAGCCTGCATGGCAGAAGACAAGCAGCACAAAACACCCCTCTCAGCAGCACTGACCACAACATACGGTCCTGCTGCACGGCCAGCATCATTCGCAGATGACAAACTGGTGGCTACAGTGTCTGCCTTGCTGAGTCATGGCGCTGGAACCAGAAAGAGGAAGCAGGCCTGGCCTGAACTAGCCGAAGCAGCCAGTGCTGGCCATGCAGCAGTTGTGCAGCTGCTGATCAACAAGGGCGCTCCTGCAAGCAGTGAAGCCTTGGTGGAAGCAGCGAGGTTTGGCAGGCTGGAGGTTGTGGAGTTGCTTTTGAAGCGAGGCGCAAAAGCCCAACAGGCATCGTCAGAACAGCCTGGAGCGCTGCACATGGCAGCGCGTTTTGGACATGCACAAGTTGTGCACCTGCTGATTGACTATGGGGCTTCAACCACAGGCATGACGTCTGACTTGACTGTGTGCCTCACTTGGTGGCTGGCATGTGATTGTTCACGTGATGATCACTGTTTCAGTAATTCACTACCGGGAAAGCCTAGCTTGTAGACTGCAACAAGAACAACATGAGCAACTGTGCATATCATGCCTGGGCAGAGCACTGTTGCCTAGATGTCGTCCTGATCTGTGCCAACCATATCAAAGCTGGTAGATCTGACTATGCTCGCATCTGCATGAGCTTGAGCATACACACCTTTCAGCTGGTGCTTTATGCTTCATACAAGGTCAGTGTCAGTGTCGCTGTCATGTTGCTGTCAGTGGTGGTGTAAGTGTCAGTGTCAGTGTCAGTGTCGCTGTCAGTGTCGCTGTCAGCGTCAGTGTCAGTACTCAGCGCCAGCCAAGTAAGGTGCAGGGCGCTGCAACAATCAAGATTCTCACCCACTCGTTTAAGACTCCTCTTGACACTTGACTTCTTGTGCATGCCCACTAGATTTGCTCACCTCTTGACAGCATGCATTGGCGCTGCAGCGACATACGTCCTGCCTGAGGGGGACCATGTCTGGGCCGGTGGGGGAGGCCAGGTGACCACCCCCCTGCAGATCGCCCTTTAGCACGGGCATGCAACAGCGGCTGAGGTCATCATAAAGGGGGCAGCAAAGGCAGGCGCTGACATCTCTGGCTCTGCAGAGCATGCTGTGGACATGCTGCATAAGGCTGCCAGCACGTGAGTACCTTTCAAAGTGCAGCACAATGAGTGTGCACCCTGACTCGGTGCCATCATGTGTTTCGTCTTTGGCATGGGCTAACAAAGTGTTGCAGTGTAACAAATGCGTACCATCATTTGTTTTGTCTTTGTCTCTTACTGCTCAAGCGCCTTCTGCGTGGTGTTGGCAATGATGGTGCCGACATGCTGCACATTCAATCAGCCTGCAATGACTCTGTGTCACTATGGTTTGAGATCATTCAATAGCTTTGTCAAAGGAGACCTCAAATTGTTGTACTGTCATGGCTGTTAGCCAAGGACTTTGGTCCGGCGGGCTTTGTTTCACACATTTGTCTTTTATACACAGCTGATGTGCCACAGCGCAAGTGGCATGTTAATTTTGCTGTTTCACCCATTTCGTTTCCTTATGCTCATGATATACACACATGGGGAGATATCAAGCTATGTCCACAGACAGGTAATACTCATTACGCTTTGCTAGGGACGTGCAAGGCAAGTCTTGTCTCTTCAGAGCAGTCTGTTCTGAGCATCCCTATCAGGTCTATTGATATGATAGTTTTGAAAGTCACGTAACGCAACATCATTTCATGGACAGGTGCTAGCCTGTAAGTAAAGCAGAACTATGCTCAGCTGTTGTCAAGCAATGCCTGGTGTGACCAATCATGTAAAGCGAATGCTGCTGGAGACAAACAGACAGGCTTCGCACCATCATCATTCATCCAGCAGCATTTGTATTGTTGGCTGTCGTGCTCTCTAGCACAGAACAGCTCAATCAGGTCTGCATAGTTTTTGACCTGTGAGGTGACAAATTGATTGCTTTGCTCCATCTGCTGCTGGAATCCGCCCCGGACTGGTGTTGCTGCAGCTTACCGACTGGGCTCCTCATTTCTGCAGCTTTGCGTGTGTTGTCAAGCTCCAGCAGCATACCATGCAGCCTCATCCTGTTGAGTTTTTGTAAGATAAAAAAATCGTGCACCCTGAGTTTGGTTTGACTCTTGTATTACAGGGGCGACACAAGCATGATGACGCTGCTGCTGGACAGCGTCAAGGTGGACCCTAATGCACAGCATGGCAGGGAGCAGCACGCTCCCCTCCATGTCGCTGCCAAAGCAGGTTTGCTGAACACACTGTTTGCCTTCCAAGAAACCACTGACTGCCAGAGCAAAGAGTTGCACATTTGTGCACTGTGACTGGCTACATGGGCCTCCTTGTAGCCAGTACTTCTTTGTGTCTGCACATTTTGATCCCTTGGCGCTACAGCTTGAATGCAAAGTGCGCCCCGTTAGACCCGTTGTTGGACATAGGCAGCCGATTCCACGCTCTAGCTGTTAGTCTTCTGTGGTTCCATCATTGATGTTTGTCATTCCCCTTGCCAGTCTGGGCACTGCACTACCATTCTGCTGCAAACTGCAGCCAGCATCAACCTGCAGACCCAAAGAGTCCATGGCCTGCTTCTGGCTGAAAATGCTGCGTGAGCTTGACTGTTTGATCCAGTCATGTCGCATGATTACGCCTTTACGCTCCCTGCAAGGTACTTGGGCTGCATCACCATTGTGATGAAGGCAGGCGCCAGTATCAGCCTGCAGATCAGAAAAGGCTCTGCCCTTTTCTGGCTGATTTTGTTGTACGCGCTTGATTGCACAGCCCCCTCGTGTTGTACAAAGACTCCTTGCGCTCTACGCAGGCTACTTGGGCTGCATCACCATTCTGCTGAAGGCAGGCGCCAGCATCAACCTGCAGAACAAGAGGGGTCACACCCCACTCTTTGTAGCTGTGACTGGCGGTCACTTCTTCTGTGTACAGCACCTCATCAAGGTGAATGCTACAGTGCAACCACAACCTGCGATGTACCTGTCAAGTATCAGTTGCATGCTGCTGACATGAAGCTGTAGGGCTTGATGCTCACAACGCATGTGGCCATCAAGCTATGAATCCTATCAGGCCCGATCTACTGGCTACTTTCCTTGCATGAACTGCTGCAGCAATTACCCCACTGTGGCATGTTGGAAGATGTTCACTGACTTGCATCTTCACTTTTCGCTCAGCGACAGCTTTTCCTCTTTGGTCATTGGTAGTTATCATTCTGTGGTCATGTTTGAGTATTGGATGGTTTTTGGGTGCTGATGGGTGGTTTTTGGTGGTTCTCAGTTACTGCGTATGTGTGCTCGCTGCAGAGCATTAGCAGCCCTCTGGGCACCTCTTCCTACATGCCTCTTGAAAGCCACACAAATCAATGACTGCCTTGAGCTGTTCCAAACAATGAACCTTCACCTTACAAGACACAATACAGCCACCTATAGCGTTACATGACCTTCAAGATGTATACTATATTTATTGTTTAGTTACCGTACACAGCCTGCGCAACATTAGCTAGATTAGCTAGTCTAAAATACACTTCACCTGGTCTGTCAATGCTCCACAAAGACACATGGCAAGCCGTGCACAACTGACTGAGACTTTGGACACGACAGGCAGGCGCAGACCCCAATATTGCAGCGACAGACACACGCACAGCCCTGTTTGCTGCAGCAGCCAATGCAATCCCCAGCAGTCTCAGCATAGTGGATTGCCTTCTGGAGACAGCGAACAGTAAGCAGGAGATGAATGACATGGTGTGTGTCAGGACCAAGGATGACCGCAGTGTGCTGCATTCAGCCTGCGCCAGCAGCAACGTGGATGTAGTCAGGCGATTGCTCAAGGCGGGGGCAGATGTGAATGTCCAGTCAAAGGATGGTGCCACGCCAATTGCTCGGGTGAGTCACCCTTTGCTGTACCGTGTGCTCTATCATCAAATGCTATTTATGTCAAGACGCTTGCTGATCTGCAATCAGACTCATCATTGCCTGTTGTTTGGTTCAGACTCCTGCCACATGAACAATGCACTGTATGCCTTGATGTCAATTTGTTTAGCATTTACTAAACCATAATTCACGTTGCTTGGCGACTGGTGACTCACATGCTGCATATGTGCCAATGAGCTGAACTGCTGTAACAAATGCAAAGCAAATGTCTGTATACAGCGTCATTTCAGCTTGAAACTGATACACAGGGACTAAGCTTTTCCCATGATCCTACCCGCAGTCTTCATAGTACTGCTGTATATGAACCTGCAGACCTTCACATGCTTTGACTGCCATGCAGCTTGCAGTCCATCCATTGCCTCGCACAGCCTATCCTCATGCCCTCACAGCTTGAGAAGCAATGATTCCTTCTCCAATGTCTGCCATCCAACCCAACCATGTATCTGCTGGCAGGCAGGCTCCATTGCTCAACTCCTTTGGGGTACATCTCAGTTTGACAATGTCTCGCATGCGTACTCTTGACTGCATGCTTTTTTTCTAGATCACCTTGAACAGACTGTGTCTTTATCAAACGAAAAGCAACAATCATCATCTCTCTTTTGCAGGCAGCTGCGTGCGGCAACATGGTAGTCATCAAGCTGCTTCAGGAGGCTGGAGGCAGAGTGAATGTGCGCAACACGGCAGGCATGACGCCTCTGGCCTATGCAGCCAGCAGGGGCCAGGCCCAGCTGGTCAGCACCCTCATCAGCATGGGATGCCCTGTGGACACCCGTAACAAGGATGGCACCACCCCCCTGCACCAAGCTGCCACTGCTGGCAACCAGGTACAGCTAAAAATGCAAAATATCCCATTCACAATTCCTTGCAGTCATTGTTTGCTCATTTTTGTATTCATTGTACAATCATCAAACGAGTGTCTTCTGCTAGGGTCATGTGCATATAGCCCTGAGCAGCTCCATGTATGAGGTGCTGTCTTGGCATTCAGCATACTAACACATGGTGCATTCATGCATTACTCATCTGACTGGACAAGTTCAGGCCAACCTTTGCAGCTATGACCAGGGCATCTATGGTGAATCCCAATGTCTGTGTGAAAGCATTGTGGTAGGCAATACGACGACCTGATTGGTGGTGTGATCAATACAAAATAGACATATAGACACTTGCATTGGGCCGGCGTCCAGGCGCTATCAAGCATGCAGTGTCTCTGTTGCTAAATTTGGACAGGCCTCCTCATCTGATCAGCGCCCTGACCTTGACAGAATAATCACAATAAGAATAATAATAATGATAATAACAGAGAAGAAGAAGAAGAAGAATAAGTAATAGTAGTAACAGTAATAAAATGTCAGCTTTTTATCACTCAATGCACATATACAGTGAGTCAGCAAGCAAGGCGAAGCAGCATATGTTGTGACTACCTGCTTCATTCCCCTTTTCTGCTTTTTGTGCGGCTACTTAGAGCAGTTACTGCTCATGCACTGTAATCAGGAACAAAGAGCGTTTTAATTTGCACAGGCAGTGCTCAGGTGGTTGCCCTTGTGAGATCAGACCCAGGACCAGGTTGGTCCTGCACTAGGGCAGATCAATGCCCCCTTGTGAAGCCACATACAGGGCAGGGTGGACTGCAGAGTCTCATGATTTTACAGTCAGCACCCGATAGCTAAACGGCTTGCATGAAGTGATGGCCGCCCTCCTGGGCACGGGGGGTCTGCCCCAAGGCCTGTGCCCTGGGACAAGCACAACTTCATGCCACTACTCAAAGCCGTCCATGATCAAACTGAATTGCAGGTCATCGTGATTTTGCGGCCAGCACATGACAACTGCATGGTGCGCAGGAAGTGGTGGTGACCCTGCTGGGGAGGGGGGCAGACCCCAAAGCTCAAGACAAGGGTGGGTTCATGCCACACCACGACGCCGCATCCAAAGGTCAGCTGAACACACTCAGGGTGCTCCTTCAAGACAAGCGCACCCCCATCAATGAGGGCGTGCATGATGGCCTGACTGCCCTCCACATGGCCTCCTCAGAGGACAAGGAGGGGGTCATCAAGCTGCTCATTGGTTTTGGAGCAGACGTCGAGAAGCGCAGCTATGTGGTGAGTTTAGACAGGCAAAGTGCCTGTGCTGTAATGCAAACTGCACAATGTCAATCTGTACTTGCCATTTGTCAGTGAACAAGGGTACAATATGTGATGCTGGCTTGGGAGCGAAATTTGGGTTGATTCACTTTGTCTGTGCGTATGAAATAGAGCTTGCTTTAAGTACGCTGCGTGACATCATGTGGCGGTTCAGCTTGGAATGTCACAAGCCTTCATTGCTCTGAACGAACCCCTGTACAATCTTCCAACTCTATGCGTGGATCTATCACCTTGCATAGCACTCTGCTGCAACACTTGCATGTACATCTTGAATGACAGAAATGCCCTGCATTGCACGTCAGGGTCAGCCAGCCAGAATGTGCCATTCCCTCCTAGCTTGCAGCCTCAGCATCTTGCATTCTCATGCAGACCCATCAACCCAAAGCTGTTCCACACTGTTCGACATGTATTGGACGCAGCGCACTGTGATAAGCACAGCCAGGCCAAAACAGGATGCTGTCTTGGCCCTGCTTGCAGCCTCAGCATATCAAAATTATGGATTGTACAAGGAAAATGCTCCTGCGCCTGGCTGTGGATATGCCTGCATTTGCAACCACGCTCACTGAACACAAGTTGAACAAATGTGTACCATGCTCTGAGTCTTGTGTGTTTGTTATAGGATGGCAGGACTGCACTGCATTATGCAGCAAGGTGGGCCAGCCAGAACGCTGCCTCAGCCCTGCTTGCAGCCTCCGCATCCTTCACCACAGTGGACAACTCTGGCAAGACGCCCCTGCACCTGGCTGTGGCCGCACCTGTTCAGGAGGTGGATGAGCTGCTGAAGCAGGCCATGATCAAGCAGGGCACGCCTGCATCGCAGTTCGTGTACTCCAACAATGTGTAAGCAGCCATTGGCCCCCACTCTTGCATAGTCATAATCAATAGCTTTTCTGCATGAGGTATATGAGCATCAGATCGTGATGTAGGACGGCACCTGCTGCTGGGACATGCTGTCAGTACACACCGTTTTCAATGCAGGCGCTTGTGCCAACTGTCAACAAGTCCATGCTGCAACACATCAACGCCTTTGGCAAGCACTGAGTGCATGAGGTGCTGTGCGTTGTCCAGAATGTCTCGAGTATGGGAGCGGCTACGCCAGCATGCAACAGTCACCAAAATTGCAGGGCGCAGCTGCTGTGATGCTGACAGCCAATCACAGCTTGCCCTCATCGTCAAGACAAGCAAGCCTGGTTGAGCAAGTTCTCTGCCACACGCTGAGGCTGTTTTGAGGGGAAAACAAAGAAACACCGCCAGATGATCAGTTCAGGGGTGATGTGGTGAAGAGCTGCTAAGTCTGAAACATGCCAGCGCAACAATGGTGGACAGTGCAGGGCTGTTGTTAACTGACAAACAACTTTGAGAGGTCTTCAATCACAATCATTCTCAGCCCTGGCTAGCGTTTGTCAATCAAATGGCACTGCAACGTGCTGAATGAATGCGCAGGGTGAGTGTAGTACGACAGCTGCTGAGCCTGGACCACGCCAGTGCAACAGTGCCAGATGACGAAGGGCACACGCCCTTGATGATTGCAGCTGACAGGGCCTTTGAAAGCCCCTCAGAAATCACCGAGCTGGTGCTGCATATGCTGGAGCGGGCTGACAGCTCAGGCACCTCATCCGGCGTGATCAACTCCCCAAGGGATTGCTTTGGGGCTGCTAGTTGGGCTGAAGCTGTTGGTACAGCTACAGGGCTCACTTGTCTTGGCTCAACTTCTTGATGTAGTCAATGTATTTACATTTGCTGTCTTTGCAACTCATCTGGGGAGTCAACAGACCCTGTCTGGGAAGTCCAACACACACTAAGCACTAAAGATGAACATGCCAGTGATGGCGTATGACAATTATGATTGTAGCTTGTGATCACCTCAGGCCTTGCAGGGAAATGGCTGGTCCTCAAATTGTGTTCATGCCTGCTGTATTCAAAGTCCAATTTCGTACACTCTGCATTGAGTAAATTCATTCAACAGCAAGAGTGCTGATCTAGATGCAGCAGTCTCTCAGCATGAGGGTTTCAAGAGCAACTGCCTCTGTTGCTGTACTGTTTTGAGGATCCAAACATCTTACTGCGCAACTTGTCTGCTTTGTGGGCCATATCTATGCCATGCATGTCTGGCAGCTCAATCAACAGCCAGGCCTAGCTGACAGAGTCTGCCAAACATCTGCCACACTTTTGTGTTTGTATGATGCCAGATGTGAGCAGCTGCAAGACATAGGCATGACAAACCTGCGCTCCCTTGCAGGTGGGCCAGCATTTGGAAGGCCAAAGCCGGCTCAAACAGCCTGGGGCAAACCAACTGCCTCTGCTCCCCACCAGCAAGGGCAACAGCAGCAGCAGCAGGCACAAGCTGTGCAGGGCAATGGCTTCATCAACCAGGGCTGGAGTGATGATGATGAAGACACTCAGCTGCATCCTGACGGTGGTGCTGGCAGCGATGGTGAACACAGGGCACAGGAGGAAGTAGATGAGGGATGTACAGAGCAGGTACAGCCTACCTTGAATACCCCCAGGGAAGCCCAATGCACCCCACCCTTGGGCTGTTCTCCAAACAATGCCAAAAGGCGTAGTCTTTTCGTTTCTTTTCTACCTTGTATACTGGAGTGACGCTCAAGACAAGCCTGCAGCAGAAAACTTTGCCTCGCACGCTGTGACCCATCACACTGACACCTGAACATTTGGTCCCTGACCAGACAGCCGGTGTATGATGTAGTCATGCATCCTTCAAATCTGGTGTCACTATGACTGGCAGGCACGGCACATAGAAGATGGAGAGGAGGTGGACGAGGAGACGCTGCAAGCCAGAACAGATGCTGCAGCAGCTGCTGCAGCAGCTGATGCAGCAGCTCAGGTGCTGCTGAGGCAGGAGGCAGCTGAAAAGGAAGCTGCAGCAGAGAGGGCTGCAAGAGCGGCTGTCAAGCGTGCCAAGAAAAAGAAGGTGAGCTGTCACGTTTCTCAGCAAGTGACATTGTTTCACCATGTGTCACAATGCCAAGTTGTGATGCTGAAGGGTTGTGTCACCAAACACCAAAGGAATCCCAGTATCACTGTTGCTCCATGCTGACCGACTGACTTGCATGTTCATGTGGCACTGAATGCATGTCAACCTGTGCTTGTGGTCGCTTGAGCTTCTCAGCATCAGTGTTGCTTTTGTCCTCTGCATGTCATCAATCACAATCTCTGACAGCACTGGCGAAAGCTTCCCCATGAGCTTGATGTTTTGGTGGAACACGCACATGTGCAAACACCCAAAGCACCCATCTCATCACAATCACCGCCATCTACGCTGCAGAGGCAAAGGGCAGCAAAGAAGAATGGCCCACAGCCGTTGGACATGGAAGATGACTTCCTTGACGAGGCATCGGACCCAGCTCCCCCTGTACACCCCCCTGCTGACCCCACACAGATGGCAGCCAGTCAGTACCCCGCTGGTGTTCCCCTTCCTGGACAGGACCCTTTGTCAGCCAACCGCATAGCAGCTTTTCAGGCAGGTGTACAGCAGCGTACTCAGGACGCTCTCAGCACGCAGGGTCAAGCAGCTGCAGCGCCGGCCAAGAGAGGGGAAATTGCGCCTCAGCAAGCTGCTGCACAGGAGGTCACTCAGCCAGCTGTGGCTGCAGATGCAGGTGGCAAGCAGGGCAAGAAGCGGGGAAGCAGGAAGCAGGCACAGAAGGTAGGGTAAAGAATCTAGGCATGAACTCTGGAGCACACCATTGCTACATGGTCTCTGCAGGCTCTGAAGCAGTTGGTGAAGCTGCGCTTATAATTATTCTGCAACATGTCTTGGCGTGTTGATCGATCAGGATTGGTTTTACAATTATGCAATACCCATTTTGCTGCAGCAATGTCATGCTTTGCATGTCATGATGCTCATATGCATAAACCAACAGTTGGAACTATAAGAGCAACAAGCATGGTGATGATGATAGTGTCAAGAACTATAATATTGATAGCAGATCATGGGGTTATGCAGGCTGCAGAGCCTGCGAGCCAGGGCTCCAGTGACCCTCCCAACCTACCCCCCACATATCCACCCCAAGCCTCATGGGACCCTGCCAGTGGTCACCTGCACCATACAGAGGGCCCTCCCACGCAGCTGCCTCTGCGGCAGTCTCAGTATGACTATCAGCCTGAGCGGTATGAGCAGCCTCGTGAGCACCACTCAAAACTCAAGCAGTCTCACACTCAGTCTCATATTCACCAGCACTCTCAGAGTGGCGGGAGACAACAGCGTGATGTTGACTACTTCCATGGACCTCAAGGTCATGCTCAATCTGAGCACCACAAGCACCAATTGCAGGCTGAGTCTCGGCACCCGCTGCATGCTCAGTACCTCAGGAGCTCTGAGGGCGACACTCAGAGTCTTTCTCAGCAGCCTAGTCAGCCTACCAGAGTGACAAGGCAGCCGCCTCCTGGCTTCCCTGCTCAACCTCCAGAGGTACCCACAAAGCCTACACCTCAAGACCTTCACTTTCCCCCACTGCACCAGGCTGTGGCCACCGGCAGGAACAGGAAGCAGTCACGTGGCAGAGCAGATGCTCGCCCTGCTCAGCACCAGTCCCAGCAGCAGCCACCACAGCAGCGTGGTGATGCACCCGGTGGCAATCAGACATACAGCTTTGCTGATCTGCAACGGGCCAATCAAGAGCTCCAGCAGCTGCAACAGCAGCAGCCAATGACTGGTGACAACAGCCGCCAACTGGCTCAGATGATGCAAATGCAGATGCAGATGCAGCAGATGATGATGTCCATGATGGCTCAGCAGCAGCAGGGGGGTAATGCTCCCCCGGCCCTTGCTGCACAGCCTGCTATGACCCCTACCTGGAACCAGCCTGCCTTTCCACTCAATCAAGCCCTGCCTTCTAGCTTCCCCTCTGTAGGCATCAACCCTCCCTCTGCCTACCAAAGCGAGCAGTACCAGTCATCAGGCATGCAGACTCAAAATCAGCACCGCAGGCCTGAGACAAGACCCCCAAGGCGCCTCATCAAAGGCCTGACTGAGAATGAACTGAGGAACTTCACATGCCCCATTACTCATGACATCATGTGGGAACCTGTAGTAGCAAGTGATGGTCACACTTATGAAAAGGATGCAATAGAGGAGTGGTTGGCGGCCTCCCCTGATGGACAGGCTCTGTCCCCCATGACCCAAGTGCGCATGGGGCGTACTGTCCTTCCCAACAAGATCATCGCAGACCTCATCAGAGATAAACAGGTCAAAGCATGAGACATGCAGCATGTGTTTGCTGTGTGCATTTCAGTGATGCCTGTGAAGGAAGGCAGGCGTGGTCTGTAGGGTGTACATTATGTGCTTGGTGTAACTGTGGTGAGAGATGGGGATCACTTGACAACAATGTTTAGTACTGCTCCAGCAAACCATATCAACTTTTGTTTATGATCAGTATCCGTTCTGATGCTGCATCTATTTAAGCATTGCGATCGGACAGTCAGACTTTCATTATAGCACAAGTTGTGCATGCAAATCACCAAATGATGGTAAGCACGGCCTTGTATGTCCTTGCAGACTAGGGCAGTATGCTTTACCACGAGGGCAATATGTCACCTGCTCTGTCAACAGCTCATGATCACCATCTACGGAAAATGCCACTCAAACCCCGCATGTGTACCCCATTTGGCCAGCCATCTGGCCTAACGTGTTTCCCGCAAACGTCTTCCGCCGAGTCTTTAACGCAACAGTCAGAAGATTGCAGTCAGTGTCAATTACGATACACGTTAACACTGCCTATCCGGTACCCTATACAGCCTTGCGCAAGCGCACAGGAAGCAATAGCGCATGCACATGGTTTTGGAGGGGTCGACCCTGCTGCCGCATACCGGTCTGTCCACGTACCTTAGCTGGGCCTGCCTGCTTGCCTGAGAATCTGAGGCAGAGCTGCTATCGGCCAGCAGTCAGGTTAGATGATTCGAAGATCGAGGATTTGGTGTCACAAGCGCAAGAACTGGCAGAAAGTGGGGTATGAGCATCGAATAGCTGCGAATCAGCTGCTAGCTCTGCCCTCACTTGATGTGACTGTTTTGCAGGCGTTGGAGTGGGATCTGACTCATCTCAATCTCAAAGACAGTGATGTGAAGGGTCTGCTGCAAGGGTTGGAGCAGTCCGACTGGCGACCAAGCGCACCCATCTTCCACCTGAACTTGATGCTCAACCGTTTTACAGTCACTGTTTTGCCCAGCATCTTTCAGTTTCTTTCAGCCAGAGAAAGCGTAACAGTCAATGTTGTCTTCAATCATTTCTCAGCATTGGATCTGCAGCATGCTCTGCAGCAAGCAGGTCTGTTGAATTGGCTTGGCAAACGGGTGTTTCACGAAATAGGCGAA
>JAABUO010002992.1_pt1 | contig 20313 bp, 25 predicted proteins | sample 5559291 | NCBI WGS metagenome assembly JAABUO01 (sample SAMN10711878, study PRJNA513372) | rock metagenome | isolation source: Antarctica rocks | place: Antarctica: Victoria Land, Finger Mt sud
ACGGTCTCCTGAGTGCTGAGGCCTGTTGCTGAAACTGCCGATTCTGTGACTTGGTCTGCTGTAGCGCCACTTGTCTCATAGGGGTTTGAAGCTTGCACGCTGTCAAGCGGGGGAAAATCCATATCGCGGAACTGAGGATCTGGCTCTGATGTTTGGTGGTGAGGCAGCACGGTGATGGACTCACCAGTGCTGTCGGCATCATGCAGCAGGTCCTCCTTGACGCCTAAATCTGTGTGCTTCCAAACAGCAGCTGTTGCAGCATGAAAGTGGGCATGCGCTGGGTGCAGCTGCCGAGCCAACTTCTGCCTCGGTTTGGAAAGGCTGGCAAGCTTTGGGTGCTTGCCTGCAGCTGCCTTGACCTGCCAGCCAGCTTTGTCTTGTCTAGTCAGGACACGCCAACACATGGCCAAATCAGCATCGTAAAAGACGCTGGATGGGTTTAGCCGTATGCTGATGTCATTCGGATTGATTACTTTCCCAGTGTTGCTCACAAGCTTGACGTTTGCAGCAGCTTTGCTAGGACTGGCAAGGGGAGTCGGATCTGACTTCACAGCAGCTGCAGCAGTGCTGCCTGCTGATGCCCGCATGCTTTTCAATAGCTGTGTGATGTAGGCACGCTTATTCTCTGCCACAGAGATGCCTTCAACAAGGCAGCTGACTGCATGGACCTGTAAGAAGGCAGGGATGGCGGCTAGCAGCCCCAAGCAATGCTGATCCATGAGGGTACTGTCCAGAATGCCCAGGCTGTACAGCTTAGCCAGCTTCTGCTTGGCTTCTGGCCTGACAGTGTTTGGGTCTGCTTCCAAGGGCTTTGGCACGGTCAGCACAGAGCTTTTGCCTGCTGAGCTGGTCACCCTGGAAGGCTTGCCGTCTGTGACCTGCTTAAGTAGTCCCATGAAGAAGGCTGCGTTGCAGCGTAGCTGATCTCTGTGCTTGACATTCACATACTGCTCCAACACCTGAATGTCAGATTCACATGTCTGCAGCTGTTCACAATGCCAGGATCTGCATGGCCCTTTTGACAGCTTGCTCTGTCAAACCCATAGGTGTCAGGCAGCACACAGATCGTTATTTGGCTTGATGTGCCTGTCTCTGACAACAGACGTTGATGCATATAGCTTGCAAGACCGACACAGCTCTGCGCAAGAACTTGCAACTGGTAACTTTGGGCGGGTGTTGGCTACACATGCCGACCATGACTTGATAGAGTGGCGGAGTTGCTGAACTGACGCTTGCGCCTGAGATACAATGCTTTGACCTCAGCAGCGCTAATTTTGATACCATGTCTGCGACATACATTGTAGGGATGAAGATGCTGTACCTGTCATGCTCAGCAAGACATAGACAGAGATTGGCAGCCTTACCTGTGTCTGCTGATGGGCTGGCAGCTTGGCTAGCCATGAGATGCATGCTGAGTCCAGCTCAAATTGGCCAATGCTACCATTGTCCTGCAGGCTTCGCAGCAGGTTCCTAGCTGCAGCATCCAGGATGGACAGAATGCCCTCGCGCAGACCCTTCTTTTTCAAGCTGTGTGTCTTCTGTGCAGCTATTTCAAGGCTCTGCAACACAATGCGCATTCATCTGTGACTGATCTGCTGAGCACTGGTCGTATCAGCAGAGGTGCTGGTAATAAAGCTTGTTGAGCAGTGCTGACAACAGATGGCTGACAAGAGGCAGTATCTTGTCAGCCAGGCTGGCTGAGGGTGAGCAGTCATGAGCTGCAGTGCAGCCAAAGTTCCAGCTGGTCACTAAGGCAATATACTAACTGAGTCCACCAGCCAAGGGCCCAGCAAGGTGAAAAGCCTGTGTTGACAACCTGTACACCCCATGGGTTAAGTACATGCAAGACTCTTGCTGTACAACAGGCAGCCTGATCAGAGAGAGGCTGTGTACCTGAAGCAAGGACATGAAGTATGCTGGTGGGTTGTTGAGGGTGTCCTTGGATCTGCGGTTTGCATACTCTGACAGAGCTTGGCACTGGATGTCAGGAGCCAGGTTCTTCATGTAGCCCAGGCATCTGCAGAGCAAGGAAGACTTATTCGACCTGTTACAATGCTGTTGCTATTCCTTTTGAGCACAACACAATAGCACATGCTGTCATAGCTGTTGTTGCCGGCCGCAGAAATTCTCGTCATAGCATGATTTGTCTCCCGAGGGGCAAGCAGATGCTCTGCAGCAGCTGGCAAGGAGACCATTTGCATCTGGAGTCCATGCATACCGGCCAGGATGCACAGCAAACAAAGGTTTCCCTCCATTACACATGTATGCAGATCAGGGAAAAGGTATGCCAGCCATACAATCTACCTTTCGTCCAGGTGACCTGGTAAGATTTTGCCCTCTGAGTAGAACTTTTCCAGCAATGCCTGTGGTTTCACGCTGTCGCCAAATGCAGAAGCTCTGTTGTCATGACTTTTGTCCTTCTTGGAACCAGCTGTAGCCCAAGCTTGCTCTTCAGGTTCTTCTCGTAAGTAGTCTATCAAGTCCTTGACACGGTCCATGCAGCCTGCAAATGTTTGCAATGGGGCATGGAATGTGATGTATGTAACAGACTGCTGTCATTAACAACCAAGGCTTGCAGAGACAATGCGTGAAGTTGACCAAGCGTGCGACAGTCGTTACTAGATCAGCCCAGCCTGAGCCCGCAACAGTTGGCTATAATACAAGCGTACCGTTTTCAAAATTGCAGCTGTGCACTGAATATGTCACATGTGTGACGGAGAAGTCATAGGCCTCGGTAGTCCTAGTGCACTCGGCAGTCACCAGCTGGTCTCGAGCTTTGATCGCCGGCAAGGTGATCACCGCAAGACTCAGGCCTTCACCATCTCAGTTCTTGCAACGAGTGCAGCTCAGCACTGCTGCTTCCTTTCAAGAGGATAGGGAGTCCTGGTATGTTGATCACCAGCAAGCCCCACTACACAGTAGCCTTCAGGCAAGAGCGCTTGCCGTTGCCAGTCTGCTCACAGTCCCCTGAAAAGCTCTGTTTTCGTCGTTGTGAATACGCGTTTGCACATTTATGTCTATATAGCAAACGGCCTGCGCGTCACAGTCCTTGAAGGTGCACAACTCAAGGTCTTGTGCATCAAGGCGATTTAGACCAATACGCGAATTCGTCACAACCCTACTGACAGTGCATAAATTAGCTGTCACGCATTGTTGCTTGCACCTACTCAACGCGCTTTATTGGCAGCATCAAAGCTCCAATCAACTGCCCAAGAACAGCATACACAGGCCACATCGTGATGCAAACGAGTACATTGCTCGTATGTGCGTATTTAGACGGTAAACTGCAATGTCAGAGAATCTTAGAATCTATTTGTTCTTGATGTTCAAACCAATTGTCTGTGCAACCCCGAATTCTACATCAAAATCTTTCATCGCAGCTGCCCAGATCCTGACCCCAAATTGCTAACTCGGCTACGGCATAGGCATATCAAGACTGCACAGACTGCTCAGTGAGACACAACTGCTGCTCGGTGGGGCACAAACTGCAAGAAATCTTGCATTCCTCTCACCTTCAGGAGAAACAAACAGAAAGTATGAGGGATCTGAAACTCTGCACTACATTTGCAGAAACACAAACAAAGACCATGCGTTGGTCTCTTAAAGCAGTTCTTTGCTGATGCTGCTCAGCAAAGCCAGCCAGAGTGAGGAAAAAGCAACAGTCAAAAACCCAATCAATGCATCTCTAGCAGCCCACACATCTGACAGATGTGAAGCAGTGCTGCTCACGTAGATTGCCAAGTCGAGTTTGTCATGACCAATTCCAACTTCAGAAGATGTCAGCATCTCTGCTGATACAAAACAAGGACCATACTTCTTTGCCGGCCTTGTGGTCCCACGTAAACTATATGATTTGGGTGCATCTTGATCCCCAACCAACAGAGGTTGAGACATGTAGCCAAGCTGACACCCCAGTATTATGTCAATAGACAAACCCATCTTCTCAATCACAATCAGAAAGCCCACTGCACACCTGCCAGTATGCCTGCCTGTCAGAGGCCTTTACTTGATACCACATCTAATGCTGATCATGCTTGACCACACCAAACTCATGTTCCATCCAGGCTTGATACTACCTCCCATACCCTTCTCATGCCGCCACAGCAGTGCCGTTGGGCAAGGGAGCAAGCTCCACCTCAGTGTGAATGGGTGCTTGAGTAGTGCACAGCAGCACATCTGGAACATCATTGCCGTCGATTCCAGGCCTTGTCTGGCTACGAGCCTCCAGACTCTCTGCCCTTGTGGCATCACCACAGGCTGCTAGCATGCTGTTAAGATGCTCAATGCATTGCTTGAAAGTGGGTCTTGCATCTGGGTCCAGCTCAAAGCAAGCATTGCCGAGTGCCTGTAAGACACCATAACCATTGTCAGTAACTACACTTGGTTTTGTTTGCAGATGCGCAGCAGAGTTTGATGTCATCACAGACTGCCAGCAAGCTATGTTCATACAAAGAACAGTCCAGATAGGCCTTTGATGGTCCAGCTCAAAAGATGCATTCACAGCCTGCTACAGATGCAAAGGTCAATGGCAGAAACACAAAACCAGGATGAAGAAATACTGTTCATATCAACCAAGCTGATTGCAATCATGTGCTGAATGCAAGGCAAGGACAAAATGTGTTTTGACTCTAGCGCAAAATATGCAGGTTTGCCTTATTCGTTTGAAGCTGACAACATAACTGACACGTGGTGAGGCACACAAAGAACTACATCCTGACCAACAGCAATCGCACATGTCAGGGGAATCAGTTGCCAGTCAAAACAACAAACTTACAAAGACATTCATCACAAGCAAGACGAGGACTTCAAGAACACACTCAATCCAGCCTTCAATCATCTGGTGTCCTTGACTCACCTTGAGGGCAGTCGGTGCCTGTTCAGGCCACTCAGGACCCCTCTGCTCATACCCAACAGCTTGCATGACTTGGGTGTATGACATGCCAGCCCATGCGCGCTGCCCACTGTACATCTCCCACAGCAGCACCCCAAAGGCCCACACATCTGCTGACTTGTGCGTCACGCCCTTGCGCACCAGCTCTGGGGGCATGTGGGTGATTGTGCCCTGGGTAGCGGTCTGCTTGGGGTCGGAGTAGATGCGACTCAGGCCAAAGTCTGCCACCTGTAAACGTGCAGCAGTGTGTCAGACCACATTCTACGGGCTTCTTTGCGCCATTGTGAGCAGAGGGCATGTGGGTTATTGTGCCCTGGCTTGCTGCCTGCTTGGGATCTGGGTGGTTGCCACTCAGGCCAGAGTCTGCGACCTGTAGGCGTGCAGCAATGTCTTTAGACACGTTTGTGACGCTTCTACATGCCTTTGTGAGCAACCTGTTATGTGTTATGCTTGGCCCCTAACCCCTGCTTGGGGTCTGAGTAGATGAGAGTCAGACCACTGTCTGATGCCTAGATCAATGCAAGGGATTAGAGCATGGCCAAACACTTTGCAGAATGCACAGGATGATTAACTATATGGTCAAATGCAGGCGTGTCTGGTGTGCATGACAATGGCACATGGATGACGCACATCAGTGACTGTCATGACTGCCCAAATATTGTAGGCAGTCTCACATAGCACAAACAGTATCAACATATGACAGCTTTGACTTGACAGAGCGACCTGTGATGATTGACATTGCATACAATAGTGTGTCACAATGGCATGACAGTGCTTCTTGTCATAAGCTGACAGCTAGGATCCAGGCTATGCTAGCCAATAACAGGGAGCGCAAGTCTCACTGTCTGATTGAAGCTGCACCTTGACTGTGAAGCCTCGTGGATCTTGTTTAGTGACTGGTGCTGAGTGCAGCATGACGTTGCCACCAGTCAAGTCTCCATGCATGATGTCCAGCCTGTGCAGGTAGGCCAGGGCCTTTGCCAGCTCCAGGGCAGTTAGCAGCAGCTTGTTCAGGCCCAGCACACCGCTGAAGTGTGATGCCTCATCTAGTAACCAACCTCGGTCCACAGCATCCTACACAACGGACCCCTTTCATAGCATAGATGTAACACTGGAAATGTGTGGACACTAGTGTCAGGCCTTTCTACTTTAGGGGGAATATCTTGATTGAATGACTGAGTTGGCTGTGCACTCGGCTCACATGACAGTTGGGATCAGCAGCATATTGAGGCTCCCAGCAAAACATCACAGTGGGCCTTCACAATTGCTACCTTGAGCCAGGCCTACGTACGTAGATGTATGGCTTGATATGCTTGTGTTGCGCTGGTGTTACCTGACATCATACCAATTTGAGGTGGCAGCGTCACGGCAGGCTGTCTAAGCAAGCAGCAAGGCATGAGTGAAAGGAGATGCCACACCAGCAAGGCATGAGTGAAAGGGGATGCCACACCAGCAAGGCATGAATACAAGGGGATGCCACACCAGCAAGGCATGAGCGAAGGAAGAAGCCACACCAGCAAAGCATGAGCGCAAGGAGATGGCCACACCAGCAAGGCATGAGCAAAAGGGGATCCATACCAGCAAGGATCCTCTGTCACAGAACTCCAGCATGAGCCAGGTTTCAGGTGGCTGTGGGGCGTCCTCATCCAATGGTGCCACATTGTCCTCATCGCCCCACAGGCTGTCAGTGGAGTGCATGCTCCAGATCTGGTTCTGTGTCATCACTGACAGCGACGCATTCTGCAGCACATTACCTGTACGTTCGACATGACTGCTGCAGTATGTCTGGTTCTGTGTCTCTTTTGACAGAGATGCTAACTGAAGGCATGTCAGCCATACATTCAACATGACTACTGCAGCGCATCTAGTTCACTGTCATAACTGACAGGGAGCGTTCTACAGCATAAACACTCATCCTGATTGTGAAACATAAGTTAGTGCAAAGGCTGAGTTTGGTGCATGCACCATAGGCTGCATGTGGGTTTACTGACATGTCTGTATGTGTGTCTGCCATGCATGTCTGCCATGCATGTCTGTGTTACGCATCCAGCCACATGGTGACAAGCGACTGACAAAACACCCCTTGCCTTACTCTTGTAACACACTATTCACAAAAACACCAACTGAGAAACATTTGTGCCCATACCAATGACACACAAACCAATAGTGTACAAACGTAGCAAGCAACAAAACAAAAGTGCACACCATAGTGACATTGCGCCGCTAAACAAACTCCACCTGAACTATGTCTAACTGCATCTAAACCATACTATGGAGAGAAGAGGAGAAAATTGACCTGTGATTGGAAGCTGGCATGACGCAAGGTACGCACAATGTTGGGGTGATCCAGGTCCTGGGTAAGGGCCACCTCCATGGGGGTCCCATCTGGTGTGCGTTTGATATACTTGTCCTGCTCTGGTGCTATGATCTGCAGCATCAAGATCTTACAAGGATGCTCCTCACTACTACAAGATCTTACTAGGATGCCCCTCAAAACTTCAAGATCTTACAGCTGCTGCTGCAGAAGCCCTCCAACAGCTCAAGCTTCAAACACTGCTTATGATGCCGTAACTAGCCAAGGTGACATGTACTCTATTGCACATTGCATGTGAGTTGGTTGATGGGGTGCCAAGGTAGATAGACAAGGACATCATCATTGACAGACTCGCGGTCATTGACAGTCTCACAGTGCCACCAGTGAACCGCGCCTGTTTGCATTTGCTCCTCAGAAGGTGCAGGCTCAACAGAGTCAACCTCATACGAGCAAGGACTTGCTGTTGTGAATGCCACCGAGGCAACACAGTCTGGTGACACAGGACGCTGTATGCTGAAGCAGGATAGCGTCTACTGACACCAAGTTTTGTCTACTGACTCTGTTTCCTACCAACAAATGAAGTCTACTGACATAGCAGACATGTTCTACTGACACAGCAGACACTGTCTACTGACACAGGACGATCTGTCCACTGGCACGAGACAGTCTGTCCACTGACACATGGCGTACCTTGACAGCAACATGCTGCCCATTCCATTTGGCTCTGTAGACAGAGCCACTGGACCCCCGCCCCAGCAGGAACCCCACCTCCACATCATCCCAACCCCCAACCACATCTGGCATCACATCAGTCAGATTGTCAGACACACCCATTCTCAGATGCTTACGGTATGTGCAGACGTTGTTGTGCAGCTTGGATGAGTGAGCATGCGTCACCATGCAGATACGCACATCTGAAAATACGTTTGCTGAGATCACAAGTCTACATTCGAACACATTGTAGTCATCATGAATGGTGGCAATGTATGGATGGTGACCATTCATGGTGACTGCAGACCTGCTTGAGTACAGCGTTGTGATCTCAGCAGATGTCTCTGCAGATCTGCAGGTCTGCACGGTGACTGCTGTACAACAGAGCAACATTGGATGCTGTGCTGTAGGTGTGGTACTTCTTCAGGACTCTTGCGAGGGACAGATGCAACAGCTCCTGTGGGAGGGGTCATGTTGTGGGTAGATGACGCCACAGTAGAGAGCAAAGCACACGATAGCTCTGATCCCAACACTGGCATGATGATCACAAAACGCTGACTATACATTTGTTTTGTCACAGCATTCAGGAGATGCCATGCAGTAGCTATATATGCCAAAACACTGCACACTCACCAACTGTTCCAGCAGACACAATGGAAGATCCTGAGGGCCAGTTCTGTGCCGGAATCCCACTGCTTGCTCTACTGCTCCTCATGCTAGTGTGCCCAGCAGTGTCCATCTTGGAGTGTGTCTTCTCTGAAGCCTTGTGTCCAGTTCTCCTCAGATGCACAAACCAGTGCTTGGCCACCCCTGTGTCTTCTTCGTTCAGGCCGCTGTCTTCCTCTACTTCATTGGGGACCCAGGCTGGGGTGCCCACCTGGGTACCCACCGGCACAAAGCGCATGGGCAAGGTACCATCACCAGGCCTACATACATCACAGTTGCACAGTAAATTACACAGTGAGCAACACAGTAAGCAAAACAGAACGCATCACAGTCACACAGTAAGCAACATAGTAAGCATTGCTGGTGGCTATTGTCATGGGCCGTCTGGTGTTGCTTAAACCCCAGCTGGGGTGGGTACTCTGGAGTGTGAAAAGCTCCCCAGGCCCACAAGACATCATGGATGTCAGTGTAAGCATTGCTGTTGCTTGGTCACAAAGCAGAGGAGGACATTCAGAGGACGCTGCCTTTTCTTCAGCTTTGACTGAAACTCAAGCTGACATGAGACTACTGCAGCACCAGTCCCAATCTCCTGATGTGACAATAGCCATCACACATGGCATTCAGCCTTCAGCTACAGGCGCACACTGCTAAGCAAGACAGCAAACACATGTACTCCTACCCACAACTGGGAATCACAACCAATGATGTCGCTGCTTACCTTGCAGTGCAACCAGACTTTCCTGTGACTGTCAGTGCATGGTACGTAGTATGTCTGACTGTCTCAACCAGACAGACGGTGATCGAGTATTGCCAGGTGGAGCAGCAGCCTTGCCCATTCAAGCGGCACACATAAGCCTGTAAGCTCGATGTCATTTCAGGAAGGCAAGGTGGTGGAGGTACCTGAATTCAAGCTCTAGGGGTTCCCCTTCAGGGTGGAAGCCAGAGGGGTCAGTCACAGCAGCTTTCACCTTGAAGGGGACCCCCTCTGCTAGGGTGGCCTCAAACAGGGACTCTGGTGAAGCCTGCACACGCACACACTCACATGGTCCAAAACCACATTGAAAGCTCCACACTGCTGTGACTTGTAACAGAGAACTTGTGTGGTGCCTGAGCATCAGTTTCTGATTGAGCATCATTTCTGCATGCATGCATTAGTTATTTCATCAGAGAGGCAACCAGCGCTGTGAAGGCTATGAATGCTGTGACATCCAAAACCAGAACAAGTAAATGCAGGACATCTAGCAACACATTGATCTCTTCTGGCATACCACTCCCATGCAGCTGCACACAGAATCATATCCAACAGCGGCTCATACTATCTGGGACCTCAGAACAAACTTACTGAGTATATCTCTTGCAACATTGCCTGCAGGTAAATGAGTGTTGATGCATGCTGCAGGGTTGTGAAGCCTCAGGCGGATACCTACCACGTCTGGGACCTTAAACAAGTCCCACAGGGATTGCCCTTCGCCATTTTTGCAGTCAATTGCTGCGTTGTTGCAGTCGGCATGCAGCACCGTCCAACCTGGCCTGCTTGTGTCAATCACCATCAACCCAACATCTCTGTTGCTCTTCATCTGCAGCACAGGACATCACTCTGGTTGCCGGTGAAAGCAAGCACAAGATCAAAAGGCAGGCTGGTTCACTCAGATCTCAGCCTGGCTTGACTCAGACCTCAGCCGGGTCTGACTCAGACCCCAGCCTGGCATGATTCAGACCTCAACCTGGCTTGACAGCAATTTGGCCACCCCAGCAGTCCTGCCTTCTGGTTCTGCCATGGTTACCCATGCATACATGTATCTTGTCAGTGCGCAGATGAAAAATTTGCAGCTTGTCTGTCTCTGGGGCTTGACCAATATCAGCACGTAGCATAAAAACAGACATTTTGCACAAATTTTCCATGTACCACCATCCAACCGTTTATTGGAATGAATTTCATGAATAGTCAGTGTCACATAACATAGGAGATACTCACAACACATGTTGATGCAGTCAGCATGCTCCTTCCCATAGTGTGATGTTGTCTCAGCTGTAGTGCAGCCAGTTGTCAGCTCCCTGCAAGCCCCTTAAGATATCTTTGAAAGAAGTGGAACGCCTGGTACTTACCCCCAGGCACTTTTGAAGTTCAGATTTTTACCATGAAATGGGAGCTGCTCTGAAAAAAAACAGTGACGTTTCTGTGTCCCCACGAGTATATTCCTTGCAGTCAGACCAGCCGCTAACAGCAGCTGATGACTGCACACAGCACGGCCCTACTCAAGGCAGTCATGCACCTAAGGGCGCAGCGCCACATCATAGACATCTCATGCAAAGCTGTGCTGATGCTGTACACAGCACGGCCAGGTGGTCACATACCTTGGGCTGCAGCGGGAGATCATAGTCATCTCCTGCCAGGCCCTCAATCTCCCGGGCCACCAGACCAGCCACATTCACCATGAGCCTTGTGGAGGAGGCAGCCATGGCATGGGGCTTGGTGTCCAGCGCACACAGTACCCCCACTCTGTACCCATTGGCCAGCACAATGGGCGTGCCAATGTAGCTGCGGATGTGAGGAGGCTTGGCAACCACATGGAAGTCCTTGAACCTGTGAACACTCACGACGCATGTCAGCCTCACATTGTGTCATGGTGTATGGATGGTGTGGAGAGCAGTTGCACGGCAGAGCGTCTGAGAGTTGGACTGGCAAGCCACCAGAGCTGCAGGTAGCTCATTCTATCGCCTGGTTTGTGTTGAGCTGTCAGGCAACATGAGTTTGTGGGACCTTCATGCAGCAGCCCCAGCAACGCAAAGGTGCAGCCAAGCACTGCCGTATCATGCATTCATCCAGACAGACAGACAGACGGATACAGACACCGCTGCACAGACAAACAGACAGACAGACCAACAGACGGACACAGACATGCAGACAGGTTCGCAGACGGAACAGAGGACTGTCATACAGCCAGACAAATGGCTTGACTGTTCTAGGAGCAACGCAGCAGTGACCTGGCGTCCTTTGTCAAATCCTCAATCATGAGCACTTCTGGGGCATCTGGCACAAGTGCCCAGGCACAGGTGTACTGCCTGCTCAGCTCCTTGAAGGGCAGGGCTGCACCAAAACGCCTTGCATCAGATTCAACAAAGCAGCGTGCAGTGCCAAAAACACAGATCTGCAGGCTGAGGTGCTGTACTGACCACAGCGCAGAAACTGAATACCTCGTGTGAAAAGCTGCGTGCATAGACTGACAAGATAAAGCTCAGCAGTAAGCAGAAGCTCCAGGCGGTGGCATGCGGGGCTGAATGATGCATGTGGTATGCAGAGCATTGGCAAGACAGAACCAAAGGAAAACGGAGAGTGTGGTAAGTTGACAATTGATTCACCGCGCCTGCCTACAGCTACAAAGCTGCCTGAATGAAATTGTGCCAGTACAATGCATAGTGCACTTCTTCATACTGTGAGCAAGGCAGCAAGAGTGGCAGCAAGAGGAGTTGCTCAAGGCAGAAACAAGACATGGCTGTCACCGCCACCTCACCTGCACTAGTGTTGATGATCTGGGCGCAGTTCGCATCAAACAGGGACAGCAGAACCAGTCCCCGCTGCAGAAACAAACATACCGTCAGTGTGGTGTCAGTGCAGATACTATGCAATTCATATGTGTGGCACTGTAAAGACAGGTTCAGGGATTCTGCCGGTCTGGCTTAACAAAAGACAAAACGAGGTACAGGTGGACTTGACATGCGCCAATTGTTGTTGTGTCATTGCTTGTTATTGCTGCAGTACGCAGGACTTTGGAGAAACAACAAGCAAGTGTACAGCACACGGCCCTCCTGTCCAGCAAAGTTTTCCACCTCTTCTGCCTCATTGGAGTGCAGCAGCTAGGTACCTGATAGCAAGTGCTGATCAGATCAACATAACGCTGCAAGGCAGGATTTGGTTCCTTCCCAATCAGTCTGAGCTTCTCAGTTGCTGCGAGGCGCTCTGTTTCATTGGCAGGTTTGCCACAACCTGGCCAAGGACTCCTAACTTTACAGATGTCTCCACAAGCCACTGGCAGATAAGGGACGCCATTCTGGTGTGGAGCCTGCTCACTGTCATGACTTCCCTGCAGTCACGTTCTGTCTTTAGGAAAAATGTGGGCGCAGTCACGTAAACAGCTTTTGACATATCAGGTAGAGACAGTGGGATACAGATCTGGTGCTGTGCGATCTTGCCTCGCAGGACTGTGACAAAGGCACCAAGCGTTGACCCGTGTTTCAGACACTTTGCAGAGCGTCTGCCCATAACGACTTTCAGCTCTTCTGAAACAAGCCATTGCGATGGGCTGTTGCATTTACCTTTGTGGTCGCTCCGTCCGTAAAGGAGCCTTTACTTGCTGCCGGTGAAGACACCACACACCCCATGACGCCGTTACGTCAACCAGCAAACAGTACGTGCCGCGCTTTCTCACGGTTTCACGACGATCACTAACATGCTATGTCTGCTGAGCTCGTGCAATCGTAAATCACGAGAAGTCGTTCCGCTCTGCTTTGTGAGGCAAAAGGTAGGAAACCTTTGACTCGTGTAAAAAATCTTTTGCACGGAGCTTGCACGTCCTCCGTGGCGAGCGTTTCAGTGCCCTGCCCTTGCCCTGCCCAACAAATGAGCGTTGCAGGACAAGCGCGATCATGTGGCGATCAAAGCTTGTCTTCGTCCAGTCGGTCTACAAGCTTTTTGGTTTCGTTCTGAAATTCGTAGCCGTTTGCAGATCAGCCAGTCGCTTGTAAGAGGCCATTAAAAAGCTGCAAAATAAGTTTGCTTGGAACAGGTCGCGAACGTTTGCCGAGCCGTGCGCATGGAGCCGTGCACATCCTTATTCCATAAATTCTTCTTCATGCGAATGCTATCATGAGCGATCTTGTGCAAATCAACCTGCACAGACTGATCAGCAAGTCACAGAAGCGCAGGTACACTGTCTTCAGCAACTCCTTGCAAACTCACAACCAGGTCGAACGCACTTGCACCTGCTCAGCAGGAGTGCAGGCTACGAAGACGAGCCATGCCCCGTCCTGAAGCGGCCGTCTTTACTTACACGCTTAGCAGACTCGAGTGATCAGAGCCAGCCTGTAGCAAAAAGCACACAGCCTTTGCATCAGCTCAGCACACTCGCAGAGACTGCAGCCCACAGGGACGATGGTCAGCCATCAGCCGCATCAGGCCAATGTCCTGTCTGCGGCGAGCATATGGCTGCAGATCTACTGTCAGCTCACGTTGAGCAGGAGCTAAGTGTACTTGCAGACGAAGATGCAATCTGCACTGTGAGCATGTCAAACGCACAAGCTGCTGCATCTGCCCAGCCTCACAGACCAGGTCCGCTGCAGCCCTTGCAAACATCTAGGCGCCCAAATGCTGTGAGGAAAGTTGAGCCAGGTCATCAAAAACAGCACAGCAAGGTACTATCCGAGATCAGCATGGTGCATGCCAAGACTTGCACAACAGGCATGTGTTACAGAGCCTAAGCCTTCAGTGCCGAGCACATCCACAATCATGAGGTGCTTGCATGTCTGTGGCAAGGCAGGGGGGTCAGAATGAACCTCAATTTGCAGAAGGGCTGCATCACTCAGTGTGCCTAAGTCAATCAAGTCTCTCAGCGTAAATCAGATGCTGGGCTTGCAGGTGATGGTGCTGGGGGGTACTCGTAATGACATCCAAGCCAATGTCGGCCATGGCAGAAGATCCAAAAGGTGTCAGATTAGAGCGTTCAATCATTACAGCAGCGGTGGTGGGACCTGGGTATGCCTGTTATGCTTCTTGTGACACACTCGATTTTGCATGCAAGCAGGACCACAAGCACAAGCAAGCTGTGTCGGTCCACAAGGTGTATGCATGCCAATCAGCTGTTGTTGTATCTTTTGAAATCTTGTGGAAAGTGAGACATATGTGTGTGTCCAATGCTCCAAAGCTGTCAAGAAGGGAGAACGGCCTTGACCACTTGACACTCTGCACAGAGACTAGACTTTGTAGTGTTGACTGCACTACCTAGCAGCGCTGTAGATCAGGACTTGAACTCTACAATGACTGCAGGACTCTGACATGGTAGGGCTAGATGGAATCACAGAGCCTGACAGCACTTGGGAAGGTCGCGGTTTTATTTCCTTGGGCAGATGAAACACTGTGAAAGCAGAGATCTGTCTGCTTGCAGACAAAGACACAGATGACGCCTTACCTTGTCACACCAAAGTTGTCAGAAGCCTTTGGCAATGTTCAAGAGTGTTTACAAGAAGATCATTGCACTGATGACCATAACTATACATTGATGGATATCCCTGGCACTTCAGAGGTCTGACTGTATAGTGCAGGTCTGACCGACTCTAGTTCCAGATCTCAAAGGTCAAACTTTGCACCCTGTGTGTGTCAGACTTTCAGCTGCTCTGTGCTTGGGATCTACAGCAGGTGCTTTCATGACGACAAGGAATACGCCACAGGGAAAACGTTGCAAGGATTCTCGCCTATGTTGCTTTCTTCCTTCGCTCACCATTGACCATTGGAATATCCATTAGTTTGTCGGACTGATTTGTGTGCAGCATAGAGCAACAGTGCTGTGTGGAATCTGTGCAGCACTGCCCAGCAGCATATTATGGGATGAGGATTTGCTTCAAATGCATGTGTCAGGTGCTTCATTTCTGCACTTGACACATGGTTCATAGCAAACCACGTGGTGTATAGCAAAGAATGCACCAACTTAGTCTCAAAGACACAATGCAGCACATCAAACAGATGTCCCCCTCGGCCATGTGCGCATGTTTCAGGCGCCCAAAGTCGCATCCACGGCTATGTCACCAGGTTAAGTTGCCAGCCCCTGGACATATCTCTGAGTTACACTTCCCTGTGCCTTTGCAGTCCTCATCAGATACTGACTCAGCATACATGCTGCCACGTTGATGGCCACCCGATTATTGGTCCAGATGAAAATGTTGAAATGGCGAATTTCAATAATGTACATCAATCCAGCAATGATTGTGTACATATATCAGAATAGATGTGCTGCGTCAAATTGACATCTTTTGCGAACACAGAAAGATGCTCCTAGACCAAGATGTTTTTGTCTCTTGACTATGGGAACAGGTTCGATTTGGCCTTGCATGGTGGAGCCCAATCCTGTTCCTGCTTCCCAGCCCATACTGACCAACATCTTGCTGCCAATGTTAGTGCTGTCAAGAGGAGGTGCACGGATTTGCCCTGTAGCCGGCCCCTGCTCTGCATCATGGCTAGTTTGCAGCAGCTGATAGCCGCCATATTCCCTGCGCTTCTGCTTCCTCACCTGCTTCTTTGCCATGGAACATGACCTCTTGCTCTTCACAACAGCACTATGCGCTGCAGGCTGGGTCTTTTGCGTGGCTGTGCTGTTTGCTAGCAGAGTGCTAACCTGCAGCAAGAAGCAACCATCACCAAAGATGGCTTTGACAATACAAAGCGGCTACGCTGCTGATTGCAGCCATGTGAACTTCAACAAGTCTCCATGCAGGCAGGTGAGCAATCATCAAGGATGAATGCTGCTAAGCATGCCTGCTGTTGCTTGTACTCGTCTGGAAGACACGCATGACTTGTCTTGAACAACATTATTCCAGTTCTGCCGCAAGCTCTTGGCTCAGCTCCATACAATGCAGCCAGAGCCTTTACCTGCCAACAAAAAAACTAAGTTCACAGCCTGTTCACAAGGCTTGGGCTGCACTGCACTACGCCTTGATGCCTTATCATCAGTGATGGGCTGAAGCAACAGTTCCTCGTACCTCCCGCTTTTGTGCCTTGCCAGTGTATCTTGGCAGTTCCAAGCAATCAGTTGCCTTTTGCTGAACGAGGCAGGCAAGCTGTTTGTTTATTGTTCTCAGGTCAAATAGAGGGGGTTTGGAACCTCTGACTTTGCTCTGCTTTTTGTGCTTAAGTCTAGCCTGTAAGCCTGGAGGCTTGTGAGAAGCTGATAACGGTACAGCTGTGCTGTGATACGGAGGCACAGCCTGAAGGCGCAAAACCTTGTTCCACCACTTATCTACTGACGATCCTGACGGAGACTCTGCTTGTTTCTCTGGCGGGCAATCGCATGCCTGATTCAAGTGGGTAGTTCTGCCTGAACGTTTAAACAATCTTGGTCAACACCCGAAGCGCTTTGAGGTACAGGGAACGCAGGATCAGTCAAAGCGCAGTATGCTACGGTGCGCTCAATGTAACGCCATTCGGCGCCATTACAGCTCGGTCGCCTGTCTGTTGTCGGCGAGGCAAGCATGCTGCATCACGAGTCTGCTCTTTAAATGACAGACCCTGATTCTAGTGCCACAGTTTTGTTTGCTCGTCTTGATTGGGACTCTCAATTGCAAATTTGCTTTCATGGACCGCGCTCCTTCTTCTTCTGAAACCAGATCCCGAAGGTCAACCTTTGCTCAGCACAGAGCTGGTATGCTGGTGGATCCTCGCCACATTCCTGAAGTCAGCAAGAAAAGTCTAGTCAATCATAACCCATGTTGCTATGGTGCTGCTTTCGAGGAAGTGTTGAAGAAGCCCATGCATGACAACACACCACCCCCACCTCACTTTGCTGGCTGGACAGCGCTTCACAAAAGTGTGTGGGATGCCTACTCCAAGCTGCCAGGGAGACAGCAACTTCTGGAAACATTGTTGGCAAAGCAGCCACGTTCAAGAAGGCCAAACCATGCAAGTCTGCAGTTGTAGATTATTGTGTTCTTGTGTGTCTGGTATTCTTTTGCATACTATGTGTGCCATGCAAGTGTGATGTTGTACATTTTTGTGTTCTTGTGTGTCCTATGTTTAGTGCTTTTTTGGAGACAGACATGTTGAGTATGCAATTAAGTGTGTGAGCAGCATTTTTTGTTGCTCATGGCCTGGATACATGTTAGGGAGCCTGTATGCGCAGCTTGTTTAAGCCACCCTCTTTTTGCTGATTTGATAGATTTCATGTTTGAATGCTTAATTGCTTGCTATTGACAATCTGCTTTCAGCACTGTGCATGAGCTGTATTTATTAGACTTCTATACCAGGCAAACACCACCTCCCCACACACCTGTGTCCAGAAAAATCCAGGTGTGCACCATCATCGTCGTACATGACAGATGCATGCAGTTCAAATTATTTCCCGCAGCCGTCCAAGGCCATCCCCAGAGGTCAAATCGGGCACATCCCGTCCCCGGAATGCGAAATATTTTCCCCACTGATAAGATCACAGACTCAAAGGGCAGCGATGTGCTATGATGGCCCGCCTGAGTGGGTGATACCAAGGTTCTGGAGAGATCTTCTGATCATGGCAATCATTCAAAAAGCAGTCGTAGAAGCATTCAAAGCTTACAGGCAAGAGTGCCAAGACCTGAAAGAGGACAAACCATATCATGACGAAGTCATGCTGAGAGAGTTGCTAGAGGTTACACGTGATCCTGACAACCCTCAGCGAATCGAAGACGAGTATGGCATTGGTTTTCAGGATGAGTGGCAGACAAATGCAATGAAAGCTGCACTTCCTGAGCTGCGTGCACTCTTAAATTGAGAGCACTCTGCTTCCTGAGGCTCTATGTAGCGCTTAGCCCCAAGTCAGCCATCTTACATGTGTTATGTGTGGTTTTGTATGCCTTGTTACAACATCTGTTTGAGTATCAAAACCACGACAATCGCCAACACTGTGTAGAAGAACTTCAGCCCCTGTGTGTGTCTCATGACCAAAGTCTCTTGTTAGCTTGAACACATAATGCATTGCCATCACATACTGCAGCTCTGATAGACTAAATGGTGAATGTGAGTGATCTTGATGAACAAGATCTAGACACATATTCTCGGTGATGCTCTGATCTGCGGGTTCTGACAAAATGCTTGTATGGATCACAAGTCTAAGGTGGTCCAAGGACATGCCGCTAAATTGTGTAGGCCTAGGGCTGTGCTATGCATGCATGCCATGCCACATTGCGATACACCTTGAGAGGCTGTGTTAACTTGACGTGGAATGTATGGCTGTGAAAGGACCTGGTACTGACATTGAATGCTGTGAATATCTCGTTCTGACCTTGAACATCAGCTGGATCACAGCCCAGATGTCGAACTGATTGTAGCTACAAACACAGCGAGGCATGAAAACTCAACTCATGATCAAATAGACTCAAGACTTTCTAGCAACATGGACATGTCAATGCAAGACGCAGCAAATTCCACAGAAATCACAGTAGCATGCTAACGGGGTCCTCAATGTAGCCTCGGAAGGCCTGCAGCCACTGAGCGCCCATGGCACCATCCACCACTCTGTGATCACAGCTGAGCGTCACTGACATCATAGTTCCCTCCTCAAACTCGCCACTGCTGCCTACAACGACACGCTTGCTGCTGCCACCGACAGCTAGGATTGCTGCCTGCAGCACATTTGAAATCTCAGCACAGAGCATGGTGCTGCATGTTTATGAAATTTGTAACCGCAGCACAGGGCATGATGAAGTATGTTTATGTAATGTGTCACCACCTGGTGTAACAACATTTGTACAGCTGATACACATATGCTTCAAGAGTGCATTGGACCTTGCACAATTCCCACTTTATGCATGCATGCCGTTCTTGATGCTATCCTTGCGACAGGTCCATGCTAGCTTTCCAAACTTGGATGCTCCGCAGATAGAGTTCCCAAGTCAGACAGTATTGAACAAGCAAATCTGGTGAAGACTGCAGGTTTGAATTGCAAACGTGGCTGTGATGGAGGGGATGGGGGGGGGGGGTGACCTGAGGTGGGTTGATGACAGCCGAGAAGTTGTCAACGTTGTACATGCCCAGATTGGAGATGGTGAAAGTGCCGCCTGCCATCTCAGCAGGGCCCAGCTTGCCTTCCTTGGCCTGCACTCACATCATCACATTTGCTTCCAACCGTTTGATGCATGGCAAACCTTCGGATTTCTGATTGAGTTTCTGGCTGCAAGGCAGACATTGGAAGTCTGGCTGTTATGCAAATATTGATTGTCTTGCATTAAGACAAGCATTGAATGTCTGGCAGCAAGACAAACATTGCATGCTTGGCTGCAAGGCAGACATTTGACTGTTGGCTGCATGGTGATCAAATGGCAACGCTATCAGGTACCTCATATCCAACAGGCACTGCATGTTTCAAATATGCACTCTAAATGCAGCTGTGCAGAGCGCATGGACTGAGTTGGCATGTTGGGGGTACTGCTGGGGTAGCAATGCTTACTGTCGGCATAGCAATGCTTACTGCTGGGATAACAATGCTTACTGCTGACAATGCCGTGTACAAATGCAGCCTACACTGCACGACAAAATCTTCGAGTCTCCTAATCAATCCTGAATGGAGATTTCACAATTCCGCCCAGGCTGAGCTTTCATGTGCACATTCCTGTTCACCAGCATGCAAAGTGGCGCGCACAGACATGACAGTTCTGCACGGCACACACAGACGATGCCAATTTGCATCAGCTCTCAAGCTTTGGTGATGCATACCTTGCCAGCTAGGTCCTTCACAGCTGATCCAATTTCAGTCAAGCCCTTGGAGTCGGAGTCCTTGACGACAGGCACCATGAGTCCGCTGGGGGTCTGCACCGCTATGCTGATGTCAATGTTGTGGTACTGCCTGATGAAGTCGCCGTGCCACGAGGCATTCACTCCTGGGACCTTCTTCAGCGCCTGCGCAGGTAATTGGCATAAGGTCAAGCAAAATCCATGTTTCTAAAGTTGAGATGACAATTTTGCATGCCTTTGGGGGGGGGGGGGGGGGTGAAGGGGTAA
>JAABUO010002993.1_pt1 | contig 20312 bp, 7 predicted proteins | sample 5559291 | NCBI WGS metagenome assembly JAABUO01 (sample SAMN10711878, study PRJNA513372) | rock metagenome | isolation source: Antarctica rocks | place: Antarctica: Victoria Land, Finger Mt sud
CCTGCTATACCAACTCTTAGTGCGGCAACATCAGGCGCTGCTGCTGGCTACTACATGAGTGGGGGCAAAACTTCACAATCGCAGCGGCCCGAACATGGCTCATCAGGCGATATTGGTTACGGCGTGTCATCATCATCTACATCTCAACATCCTTCCTCCCAACTACCAAATACGTCCGGGTTTATTGCTAACAACTCTAAGCCCTCAAAGCTAGGTAAGCATTCCTTCCAATCATCTAACATTCCCATGTACGCAGCAGGTGCCGCAGGACCAGTGGCAGCTACCTTTCAAAACAACCATCACTCTACCGCACCGTCTCACTCATCTGCTCAACACTACCCCACCACGTTAATGGCTCAGCGACACCGTCATCATGGACCATTGTCTAAATTTGTGGACTTCTTCAAGGACCCCGACGGTGTAGCCCAGTTCGAGGAGTATACCGAATATATTGGGATTTGTCGGTACTGCTTTGCCCCTGGATCTTCGCCTAGGGATGCACCACGAAAACATCATCATCGCCGTCGTCGCTCGAACGAGCACCTAGGTAGTAGCACACGCATTGACAAAGAAAGCCGATACGGATCCTCTGATGGCGAAGGTCGACGAAGAAACAAGAGGTCTTCCTGGCTTGCTACCGGTGTCGCAGGCTATGGGCTAGCGAAAGTTGGCGAAAGCCTTTTAAATCAGCAGGATGACTTCGAAAGTACCTATAGCGCCAAGACCCGACACCATCCCTCATCAACCCACGGCACGCATGGTAGTCACTCTCCTGATAGAAGAAGCATCACTTCGCGTGGGGTCACACGAAGATCTTCTGACACACATTCACGCCGACGGAGCAGATCCACGGAGCGAGTTGAAAAAGGGATTACACAAGATGGCAGAGTCTACAAAAAGGGCCCTCACGATAGCTTTTTGGGAGGGCCTAGTACCACAACTTATGGTCCTCGACATCAGCTAAGAGCAAGACCTAGGTCCAGGTCGAGAGACAGAAAGAGCAGCGTTACTGAAGCCGTCTTTGGCGCCGCTGTGGGGTCATCAATTGCAGTAGCAGCCTCCCGGCCTAGAAATCGTTCTCCGCAGAAGGCTTTTGTGAGATCTAAGCAGCGAAGTCGTGAACGTAGTCCAGATCTGCCCTCTGTTTTACGAGTGAGTCACCCCGAAAGCCACTATGGTAGCCATATATCGCATCATTCACCTCCATCATCGCATCGGCACAAGTCTCATAAGAAGGAGAAGAAGGGGGGATTATTCAACTTTGGGAATGGTTCTTCATCCTCGTCTGATGCAGGAGGCTTCTTCAGTAGCGGTCGGAAGAAACAGCGAGGAAATAGGAAGTCGAAAGCTAAGGGCAAAGACCATCGTAACCCCGACGTAGCGATAATGGGTCTTGGTGCTGCCGCTGCAGCCTTGGCTCTCAACGAAAGTCGCCAGGAAAACAAATCAAAGCGTATAGGTGATTTTATGGTCAGGGAGTCGAAGGAGAAGCTTGGCCGTGGCTCTCAACGTGACGTTAAATATAATGATTCAGATATATCAGGTCCGGAAGATAATCTGTGGGAGTCGGCCTCAGAGGATGAATCTGACAGCGGCGATTCTGCACTGGCCTACGGGGCGCATGTGCGTAGAAAGAGAAGCCAAGACTCGCTTTCTTCGGAGTCTTCTGGTATGGGGCTATGGGGCTGGCGGTGGGGCTCGAAGAAGAAAGCTAAGGATACCGCGAATGTCCACAGGAGGGCCAGTAATGACCACTACTCTGCCATTGCTGGCGCTGCAGCCGCTGGTCTCGCAAGTAATGCTGCCGGGATCTCTTCAGTGCCTGACACCCAACATCAGGACGCCAGCAACAGCACTGCCAGCAATTTTCCCCTGCAGTTTGTCCATCCTGTACCTACATCTGATCCCTCTCGCTTTGACGTGATGCAAGCAGGCTCCGTTGCCTCTTCAAGTCAGCCAAATACGTATTCTCGCCCAGGTCCATTGCCTATACAACATCCCCAACCAATAGCGCTTGTCTCACCAGCTGTCTACTCTACTCAAGTTCCGTATAGTCACTCATACAGTGCGCCTACTGGTCCGCCTGTATTCTCTCAGGATCCCCATCCACCACAAACTCCGTTGGTAGTCGACAGCCGTCAGGCTTCCTTCAATCTGTCTCAAAATGGCATGCCTGGAGGGTTTCCTTCTAGTGATCGATTGCCTCACCGAGAGGCAGTGAGCGATGTGACTCTACGAAGAAGGGAAACTTCTCCAGCCGCCCCTTCAGCCGAAGTCATTTCAAAACCTATAACCTCGCGTCGACGGTCGTCTCTCAAGGAAGACTCCGCAGTTCGTTTTGATTTGACGAAAGAGCAAGAAGATGAAGGCCGCCGTGAGAAATACAGAGAGTCCAAGGAAGATGAGGAGCTACGACTTCAGCGTAAGCGCCGAGACAAGCGTCGTCAGGAGAAAGAGGAAGAAGAGCTGCGTATTGAAGACGAACGTCGCGAGAAACGTCGTCAGGAGAAAGCGGACGAGGAGCTGCGTATTCAAAGTGAAAGCCTTGAGAAGCGACGTCAAGCCAAAGAAGAAGAGTCGCGAATAGAAAGTGAACGCCGGGAAGCAGAAGAGCTGAAGCAAATTGAGAGAGATCGGAAAGCAATCAGAGAAGCTTCAAGTAAGGGCTCTCCATCCAAAGGGGAAATGTCAAGGGCTGCACCTGCTATTGTTGGAGCTGTTGCTGCTGCGGTGGGTGTGGCTATTGCCGCCGAAAGCTCGAAGACAGACGCCGAGCGAGATAAACCACAGGAGAAGAGGCGAAGAGACCGCGTGTCTAATAGAGGTGAAACCGGTAGTGGAAGGCAGCAAAGATCACCTGAGAAAGCGCCGAAGCAGCTTTACCAAATCAATAATCGATCTTCCTCTACTCAACAGGAGCCAGTTACGTCCGCGCCTCAAGCTCAAGCGGCCTCAAAGATTGGAACTTCGCATTTTGAATATGAAGATTATGCGTCGTTCTTCACACCACCTGAGATCTCTTCTCACTCCAAAGGACCAAAGGAACGCGTTGCCAGTGCCAACGCTGACAACGATACCACCGTGTATCAGACCCCAGAAATCATTACTAGAGAGCCCTCTGGTTTACACGGTTCTTCACGCCCACCTAAATTCTCCTACGCCCCTGACGAGCTTGGTTCGGACCACGCGTTCCCATCGTGGGTTCCTATGTTGAACCTGATTGAACCTACGCCTCCAGCTAGCAGAGCCAGCTCAACAAGAGGAGCTCCCTCGCCCGTCATACAACCTGTTGAAGAAATCGTGGAGCATGAAAAAGAACAGATTTCCAAGTCGACTACGCCTTCCAAGGTTACTTGGGGCGAGCCAGAAACCCATGAATACACCGTTATTACTCCAATGGAACACCGCGACCAATTCATCGATTCTCCTAAAAGGTTGACTGATAGTGAAGAAGATGAGCTAAAGGTACACAATGAAAATCGGAGAAGTACAAGTATGCAGTCTCCTCCGGCCAACGGGGCAACAGCGGACCATGAGCCAGGGTATTTTGGTAACGATCTGGAATTCGCTGCAAATTTGGCGGCTGGATTAGAGAAAACAGGTTTCGATCCCTCAATTGTAATAGATGATCCAGTCTTCCGACGACGAGACTCGCCTCCTGGATCTGAGCAAGTAGATGTAGCTGAGGAGGCCCCAAAAACAAAAGAAGCATCTCGTCGCCGACGACGTGATTCCCCGCAAGAGGAGGTGAGGGGTGTTCCTCGATCTACTATGCCTGGCAGCTTTGATGATCATGAAGATTTCGAACCGAAGTTTAGCAAAAAAGACCGAAAGAAGAGAGATAAGGCAGCTAAACGTGACGGTGTCACCGATACTGCTACGGATCAGTATGTTGGTGAAGCCTCACAGAGTCGTAACACAGTATCAGAGGACCCAGAGCCAGTTGGCCAACAATCGGGGGGCACTTTTGATGAATCTGATGACCGCAACAGGAGCGAGAAGAAGAGAAGATCAAAGTCTGGCCAGTCTCCCCAGAACGGTGCTGGAGACCCATATATCGACAGTGCTCCACAAATTCAAAGTAGGCCTACTGACGAGAGTTCTTTCGATGCGTTAGTATCAAGTTCCGGAGCTACGAATTGGAATGACCAACAGCGAGTAATGACCGAGAGTTCGCCGGTTGACATCCCCTTGCCAAAAGATGGTGACCAGTATGACATTGAAGAGCGCCAAGTCAACCCCGAATCCTTAGATAATAACTACTACCATAACAAAAAGTCCAAGAGCAAGCACTCTCGGTCAACTCGAGATCGTTATGAGTCGGATCTTGAGGATGCTCCAAGTATTGCAGCAACTGCTCCTGCCAGCACTGAGACGAGCGATGGCAAGAAACATAGGAGAAAGTCTAAACGTAGTAGCTCAGGTTATGATGATGCAGCCTCTGTAGTCTCTTCGCCTGCAGCAATCGACGTTAATAGAAACTTCAAAAAGTCATCCAAGAAGGAGAAGGAGCGGAAAGGTGGCCTTTTTGGCCTCTTCAGTAAATCTACGGATAATCTCTCTGAGCCAAATCGTGCCAAACAAACCCCCGATGAAGTCACTTTTGACGATTTCGAGGAGCCGAAGAGGAAAAGCAAGAAATCCAGAGATCGTAAATCAAGCTGCGACGAGGAGGCTAGTAGTCAGCCTGGTGGTAATTCTGATAAATTTGAGGATGGGCAGGAGAAGGACAGATCGCACAAATCACGAGAGAGAAAAGAGAAGCGAAGCGTCAGCAATGGAGATGCAGCTCAAGATTCAGGTAGGATCACCCAAGACCTACCGGCCAAGGTACATATAATGATTTTCCCTGGTCGTGGCTTGCTTATAATGCTCCACTGCTAACCAATGCTAGAATCGAGATTCCGCTCATAGCGAAGAACCGTTAAGGGGGAAGATGAAGGGTGAAGATAAGTCTCTAGACGAACAAGAATCGGTTTCTTTTTTAGGCATGCGCCCAGAAATACCGCCCCCACCTGATATACCCACTGCCACGCCAATACCTCCTGGCCATAGAATGAAGGCCGAAGCCAGAGATATAGCGGACATTCCTACGTATGCGGTCGATGATCTTGCTCTCCTCGAGGAGAATCGTCGCACAATTCTAGCTGATAGAGAACGACACGTCGACTCCCCGTCTACATCCAATAGTCAACCAACATCACCTCTTTCCGCCCTAGGTGCCAGAGGTCGACGGCTCTCTGAGGTTAAGACACTTGACAATACCAAAGTCCAGGCCACTGCCGCATCGCCTACAGCGGTACCTTTTCGCTGGAGGGAACCACATTCGTCACCAGGTTTCTCCCGTTCTTCTCCTTCCACCCCACTCTCTTCCCTAAACCAAAACCCAGATATTGCACCAACAAGGCCAAAGGCGCGTCCTCGCTCGACCGAATTCAAATCATCCACCGAGTTCCGGCCTCTTTGGCTTGTGGAAAGACACGGATCCAGACAGGAGCCGGCTCCTAAGGAGGTATACCCATCTCTTCCTTCGAGTCATACTACTTCAAGGGCTTCGTCTGTGCATGACCCTGAAGGCGTATACTTGAAACACGATGCAGAGCACCATTTGGCGCAATCATATTTCAAGCCGGTCGGAGAACGACAAGGATTGGTCATCAATACCGAGAAAGCCGCAATACAATCAGATCTACTTGATTCACAGGAACCTACGCCTACTGCCTCGTCTTTCCAAGCTGCGGAGAGGGGCGAAACATCTTGGGACGAATTTATTGCTCAGCCTACTGTTTCAAGTAGCGAGATCAAACCCGGACCAGATATTGAAGATAGGGAAACTGCATATTCATCGGACCGTCAGCTCCACGATCTCAGCGATCTATTTCCCTATCGTCGGCAAGATTCGCCTTCCAGGTACACTTCTGAACCACCTCCTAACACATCTTCTGCACCAGCGGAAAGAGTTGATTCAGCAGTCCCGAGTAATGATCACCATGAAGATGAGATCTCATCAATTCAGAAGGCGGCAGGGATGGTGGCCATAATAGCGGGTTCTTCTGCTGCTGCTATTCTTGCGACCACTTATCATGAGCAACGGCCAAATCTCAGTCTTCCAGAAAGCCATGTTGACCAGCCCATGGAGGATGATAACGCTCCCGTCTCTGACATTGACCGAAACGCTGGCGACAATGACTACTTCCAGGAAGCTAAGTTTTCGAACAAGAAAACAAAGAAGGCGAAGAAGAAAGATAAGAAGCGGTCAGAAGCCAACTTGAATGAAGAAGGGACTGAGATCCCAATTTCAACACTGGAATCTGGTCCACTTTCTCCAAGTAAAGAACCAAGCCGTCTTAGTCTGGAAGAGCAGACTCAGCTGCAGGAGAAAGATGCACAGGATGCAGTTGACTCATGGTTTACTCCAGCCACGCCTAAGAAATCAAAGAAAGACAAGAAAGGTAAGAGGAGAGGTCAAAGTGCGGACATTGCGGAACAACCACAAGAACCGATAAGCGATACAATAAAGCCTGCTGTGGATACACTAGCAGCATCGGTTCCTGAAGACACAACGGCGACTGTGGAAGAACTCGCTTCAAGCCTTTTCGACAAACCAGAAGTTAACTTAGAGACACCGCGTCACACCACGGACTCATTAGGTGATGATTCATCGGCACTATCAAAGCATTCGGACAGCGACCATCTTACCAAAGGAATGCCAGCTAGCGAAGTGGTGGAGACTATGACCGCTGTAGCACAAGACACGAAGACTCTTGAGAACGACTTGCCAAAAGCCGATCCAAATTCAAGTCAACCTTTTGTCGAGGATGAGTGGCCGGCGTTTGGCAGCAAATCCAAGAAGAAAAATAAGGACAAGTGGACTTCCGTTAAGCCTTCCGAGGGCAAGATAAGGGAACCTCCTCAGGCGGATTTAGCCAAGACCCATGATATAGATACAGCCTGTGACATAGCCGAGCAACAAGATAAAGCCATATCTTTCAGTAACGACTCGCCTAGCCAGGTTTTCCAAGTTAACAGTCAGGAGCTTGAAACTGTAACAGATTGCTTGGATCTTGACATACTCAAAGAGACTTACGAATCTTCGTCGTCGAAAAAGAGAAGTAAGAAGAGTCGAAACAAGGCCGAGCCAATCGCCTTCACCGAAACAGCCTTGAAAAGTCCACAACCAGTTAACAGATCTCTTGATGATGGGCAGAAACCTTCCAAACCCAGCTTTAGTAGCCAAGGCGAAACTGCAAATACCACTCCAGACATCCCCGTGTTAGCTCAGACGCCAATGCAGGATTCTGACAATGATTTTGCAGCTATCAAGAAGACTAAAAAGGGCAAGAAAAGTCGGAAGACTTTACGTGAAGTGGACGATATCGAGCAAGTTGCTCCAGTAGAAGAACCAGCAAGAGCTCTACACACTGAGGCCATCGAGCCAGATGTGCATGGTACGAACGAAATCCAAAGCAAGCGCGATTCAGCCGCAAGTTTTATAGGAAATGAACCGGGAGGAGCAGATCAGGAGTCCAACGATACACCTATCAAATTACCAACAGATCCATTCGTCTACCCAGAAGCCACACCTCTTCCAGTGGATGATGATCTTGACCTACTTGACGCTTTACCCGAGAGCCCGCTCATCATCGCAGCTCATATTAATACTGGTGATCTTATCACTAGGGACCTCAGAGATGGCGAGACGGTCCACAATGACGAAGTTTCCAATATGGCCAATACTGTACAACGTCAATTAGTGTCTCCAGAAGCTACGCCTTTACCTGTTGATGAAGATCTCGATCTGCTTGACTCCCTACCCCTAAGCTCTGTTGTGAAGCTTATCAGACCTAATTACGAGACAGTGCGCAATGATCAAGCTTCCAATATGTCCAATATCCTAGAACGCCAATTAGTCTTGCCGGAAGCGATGCCTTTACCTGTTGATGAGGATCTCGATCTGCTTGATCCCCTACCCCTGAGCCCTGTTGTGAAGCCTATCGAGCCTGATGATGATAACATAAGACCTTCCGACTTCGAGCCCCGAGCCGCGCTCAGCACCACCGATGCAAAACAAAATTCAAGGGTCGCTGATCAAGAAATAGGAGAAATGCCTGTGGAAGAAGTAGATGCTGGGACAGACGAGTACTTTTCATTTATTAATAAAAAGAAAGGTAAAAAGGGCAGGAAAAGCAAGCAAAGCCTACCTTTTGAGTCCAGTCTCAATCAACCGTCCGAGGAAGACCCCAAGGCTTCACCACGGGAAACTGTACGAGCTCTTGAAGACTTAGATGTACGTGATCAAGTTGAGAAGAGTGTGGTCGAGACTCCTAAGGAGCAGCTGCCGGTAGACGAATGGGCGGCTTCTAGCAAGAAAAAAGGCAAGAAGGGAAAGAAGCAAAGCTTGCTGGCAGAGACGAGCCAAAGTTTGAAGTCCCAAGAGAAGGATTTGCCACCATTATCATCAGGCTCCCAGCCAGTTGAGAAGGATTCGCAAATTCGGGATTTGACTGAAATGCAAGGCACTGAGCTTCTTCAAGAACCGTTGGCAGAAGATGAGTGGGCAAGCTTCAGTAAGAAGGGGAATAAAGGAAAGAGGCAGAAGTCACTCATACAAGAACCATCACAAGCTTTGCCTGAATCAGAGAAGTCTGAGCCATCACATCTGAAATCTCAGCAGTCTAAGCGCGAGATTGCTGAAGTAGAAGAACTTATGCCTGAAGTGAAAAGCGACGTTTCACTTGTAGACCTACCGGAACATCTGCCAAAACCTCAGGACAAGGAAGACCACGCTGATGCAGGCCCGGAGCTCATGCAGAGCTCTGATAATCCGCTACTCATTGGGGAGGATCATCCTCAAACCTTGCCTGAGTTCACAACAGAGCAGTCTGTCGAGGCTAATGAATGGGCCTTGCAATCAAAGAAGAAAAAGGGTAAAAAAGGCAAAACGTCGAGTATCCAGGATTTTGATACCAACCAAGTGGCTCCGGCTGCCGATGAATCCGAAATAACTGCTGAAGCCCCCAAGGCCACAACAGATACTGCTAGAGAAGCCCAAAATATGCTAGCTGAAGCAGATAAGCCTGCAGCTTCTAGTCATCTTCATGATGAATCCGCTGAAGGCACTTGGGCATCGATAGGGGATGCACTGAATACACCCACAGAAAATGATGATGCTGATGATTTTAGCTGGGAAGCACCAGGTGAAAAGAAGGGGAAGAAGAGCAAGAAGGTCGAAACTATGCCGCCAGACGATTCCGACCTTAAAGGTGTAGCGCAAATACCTCCCGAAGTTGCTCAGATTGAATTTTTGCCAGAGGGCCGTCTAAACCATAACCCTGCTGAACCTACCTTTGAGAGATTTGGGGAGGAGGTTAGCAAGCCAAGTATGTTTGCGCGGACGCAGAGTGAGACCATGGGTAGTATAACTCGAGGTATTGATCAGAGTTGTCTGGAGTTGACTGCCGTACCGCTCATCGTAACGAAGCTTCCGGAAGCCGAGGAGATTGAACAAGCTCGAGCAGTGAGCCCAGAGACCGCAGCCCTCCTTAGCCGTGATGACGAAAAGCCCCCTGACGCACTGAAAGCAGCCGATATCGTGCCAGAACCCGAGTTTGAATCCGAGATTTTGGCCGAGAGCCGCCCTCTTTTCGAAACCGAAGGAAATACCTTCGATACCTCACTAGCTCCGATTATTGAAGGCGAAGTCTCCTGCATAGAGTACCCAGTTATAGCGCCTCACGCCGAGCTTAGTATTCCTGAGCCCGCAGACAAAGATGTTGACATCCGTGAAACGACTGAAGGGGTGCAAGATTTATTTGATTATGCACGGGGTGCTCATGGACAAATGCCAACGTTGAGCAAGAAAGACAAGAAAAAGGTCGCCTGGGATGACGATTTCGACTCACCAACACCTGAAGCCAATGCCGTTCCAGATATTGGTGATATACAGGAAATTTTGACAACCAAAGGTCCCGAGGCTTCCCTCGATGTTTATCCCAATGCTACTGCGGAGGATAGCGAAAATTTCTCTAAGAGTGAGAAAAGCAAGAAGAAAGCTAAAAAAGCAATATTTCCTGTTTCGGACGAAGATCCACCGATGCCTACCTCTGAAAGCGAAAAGGAGCCAAATATTGGTGAAATTCGCGAAGGTCCCGCAGGTGACAATTTCGATTTGCTGGTAGCTGCTCCAGAGCATCTCCTGGCAGACGAGTCCGAAGGTCCCCAGAAAAGTAAAAAAGGCACGAAAAAAGCCAAGAAAGGTAAATCGTCAACTTGGGAGGATGACGTTACTCCGTCAATGCCTGAACCCAAGCCAATATTAGAGATTACCGGTACCCCGATGGATTCGATTGACGAGTCTCTGAGCTTCCCCACTGATAAACAAGCCAAACCAGTCATGGACGAATTCACTGCTGTTCCAAAGAGCAAGAAAGATAAGAAAAAGGCTAAGAAATCAAAGGTCCTTCCGTGGGAAGATGAGGGCACTACTAGTACACCAGAACAGTTAGAGGCGCAAGAGCTGGTTACAAAAGAAGAGGACCCTCTAACGGCTCAACCCATTCTCACTGAGCCTAAAGAGCTATCAATCCTGAAAGAAACCGAACTCGTTGCGGAGGAATTAAGTGCTACCTCAAAGCGCAAGAAGGACAAGAAGAAGGTTAAGAAGTCGGAGGCGCTCTCATGGGAAGACGAGGGTACTGCGAGTACACCGGAGCAATCAGAAGTACAAGAGCTGGTTACAGCAGGAGAGGACCCTTTGGTGGTCCAGACCAGTTTCAGTGAGCCTGAAGAGCCATCGATTCAGGACAACTTCGAATTTAATGCGAACGAATTCACTGCTGCTCCAAAGAGCAAGAAGGATAAAAAGAAGGCTAAGCGGAAGGCGGTTTCTTGGGGAGGCGAGGGAGCTACAAGCACACCGAAGCATTCAGAAGCACAAGAGCCAGTCATAACAAGAGAAGATCCTCCAGTGGCCGAAACCACTTTCAAGGAGGCTCAAAAGCCATCAATCCACAAGGACTCTGAATCCATCGCGGACGACTTTGATGGACTCTCAAAGAGCAAGAAGAACAGAAAACCTAAAAAGTCCAAGGTGTCGTCATGGGAAGAAGAGGCTCCTTCTGCTACACCTGAGAATTCAGAGGCTCTAGATAGTTCTAGGTCAGTGGTTGGATCTACAAGAGAGCCAATAATTGAGGAGCGTACGGCGTCCTTCGTAGTCGCTACCGAAGCAGACTCTGCCGCCGACACCATTGATAACTTTCCAATGGGCAAGAAAGACAAGAAAAAGGCAAAGAAGAAGTCTAAAGGAATTTCATGGGAAGACGAGAGCGTGACTGTTACGCCTGAGCGAATAGAGGCCCCGGAGGCCAGTGAGGCAGAAGAGAATCCATCTGAAGAACTAGCGAGCGTTAGTCGAGATAGTCCAGAAGTCGAAGCTGACGCTGATCAAGTAGCGGCTGAGAAAGCCGTGCAAGAAGCCATTGCCTCAGCCGCAACATCTACACAACATACTTTGGATACCGTCACTGATTCTCGGGCGGAGCAGACAGCTCAGCCAGGGCCTGACGCTGATACCATTCTTGACCTCAAGAAGAGCAAGAAAGACAGAAAGAAGGCTAAGAAGGCACAAGCATTCAGTTGGGATGAGGAGGTTGCTCAAGCAAAGACTCCGCAACCACGCGACGAGTCTTTCATTGATACGAGTCTTACTCCGCCGTCAACCGCCTCGTATGCTGAGGAATCATCAACCCGATCGCCTCAAAAAGAAGTTGTTCAAGAATCGGGACATTTGGATTTCGTCCAGCCTTTTGAAACACCTGTTGAAGCTCTTCACGTTGATGAAAGAGACTATGAACATAGGTCTGCCGAGACTGAGTATGTTTCCGCCACAGGGTCGAACAAGGCTAGACAAGACCTCTCTGCAAGCCGAGTAGGAGAGAACAAAACAGGCGAGCGATTGGACAAAGACCATTCGTCGGGCTTCCAGCCAACCGAGAATCCATCAGGAGCATCCGTCGAGGAGCTGCCGCCCACTACGTCCGACCACACTCTTAGCCACAAGTCCCAAGATTATCAAGTTCCAGTCGAGCGCGGTTTTAACCTCTCCCAAGACGATGTCGCCAATCGGGACGTCCCCCGACCCACCCACGCAGAAGGCCAGACAGAGATTGGCAACCTGAAAGTTGTTGACATAGCAGATGCTCAGCAGATCAACAAGGACGATGAGAACGAAGAACCTTGGGATGTGCCCGTCAAGAAAGGCAAGAAAGGAAAGAAGCAGCGTAAAGACAAGTTAACCACTTTAGAAACTCCCCAGGTCTGGGAAGATTCATACGTACTACCCCCAGAAAGCAGTCAAGAAGGCAAGACGGAGATTGGTGAAGCAGAAGTATTTATTACAGCAGATGTTGAGCAGATCAACAAGGGTAAAGAGGATGATGGTACTTGGGACGTGCCTGTTAAAAAAGGTAAGAAGGGGAAGAACCAACGCAAAGACAAGTCAGTGGCTTCAGAAATTCCCCAAGTTTCGGAAGATTCGTACACAGCGGTCCCGGAAGGCAGTTCAAACGCAATTGACGCTACCACAAGTGGTGAACAGATGGCAACTCCTGAAGGTCCACCTGTCCCCACAGGGCCTGGCGAGAGTTCTGAACTAGCAATAATCTGTGACTACGAAGAGTCTGCAAACGAGAAAGGCTTTGACGTTTCAGCTTTCAAAATGAGCCAGCTAGTCGAAGGGAAAGACGAACCTGCCTTACGATCCAATGACTTGATAGAGGTTGAGGATCAAGGCTTCAACCCTACTTCTGTTGAAGACACCTCCCTACCCCAAGATGACCTTTCTACCTTTTCCATTACTGAGAAGAGCAAGAAAGGTAAGAAAGGGAAGAAGCAACAAACACCTCTCATCTGGGAGGATGAGACAGCTACAAAATCAGCCGTGGATCAAGCAGATGCCGTAGCAGATGAAATGGCAGATTCTTCGATAGCCCCAGTACCTCCACCGACTGTGCTCCCTCCAGAGAATTACACTCAGCAAAGTAATGCAAGGGAAGCAGAAAAAGAGCAGAATATGCAAGAGCAACGGACACATGAGCAGTACAATGATATTCCTTCCATACCTGACGAATCGAGGGGCACTATCGAAGAGCTGTCGCAACAGCATGGGATGTGTGACGACTATTTTAGTGTTCCGCACGCCAGAGAAGCTGCACAGGTTGGAGAAAAGGTTGAGGTACAACTCCCTGAATCACGACAAGATAAGTTAGAGCAAGATTTGTCTATTGAGCCGCAAGAGTCACAAGAAATGATGGACGCTGTCGAAGGAATAGAGAATGCGCCGGACGCTGTTGATGACGAGAGGGCATCGGGAGAACTACCTTCAACTGAACAACACGCTGACGCAGATTGGGGTCATGCATCGACAAAGAAGAGCAAAAAGGGCAAGAAATCTGTCGAAATCGAAATGGACACTCCGCTTCCGGGCGCTCAACGGGTTGACGAGAGGTCAGAGGGTCAAGCTACTCCGAGGGAATTTACTGGAACGGAAGGTATAGCAGCGACTGCAGCTGCTGGTTTGGGTTTAGGTATTATCGCAACTGAAGCTTTGCAACTGAAAGACTCAAAGAAGGAGAGTAAAAAGGGCAAAAAAGGCAAGAAGGCTACTAAGTGGGCGGATGTCGAAGACGAGGGGCCCGCAAAATCTACTGAACAACAGGAAAATATCGGCCAAGCTCAAGCGTCAGGTTGGCCACCGGAGCCACAGGGACCGGCCATTCCCCCCACCCACTTCCAAGATACTCCGCCACTTTCTCCAGATGTTCCTCAAGATATTAGTGTAGCCGGTGTAAATTCTGAACGTCAATCTGCGCGAGATTACGGCGTCAATAGAGATAGCGCTATACAAGTCTCTGATTCGCCCATGGTTACTGAAGGATTGCCTTATTACCGTGTGGTTCGCGATAGCGGCTATCAAGATACGGAACCCAGTCCCGTCATCGCGGCGGATCCTGAGTACGAGTCGAAGCCTAGAGAGAGCGAGGCACGAAACGTAGACTTTGGCATGGAACCGTTTGAGCGGGATATTCAAAGCCATCATCATGGGGGAACACCAGCCGAGAACCCATCTAATGTCTCCGTAGATGTGAGTCCTGAATACGACGTATCGATAACGCGGCCAGGACTTGAGGATCACAGTCTTGGTCTTCACGACGATAGTATCCGCCACCGAAGTAATCGACGATCGAGAGACTTGACATTTGACGATCTTCGAGAGTCATCGCCAGTAAGTTCTACAACTAAAGATAGGTCCTCGGTGCTTTTCCAATCTTCTCCATCAACAAGAGAGGAGTTGGCAGACCGGCCTCAAGAACACTTTACCCTTACGAAGGACCCAGTCGCTACTCAACACACCAGTCATGCAGCGGAACGAGAATTGCTAGACGACGTTCAACAAAAATACGTACCTACAGAGCAATCATCTACGGTTGGTGCTGAACGCGCCTTGCACATGACCTCTCCCACTGGGCAAGCGGGCTCCTCTCTTTTTGGGGGCCCTATGGGTACCATAAGCGACGTATTGTCTCCTCCGCGAAGTCCATTCAGTCCAGATGGTTCCACTCGGCGAAGGCTCGGCACCATTACAGAGTACAACCCAGAAGAGTCGCCGTTACACAAGAAAAGCCGTCACTTGTCTGATATAGGGTCGCCAGAGCGTGGAGTCAAATCACTTCGTCGTTCATCACGTCCTCACTCCCTCTCTCAGCAAAGGGTTCGGTCACCGCCAACAAGGGAAGGTACACCCAAAAACTTGATATCAACAGATGATCTTATTGCTCACCTTTCATGGCCTCCAGTCGATGAAGACAAGCATGCAGTTGACCTTGAGCGTAGCCGAAGCCGAAGCCGAAATGCGGACCCTAGTCACCATAGCAACGCTCCAGCGGTGCCACGGGAAGGCGAGCGTCGGTCGATGAGCGGCGCAAGTATTCGTTCAGGAGATAGCATCAACGCGATTATCAGAACACCAGATCATGTTCGTTCGGTCAGCGGACAGAGCTTTCGATCTTCTGGGACACCGCCGTTGCGACGAGTTGATCATCGGGTTAGCGGGGATTTGAGACTGGCCAATAAAAAGAGTGAAGCTAAGCTCGCTAAAGAACTGGAGGCGGCTGAAGAACACGACAATCCTATTCCATCTTCTTCAACATACGACCCCATCAAGGACAAAGGCAAGACAAGGGTCAAAGACATGGCCGATGTTTATGTAAGCAATTACTTGAACGAAATCGACAATAACAATCATATTGAGCGATAAGCTAATTTGATCATCTCACAGGAGGGATGGGGCGATGTTCACGGGCAGTCACCGATTTCGCCGACGCGACCGCCAAGCATGCGAAGGCGACAAAGCTTGCAGGTTCTAGATCTCGAAACCAAACTCGATCAGCTCGTATCAGAAAACAGATTACTGCAAAATGCTAAATCAACAGCGGAAAAGGGGTTAGAAGAAGCAACACATGTTCGAAACTCAGAAATTGAGAATTACAAAGTCGCCCTTCAAACACGTGACTCTTTTCTGAGCCAAAAGGACGCCGAACTCAATCAGCTCAAGCACGTACTTCAAGGCTTGCAAAGTCAGGTTGCACGACTAACAGAAGTTAACCATGGGTTATCAGCGACAAGTCGTGGCATTGACGAGCATGAGCAACGAATCGGTCAGTTGCAAGCGGAACATGCTAACACACATCAAAAATGGGAGCAATCTATCATAGAGCTTGACGAGCTCAGAAAGCAACATTCGCAGTTATCTGCTGGCATGGAGGATATCGTCCGTCATGAAGTCAATGTAGCCCTGGAGGAGAAGAACCTCGAGCTGCGGAAAGTGTATGATGAACTCGAGGCCACCAAAGAGCAAGTGCGCATGCTACAGAGACAAATCTTAGCATCAAAGAATAGCGACGACTTGATTGTCACCCGAGACGAGGATTACTTTGATGAGCAATGCCAAAAACTCTGTGGGCACGTCCAACAATGGGTCCTAAGATTTTCAAAGTTTTCTGACACGAGAGCCTGTTTCCTTTCGAGCGAGATCAGGGACGAGAACATAGTGGACCGATTCGAAAACGCTATTCTCGATGGCTCAGATGTTGACAACTATCTGGTAGATCGAGTCAAGAGACGAGATGTCTTCATGTCGGTGGTCATGACCATGATCTTCGATTACATCTTCACTCGCTACCTCTTCGGTATGGATCGCGAGCAACGGCAAAAGCTCAAATCTCTTCAAAGTACTCTTTCCGAAGTGGGGCCGATGATGGCTGTACACAAATGGCGAGCCACCACCCTGACACTGTTATCGAGACGGCAAGCTTTTGTTTCCCAGCGTGCTCAAGACACTGAAGCAGTCATGGAGGAGATTTACAAGACATTAACGACATTTCTGCCGCCACCATCGCATCTTGTCAATCAGATCCAGAACTCCCTCCGCAAAGTCATTGGTGCGGCTGTGGACTTACACATCGAAATGCGCACCCAGCGTGCAGAGTATGTCATGCTACCTCCGCTTCAACCCGAGTACGACAGCAACGGGGATCTCGCACGCAAAGTATACTTCAATGCGGCACTCATGAACGAGCGCAGTGGCGATATTTCTTCCAACGATGCTCTCGAGGCTCAACATGCCGTTGTGCGCATGGTACTGTTTCCTCTGGTGGTAAAAAGAGGAGATGATTCAGGTGTTGGTGACGAAGAGATTGTCGTGTGCCCAGCACAGGTGCTTATTGCAAAGCCTGGGAAGGAGAAGAAGACGGTGAGGGTGATGAGCGTGGCTGGAAGCACGGCTGGAGCGAGGTCCGAGGTGAATTTGGGGGGAAGTGATGTGGGAATGGGGAACATGATATGAGAAGTTCAACGTTGGGCATTCAAGGGATCTAACGGCCTGAAGGGAATCTGCAAAAGCGAGGACAGGCATGCATGCATTATATTTCTGGAACTGGAAGCGAGGAGTTCTGTGTACAGGCATACTGGATATAGGTTTATGATTAATAGTATATTGATATATATCGACTGAATCTATTGATTCCATAACAGACAGTACAGCGACTATCGACCAGCCTCAATTGGCTTCTGTTTCCCCACGTATAAACCCCACTTGCGGAAGTTTCCATTTCCCGGGTAACAAACAAACAAGCTTTTCCGGCCATGACGATGAGGGTCCGGAAAAGCTTGATTCCTCATGTAAACAATGCGGTCAGGTAACACAGCTACAAGATTCACATTCTATGACAGCCTTCTCAATTGAGTATTCTTCGACTCACCTCCCCTTGTAGAAGCTTGCCTTCATCACATTTTACACCCATATATTTCTAAGCTTCCCATTGATCTTTGATCATGTCTCTTGCACGACATGTAAGCTTCCTGAGAAACCCTCCCCCACCTCATCAAACGCCATATGCAAAGCTAGCTTGTAGCTATATCTTCCCTAATCACCAAAGACAGCAATTCGTCAAAATCTGAGCTAATCCTTCCCAGGTCGACCCGGATGAAATCATCAAAACCCTCCATGATGACCCCACAGGCGCTCACAAGAAACATGTTCACAGCAAAACCGCCGTGTCCTCTGCCACTCCCTACAGCACTCGCTATGCCTCCCAGCAAGAAATCTCCAAATTCATAATTCCACAGGAGGGTGCCCCAGCGGAGTCAGTGCATCAAATGCTCAAAGATGAATTGGATCTTGATGGAAGGCCCAACTTGAACTTGGCAAGCTTCGTAGGAACTTATATGGAGAGGGAAGCAGAGGCTTTGATGGTGGAGAATTTGTCAAAGAACATGTCAGATGCTGATGAGTATCCGGCTATGATGGCTATGCATGCTCGCTGCGTGTCTATCATCTCCCATCTTTGGGGTGTGCAGAAGGGCGAGACGGCTATTGGATCTGCTACTACTGGATCTTCCGAGGCTATTCACCTTGGTGGTCTGGCCATGAAACGCCGTTGGCAAGAGAAGCGTGATGCGGAGGGAAAGGACAAATCGAAGCCCAATATCATCATGGGTTCAAATGCTCAAGTTGCGTTGGAGAAGTTTGCTCGCTACTTTGAGGTGGAGTCTAGGATCTTGCCCGTCAGCGAGAAGAGTCTTTACAGACTTGATCCCGAGCTCGTGAAGAAGAACATTGATGAAAACACTATCGGTGTTTTTGTAATCTTGGGATCAACCTATACCGGTCACTACGAGCCAGTGGAGGAGATTTCCAAGATCTTGGATGAATACGAGGCGAAGACTGGGAATGATATCCCCATCCATGTGGATGCCGCCAGCGGCGGTTTTGTTGCTCCCTTTACTCACGCCAAAGTTGGGGGCCCCAAATGGTCTGTTCACAACCTCTTTGATTGAAATTTCCCAGCTGAATATTCAATAGGAACTTCCAGCTTCCCCGTGTGAAATCGATCAACACCTCGGGGCACAAGTTCGGTCTTGTCTATGCCGGCGTTGGCTGGATCATCTGGCGTGACCAGTCTTACCTTCCCAAACACTTGATCTTTGAGTTGCACTATCTTGGTGGAACAGAGGAATCCTACACCCTGAACTTCTCCCGCCCAGGCGCCCAAATCATCGCGCAGTATTATAATCTCATTCATTTGGGGTTCAACGGTTATAGAGATATCATGGAAAACTGTCTTGCAAATGCGAGACTGTTGAGCAAAGCTCTCGAAGCTACAGGTTGGTACGTTTGTGTCAGCGATATCCACAGGAAGAAAGGCGAGCACGTCTTCAAAGGCAAAGGCGAAGCTGTCTTCGGAAAAGACGATGAGACCAGCGCCGATTATAACGCCGGCCTGCCCGTCGTAGCCTTCCGCTTCTCCGATGAGTTAAAGAAAGATTACAGCCACGTCAAGCAACAAAGCATCAGCAACCTCTTGCGCGGGAAACAATACATTATTCCCAGTAAGCCGCCCCAAAGCGATTCCCCTTAGTCGCGGCCCCCCTTCACACGCCCACAACTAACCCTTCACCCCTCCACAGACTACCCCCTTCCTCCCAACGAAGAGAAAACCGAAATCCTCCGTGTCGTCGTCAGAGAAAGTATGTCCCTTGACCTCCTCGACCGATTGATCACGGACATTTGTGCCACGACGCAGCAGCTAATGGACTCGGACCCCATTGATTTGGCCCCGTTCCAGGGAGGGGCAACGAGCCATTTCGAGAAGGAGCATTCAGGCAAGGGGTTGCACGGGCATCAGAAGCATAAGGCACAGAGACCGATGAGTAAGGGTGTGCATAGGACCGTTTGCTAGGCTTGCCAGCAACGTAACGGCTATGTCGGTTGCTGAGGTAGGTAGTACTGGGCTTGACAAAAAAAAAGGCTCAAATGGGGGGTGGTGCGTGCTGTGAAAACGAAGACATGAGCATGAATGTAAATACGTGCTCGTCATGACAAACACAAAAGTAGAGCATGAATGAAGAAAAGCAAATGATTTATGATAACAAATTCCAAGAAAGCAGAAGAGTGGCTTCTGAACCCAAGAGCAGTTTTGACGAGACGTTATCGGCTTAGAACATATTTATTGTGAAATCGGTTGGTTTTGGTTGATAGTTGCTCCTAAGATTCAAGGGTCTAATATCAACTTTCTCATTTCCTGTTCCCATTCTTCAACATCGCCGTTTGGGGCTCCGGCCTCGTGGACTTTTGCAGATCCCCAAAGGGATCGTTGACGGTTTTGTTCGAGTATCGGGTGAAGATTAGATATCTATCGGATGGGTTCTTCTGCCTCACAGGCCCCCATGGCTGAATTTTTAGGTCTGTGGACTTTTATACAGCACATCTCATGCGTGATGAGTCTTCTCATTTTAAATTTCATACTTGCGAGCTTCAAAGATATCATGGGATTCTTCCTGTTCCTTCATATCTTTCACCCCGTGACGGTTTTCCGCCGAACTCTTCCACAAGTGCAGAATGTCGTGCGTACCCTTCCCTTTTATGTCTTTTATCTATGACTCCGCTCTGCTTTACCAAGTGGTGTCGAGGAATATTACACAAATCAGCCTCACAAGCTCCCCTCTTTCTCCAAAGACCCATCTGCTCTCGGAAAGACCCATGTGCTGTCAGCAAACAAGACTTTTCATCAAAAACCCCGAAATCACTTTTTTTACTAAACAAATATTCGCGGGTGCACTTGAAGAACAAATCAGTGTGCCCGCCCTGCAACGGTCTCCCGGTCCTACATCCAATCTCAACCCCAACAAGCAATTGGACCGCTCAAACACCATGGCTTGGCTCTGTTGCCGTGCGCAACTCGATCGCACATGCT
>JAABUO010002996.1_pt1 | contig 20298 bp, 15 predicted proteins | sample 5559291 | NCBI WGS metagenome assembly JAABUO01 (sample SAMN10711878, study PRJNA513372) | rock metagenome | isolation source: Antarctica rocks | place: Antarctica: Victoria Land, Finger Mt sud
GAGCAGCACCGCTGCTCACCCCTCCACACAAAGGACAACATGGAGGGCGTCGCCCTCCGACCCTCCCTCTCTCGTGAAAAACCTACCGCTAAAAGCTGGGACCGCCGAGGGCCGGCACGCTCTTGCCGGCCCTCGGCGGTCTCGTGGATACGTCCGCCGTTGGTCCTGTCCTATGCCTGGCCGGCACGTCGCCCGGCGCCGCCTCGACGACGCTGCACGACGTTGATGCGGGCGATCGCGCGCAGCAGCGCGGCTTGCGCCTCGACACGCGCCTGCTGATCGTCGGCCGGCGCGTTTTGCAGATCGGCCTCGGCGCGCCTGCGCGCCTCCTCGGCGCGCGCCTCGTCGATCTCGTCGACCCGCTCGGCGGCGTCGGCCAGGACCGTAACGCCGCGCGGATCGACCTGCAAAAAGCCGCCGGCCACGGCCAGCGCGTCCCACTGTCCGTTCTGCAATACGCGCAACTCACCCGGTTTGAGCGTCGTCAACAGCGGTTCGTGGTGGGGCAGTACGCCGAGCTCGCCCGCCGCGCCCGGCGCGATCACCATGTCGACCTCTTCCGACAAGACGGTCCGGTCGGCTGTCGCGATATTCAATTGCAGTGGCATCACTCATACTCCCTATGCTGAGGAGGGGCCGTGGTCAGGAGCCAGAAGAACCGGCCCGTGACTACAGCCCCTCCTCACCGGTTACTCGCTTTGGCGCAACTCGTCGGCGCTGCCCCGGAGGAAAAACTCCTGCTCGGGCACGTCGTCGAACTCGCCGTCGAGGATGCGGCGGAAGCTCTTGACCGTCTCGGCGACCGGCACGTAGCGGCCCTCTTTGCCGGTGAACTGCGCCGCCACGAACATCGGCTGCGAGAAGAAACGCTGCACCTTGCGCGCGCGCGCCACGAGGAGCTTGTCCTCGTCGGGCAACTCGTCGATGCCCAGGATAGCGATGATGTCCTGCAGGTCGCGGTAACGCTGCAGCACCCGCTTGACCTCCTGAGCTACGTCATAATGCTCCTGTCCGACGATGTTGGGGTCGAGGATCGTCGAGACCGAGGCGAGCGGATCGACGGCGGGGTAGATCCCGATCTCCGTCAGGCTGCGCTCGAGGTTAATCGTCGAGTCGAGGTGGGCGAACACCGTCGCCGGGGCCGGGTCGGTGATGTCGTCGGCCGGCACGTACACCGCCTGAACAGACGTCACCGAGCCCTTCTTCGTCGACGTGATGCGCTCCTCCAGCGCGCCCATCTCGGCCGCCAGCGTGGGCTGATAGCCCACGGCCGAGGGCATGCGGCCGAGCAGGGTCGAGACCTCGGAGCCGGCCTGGGCAAAGCGGAAGATGTTGTCGATGAAGAGGAGGACGTCGCGGCCCTCCTGGTCGCGGAAGTATTCGGCCATGGTAAGCCCGCTCAAGCCCACGCGCTGGCGCGCGCCCGGCGGCTCGTTCATCTGACCGAACACCATGGCCGTCTTGTCGATAACGCCCGACTCGATCATCTCGTGGTAGAGGTCGTTCCCCTCGCGGGTACGCTCGCCCACCCCGGCGAACACCGAGTAGCCGCCGTGCTCGCGGGCCACGTTGGCGATGAGTTCCTGAATCGTCACCGTCTTGCCCACGCCGGCGCCGCCGAAGATACCGGTCTTACCGCCGCGCCGCATCGGGGCGATGAGGTCGATGACCTTGATCCCCGTCTCCAGGATCGTCGTCTCGGTGGCCTGATCCTCGAACGCGGGGGCCGCGCGGTGGATCGGTAGACGCGGGACATCGCGCCCCAGCTGTCCCTTGTTGTCGACGGTCTGGCCGAGCACGTTGAAGATACGCCCGAGCACCTGTTCCCCGACGGGGACGCTGATCGGCGCGCCGGTGTTGCGCACCTTCGTGCCGCGCTGCAACCCATCGGTCGGCCCCATCGCGACGGCCCGCACCACACTATTGCCGAGCTCCAACTGCACCTCGAGGACGAGGGAGGGGGCGGAGTCGTCGTTGTTCGCGTTGCTGGCGTCCGTCAGATCGTTGCTCACGGCGGCGTTCTCTTTAGCGGCGTCGCCCGTGAGCTGCACCTCGAGGGCGTCGTAGATCGCGGGCAGGCCGGTGGGGAACTCGACGTCGACCACCGGGCCGATGACCTGGACGACCGTTCCCTCCGCCGTCGTTGGTTCTGCTGTCGTTGGTTCTGCTGTTGCTGTCATGTGTCACTCCTTGGCTCTAAAAGCCCGCGACCGCCGTCGCATGGTATAGGCGGACCCCGTTTGCTACGCCAGCGCCTCCGCGGCGCCGGCAATCTCGGAGATCTCGCGCGTGATCGCTTCCTGACGCGCTTTATTCAAGCTGAGGGTAAGGTCGCCGACGAGTTCGTTCGCGTTGTCGGTCGCGTTACGCATCGCGACGAGCCGCGCGGCCTGCTCGCTCGCCTTCGACTCGAGCACGGCGCGATAGATCTGCGTCTCGATGTAGCGCGGCAACAGGTTGTTGAGCACCTGCCCCGGATCGGGCTCGTAGTCGTACTGGAACTGGCCCGCGTCTCCGGCGTCGTCGCCCTCCGGCGGCTCGACGGGGATGAGTTGGATCATCGCCGGCTCCTGCCGCACCGTCGAGACGAAGCGCGTGTAGGCCAACTGTACCTGGTCGACCGTCCCGTCCGTATACTCGTCGATGACGATGCGCGCGATACTACGAATACGGTCGAGTTCGGGATAGTCGCCGAGCGCGATCTCCTCGCCGACGACCTGCACCCCCGTCCGGCGCATGAAGTCGCGCCCGCGTCGACCGAGGGCGTAGCCCCGGACGGGGTGTCCCCCATCGGCGACGTAGCGGCTCACCGAGCGGTTGATATTCGCGATGAGGCCGCCGACGAGCCCGCGATCGGGCGTCACCTCGATAATCCCCACGGTCTGCACCGGACGTTGCGCGAGGAGCGGATGCGACACCTCAGTGCCGCGGCTGCCCGACAAGCCGGCCAGCACCTCGCGAATACTATCGGCGTACGGCGCGGCAGCGGTCGCCCGCTGCTGCGCGCGCCGCAATCGCGCCGTGGCCACCTGCTGCATCGCGCGCGTGATCTGCGCGATGCTCTTCGTCGATCGAATGCGGCGACGAATGTCGCGTGCGCTCTCTGGCATGGGCTTACTCCGTTCGCGGTGATTAGCGACGAGCGGCCGGTCAGCCGAAGGCTAACCAACCGCTATACGCGCTAAAACGCGCTACTACGCTTCCACTCGTCGATAGCGGCCTTGAGAGCGTCGGTCGTCTCTTTCGAGAGGTCGCCCGACTCGGCGATCGCCTGTCCGATCTCGGGATGATTCGACTGCATAGACAGGTGGAAGTTATCCTCCGCCTCGCGCATCTTCCCGGCCGGGATATCGTCCAGTAATCCATTGGTCGCGGCGTACACGATCATAACCTGCTGCTCGACGGGCATCGGCGAGTACTGCAGCTGCCGCAAGATCGCGGTCGTGTGCTCGCCGCGCGTAATGCGCTCCTGCGTCGCCTTGTCGAGGTCCGAGCCGAACTGAGCGAACGCTTTCAACTCGTTGTACTGCGCCAGGTCGAGCTTGAGGCCGCTCCCAACCTTCTTCATCGCCTTGATCTGCGCCGTCGAGCCCACGCGCGAGACGGAGACGCCGACGTTGACAGCGGGACGCTGGCCGGCGTTGAACAGGTCGGACTCGAGGAATATCTGCCCGTCGGTGATCGAGATGACGTTCGTCGGAATGTAGGCCGATACGTCGTTGGCCTGCGTCTCGATGATCGGCAGGGCCGTCAGCGACCCGCCGCCGTAGTCCTTGTTGAGGCGCGCGGCGCGCTCCAGCAGGCGCGAGTGCAGGTAGAACACGTCGCCCGGATACGCCTCGCGTCCGGGAGGACGACGCAGCAGCAGCGAGACCTGCCGATACGCCACGGCGTGCTTGGAGAGGTCGTCATAGACGATGAGGGCGTCGCGGCCGCTCTCCATGAACTCCTCGCCCATCGCGCAGCCCGCGTACGGGGCGATGTACTGCAGCGACGCCTGATCCTCGGCCGTGGCCGCGACGACGATGGTGTACTCCATCGCGCCGGCCTCTTCGAGCCGCGCGACGAGCGACGCCACGTTGGCGGTCTTCTGGCCGATCGCCACGTAGATGCAGAGAAGGTCTTTGCCCTTCTGGTTGATGATCGTGTCGATCGCGATCGCCGTCTTCCCGGTCTGACGGTCGCCGATGATAAGCTCGCGCTGGCCGCGGCCGATCGGGATCATGGCGTCGATCGCCTTGATACCCGTCTGTACCGGCACGTTCACGGTCTGGCGCGTGATGACGCCCGGGGCGACGCGCTCGATGTCGCGCACCTTGTCGGTCTGGATCGCGCCTTTGCCGTCGATGGGCTGACCGAGCGCGTTGACGACGCGGCCAAGCAGCGCGTCGCCCACCGGCACCTGCACGATGCGGCCGGTGCCGCGCACCTGGTCACCCTCTTTGATTTGCTGGTACTGGCCCAGCACGATGACGCCGACGTTATCCTCTTCAAGGTTGAGGGCCAGGCCCACCGTCCCATCGGGGAACTCGACGAGTTCGTTGTACTTCACGCCTTGCAGGCCAAACACCTGCGCGATGCCGTCGCCGACCTGCACGACGGTCCCGACCGAGACCGCCTGTGTCGGCTGCTCGAAGTGTGCGATCTGGTCCTTGATGACCGCCGTGATCTCATCCGCTCGAATCGCCATGGTTTCCCCTCACCAATCGTCGGCGCCCAGTCGTCGGCGGTCAGACGGACGCAATCCCTCTGGCTGCCGCCACACTGGTTACCGGCTACTACCTACGACGTTGCGCCTCAAGCTACTACAAGCTACTAACTACTAAGTTGCGCCTCGATGCGGCGCAGTCGCGCTACGATGCTCGCGTCGATCAACTCATCGCCCACGCGCACGATGAGGCCGCCCAGGATCGACGGGTCGACGCGCTCCCGCAGATCGACCGTGCGCCCGGTGCGCCCGCTCAACTGCTGTTCCAGATTCCGGCGCTGCTCAGGGGTCAGCGCGACGGCCGACGTCACCTCCGCCGTCACCCGGTTCTCTCGTTCGCGGTTGAGGCGATCGAAGGCGTTCGCGATGAGCGGCGCCAGGTTGGCGCGCCCGCGCTGCACGAGCAGCAGCACGAGGTTGAGCGCCAGGGGGCTGACCTGTCCCTGCAAGAGGGTCCGGGCCTCCTCCATCCGCCGCGTACGGCTGCGCCCCGGGTCGTCGAACCGCGCGACGATCGGGGTGTTGGCCCAGACGTCGGTCAGGGTCGCGAAGTCCGAGCGCCATTGGTCCAGCGTGTTCTGTTCGAGCGCCAACTCGAGGACCGCCTGCGCGTAGCGGCGCGCGACCAGAGAGTCGTTCGCTGCCATTACTGCCCCCGTCCGACATCGGTAATCGTCTCGTCGGCCAACTGCCGTCCGGCGTCGGGGTTACTCTTGAGCGAGTCCTCGACCACCCGCGTCGCCGCGTAGACAGCGGCGCGCCCCGCCTCGCGGCGCAACTCGTCGACCGCGGCCTGGCGCTCGCGTCCGATCGCGTCGCGCGCTCGCGCCAGCAGCGCGTCGGCGTCGCGCTGCGCCTGTTCGAGCAGGGTCTGCCGCTGCAACTCGGCGGCGCGGTTAGCCTGGGCAATGATGCCCTGCGACTCGACTTTCGCCTCGTCGAGTTGGCGTTGCGTCTCCTGCTGAATCTCTTGCGCCCGACGCTGACTCTCGGAGGCCTGGCGCAGCCCCGTCTCGATGCGATCCGTTCGTTGGTTCAGGATCTTCCCGACGGGCCGGGCCGCCAGCCAGTACAACACGACGAGGAATGCGATGAGCGTGATCAGTTGTACGATTAGTGTCCAGCTCATCTCTACCCCACCCCGCTAGCTTCGGCGATCGTGGCGTCGGCGACCCGACGGTTCTCCGGCGTGTCGAGCGGCCGGCCCACCACTTTGCCCGCGACGAGGACGGCCAACTCAACCGACTCGCGCCGCAACCCCTCGACGGCGGACTGGCGCTCGTAGCGGATCTCTTCCTGGGCCTGGCCGATGATCACGTCGGCGTTACCCTTGGCCTGCGCCAACAGCGTCTGCCGTTGCGCGCCCACCTCCCGATTCACCGCCGCAATGCGCGCTTGCGCCTCGGCGCGCGTCGCGCCAAGCTGGCGCTGCACCTCGCGCTGCGTCTCCTGGGCGCGGCGCTCGCTCTCCTCGGAGGCGCGCTGACCGGCCTCGATACGCTCGCTGCGCTGACGAAAGACGGCCGCGACCGGCTGGTAGAACACCGCGTTCAAGATCGCCAGGAACAGGAGGAAGAGGACTACTTGAATGACGAGCGTGAGGTCGAAGTATAACAACGCTCTTCTCCATGTCCACGGCCCCGACCGAGCCCACTCGGAGGCGGTCGGGGCCGAATACGTAACCGATAGCTACTTGCCGGGGGTCGCGAAGATCAGGATGATGCTGAACACTAGCGCGATGATCGGGTAGGCCTCGATGATGCCCACGCTGATGAACATGGTGGTCAGCAACTGACCACGCGCCTCGGGCTGCCGCGCGATGCCCTCGACGGTGCGTGATGTTACCAGACCGTCGCCGATGCCCGCGCCGATCGCGCCGCCGCCCAGGATAAGCCCGGCCCCGATCAAACCACCCAAAAGCGCCGCTGCGTGTCCGTCCATGCAAACCCTCTCTACTGTTGATGTCCCCTCACGGCTCCCGTGGGGGTTTTCGATCTTATGCTTTTATTATACGGTACGGCACGGCCCCACCGCGAATCTTTGCGCGCCCTGCTTCCACGAAACTTGACAAGGAAGGGCGCAAGCCCATCGAAACGTCCGCTGTCCGCCCCTTTAGTGCCCCTCCTCGCTCGTGGCGATCCCGATATAGGCCACCGTCAACACGGCGAAGAGAAACGCCTGAACCGCCCCCACGAACGTGCCCAGCGCCAACGCGAAAAGGTGAGGAAGGGGCAAGGCCGGGAGGACCCCTTCGAGCAGCACGGCGAAGACGAGGATGAGCACTTCACCCGCAAAGATATTGCCGAAGAGACGTAAGGCCAGCGTCAGCGGGCGCGTAATCTCCTCGAGCAGATTGATCGGGGCCAGGAACGCGAACGGCTGGAAGAAGCGCCCGACGTAGCCGCCGAGCCCGTGGTGCGCCCGCCAGGCAAGAACCTGGATGAGGACGGCGACCATCAAGGCGAAGCCGACCGTCGTGTTGACGTCGCTCGTCGGTGAGTGCAGGTTCGGGATCGTCAGCAACCCGATGTAGTTCGCCAGCAAGATGAACAGGAACAACGCCACCGCCAACGGCCCGATGGCCGGGACGCGGTCGTTGCCCAGGCTATCCGCCACGAACCCGTTGACGAACTCGAACGAATACTCCAGCGCGTTCTGCAGGCCGCGCGGCCGCTCGACCGAGAGGCGCGCCCGCACCAGAAGCGCCAGCACGATGATAATCGCCATCACGATCAACGTCGACACGATCGTGTCGACGTTGATCTGGGAGCCCACGCCGACCTGCTGGTTCACCGGACCCCACTTGCCTTGGAACGGCCAGTAGTAGCTGTGCTCGCCGATACGGGCGGACAGGTCGTTCGACCCGTTCTGTCCGCTCGGCGAGACACGACTGATCGTGGCCTGCGAGCCCGCTACAAAGTGCCGCATGACGCTATACCCGACTCCCATAACCCCTCTCAGACTCTACCTTTTGATAGACGGGAAGACCGTCCTCTTTCCGCCACCGCGCCGCCACGGCCCAGGCGGCCCAGAAGATGCCGACGACGAGGGACAGCCCCAGACCGCCGACGAGGCCCGCCACATGGATGCCGGGCGTGCGCGCCGCGGCCGCGCAGACGACGCCGATGACGGCGAAGCGCAGCAGCATATTGCGCGGCATCGTGCGCTGGAGCGCGTACCACGGATCGCGCCCGTCGATGGCGCGGTCAAGCTTGCGGGCCAGCAAAAGACTATTGAGGAGCCCCACGACGAGGCCAAGCGCGATGCCGCGCACGACATCGGGCCGCCCGGCAAGGCCGAACGCCAACATCGGCGGCAGAGCAGCGGCGACCGCGAGGCCGCCTCCCGAGATGACCAACGGACGCAGGGCCATACCCCTCCCTGTGCCTAGCGCAGGCGCGCTTGTCTTCGTGGCCCTAAAGCGAGCGCACGATCGGGGCGATGATGGGGTACGCCGTAATAGGTAGACGGTTATCCGTGCGCCGCTGTCCTACGCGGAGTCCGACCCCACCGGCAGCACTATCATATCATCCCTACCCTATGCGGGTAAAGCGACGCCGGGCTCTTCCCCCTCCGGGCCCATTGGGCTCCTCTATACCCACCGGGGCCTAGCGGGCAAAGGGTAAAAAGGGGCAAAAATCAGACTTGCATAACATAACATGTGGTGCTATACTAGGAGGTTGCCGGACTAATTAGGGGAAAGGGGCTCTATAGCCCCTTTTTCGTGCATCCCCTTTTTTAGGGCTGGCATGGCGTCACAACAGTGTCTCAAGGAGAAAGCTGCACATGGCATTAGCGGTTGAGAGTCCCAAGCGCGTCTCGTTCGGCAAGCTCAACGATGTCCTCCCGATGCCGAACTTGATCCAGATGCAACTGGATTCCTTTAAGTGGTTCCAGGCTGAGGGGCTCCAGGAGCTATTCGCCGAGATCTCACCGATTCAGGATTTCTCGGGCAAGATGGAGCTAGAGTTTACGGTCCCCCCGGATCCATTCGGTGTACCAAAATATTCGGAGATAGAATGCCGCGAACGCGACATGACGTACTCCGCTCCTTTCAATATCCGTGCCCGCCTCGTCATCAAGGAGACGGGCGAGATCATCGAGAAGACGATCTTCATGGGCGACTTCCCGCTCATGACGAAGCAGGGCACCTTTATCATTAACGGATCCGAGCGCGTCGTGGTGAGCCAACTCGTGCGCTCTCCCGGCGTCTATTATACCCACGACGTCGACCCTACCACGGGCCGCACGCTCTATATGGGCAAGGTTATCCCTAACCGCGGCGCGTGGCTGGAGTTCGAGACGAGCAACCGCGACGTGCTGACGGTGAAGGTCGACCGCAAGCGCAAAATCCCGGTGACGACGCTGCTGCGCGCCATCTGCTACGACATGCCCAAGGAGGAGCGGTTCGACAGCGACGAGGCTCTGCGCGAGTTGTTCGCCGACGTCGACACCAACGCCAACCATAGGTACATCGCCTCGACGCTTGAGAAAGACATCGTGAAGGACGCCGAGAGCGGCCTGCTCGAGGTCTACAAGAAGCTGCGTCCGGGCGACCCGCCGACCCATGAGAACGCGAAGTCGCTCATGCAGTCGCTGTTCTTCAACTCGCGCCGCTACGACCTCGGCCGCGTGGGGCGCTACAAACTCAACAAGCGGCTGGCCCTCGACCCCGACACGCGCGACCGCACGCTCACGTCGCAGGACATGATCGCGATCGTCAAGAAGCTTATCGAGGCCAACAACTCGGTCGACTCCGATACCGGTCCGATCCACGAGGACGACATCGACCATCTGGGCAACCGTCGCGTCCGCTCGGTCGGTGAGTTGCTGCAAAACCAGTTCCGCATCGGGCTGCTGCGCATGGAGCGTGTCATTAAAGAGCGCATGACGATCCAGGATCCCTCGTCGGCGACGCCGGGGGCGCTGATCAACATCCGCCCCGTCGTGGCCAGCATCAAGGAGTTCTTCGGCGGCAGCCAACTCTCGCAGTTCATGGACCAGACGAACCCGTTGGCCGAGTTGACGCACAAGCGACGCCTCTCGGCCCTCGGGCCTGGCGGCCTCTCGCGCGACCGGGCGGGCTTCGACGTGCGTGACGTCCACCACTCGCACTACGGCCGCATCTGCCCGATCGAGACGCCCGAGGGACCAAACATCGGGCTTATCGGTTCGCTCGCGACCTACGGCAACCCTAACCCGTATGGGTTTATCGAGACGCCCTATCGCAAAGTCGTGCGCGCGCTGTCGATAGCCGACCCGCGGCTCGACGGTCAGTCTCTGGCCGAGGCCGTGACGGACGACTCCGGCGCGACGGTCGCGGCCAAGGGCGACACCGTGACGGCCGCGACGCTGGCCGCGCTACGCGCCCTATCGGAGCGGCAAGTGCGTATCCGCCCCTACGTCTCGAACGACATCGTGCGCCTGACGGCGGACGAGGAGGAGCGCTTCGTGGTGGCGCAGGCGAACGTCGCCCTCGGCCCCGAGGGGCACTTCCTGGAAGATCGCATCTCGGTGCGCTACAACGACCGCTTCGCCGAGATGCCGCCAGAGCGCGTCGACTACATGGACGTGGCGCCGCGCCAGCTTGTCTCGGTCGCCACGGCGATGATCCCGTTCCTCGAACACGACGACGCGAACCGCGCCCTCATGGGCGCGAACATGCAGCGTCAGGCCGTCGCCCTCGTCAGCCCCAAAGCACCTGTCGTGGGCACCGGCATGGAGTATCAAGCCGCGCGCGACTCGGGTCAGGTCGTGGTGTCCGAACAAGAGGGCGAGGTCGTCCGCGCGACGGGCCGCGAGATCGTGATCCGCGACGACGCGGGCACGGAGCACGTCTACCCGCTGCGTAAGTTCCAACGCTCGAACCAGGGCACCTGCATCAATCAGCGCCCGGCGGTCCGCACCGGCGATCGCGTCGGGGTCAACGATGTCATCGCCGACTCGTCCTCGACCGAGGACGGGGAGCTTGCGCTGGGCCAGAACGTGCTCGTCGCCTTCATGTCGTGGGAGGGCGGCAACTACGAGGACGCCATCCTCATCGCCGATCGCGTGGTGCGCGAGGACGTCTTCACCTCTATCCACATGGAGAAGCACGAGGTCGACGCGCGTGACACGAAGCTCGGCCCCGAGGAGATCACGCGCGACATCCCGAACGTGGGCGAGGACGGCCTGAAGGACCTCGACGAGCGCGGCATCATCCGTGTCGGGGCCGAGGTCACCCCCGGTGATATCCTCGTCGGCAAGATTACGCCCAAGGGCGAGACCGAGTTGACCGCCGAGGAGCGCCTGCTGCGCGCGATCTTCGGGGAGAAGGCCCGCGAGGTCAAGGACACGTCGCTCCGCGTGCCGCAGGGTGAGCGGGGCAAGATCGTGGAGGTTCGCGTGTTCACACGCGAGGCGGGGGACGAATTGCCTCCGGGCGTCAACCAACTCGTGCGCGTGAGCATGGCGCAGAAGCGCAAATTGTCCGAGGGCGATAAGATGGCCGGACGCCACGGCAACAAGGGCGTCGTCTCGCGCATCGTCCCCGCCGAGGACATGCCGTTCCTGCCCGACGGAACCCCCGTCGACATCATCCTCAATCCGCTCGGCGTGCCGAGCCGTATGAACGTGGGCCAGGTGCTGGAGACGCACCTGGGCTGGGCCGCCGCCGCGCTCGGCTTCACGGCCGCCTCGCCGGTCTTCGACGGCGCGACCGAGGCGCAGATCCGTGAGCAACTCCGCAACGCGGGGCTGCCCGAGGACGGCAAGGTCATGCTCTACGACGGCCGCACCGGCGAGCCGTTCGACCAGCCGGTGACGGTTGGCATCATCTATATGCTCAAACTGGCTCACCTCGTGGAAGACAAGATTCACGCCCGGTCGACCGGCCCCTACTCGCTTGTGACGCAGCAGCCGCTCGGCGGCAAGGCCCAGTTCGGCGGCCAGCGCTTCGGCGAGATGGAGGTGTGGGCGCTCGAGGCGTACGGAGCCGCCAATATTCTGCAAGAGCTTTTGACGGTGAAGTCCGACGATGTGATCGGGCGCGTCAAGACGTACGAATCGATCGTCAAGGGCGAGAGCATCCTCGAGCCCGGGGTGCCGGAGTCCTTCAAGGTACTGGTAAAGGAGTTGCAGAGCTTGGGGCTCGCCGTCGAGGTTCTCAACGACGACGAACAACGCATCACGTTCACCGACGAGAACGCGACCGACAACATGCTCGAGCTGCCCGCCGACCTCGGCGGCGATTTCGTCAAGGGCCAATACTAGTTGCCAGTAGCCAGTTATCGGCCGCCGGTTTAGGGGCCTAAACCAGCGGCCGGCCGCCCGTAACCGGTTATTGAGTAAGGAGACACACGTTGCTAGAAGTCAACGATTTCAACGCGATCCGGATTAGCCTGGCCTCGCCCGAGCAGATCAGGAGTTGGTCGTACGGTGAGGTCACCAAGCCGGAGACCATCAACTACCGCACGCTCAAGCCCGAGAAGGACGGGCTCTTCTGTGAGCGCATCTTCGGTCCGATGAAGGACTGGGAGTGCTACTGCGGTAAGTACAAGCGCGTGCGCTACAAGGGCATCATCTGCGACAAGTGCGGCGTCGAGGTCGCCCGCGCCAAGGTGCGCCGTGAGCGCATGGGTCACATCGAGCTCGCCTCGCCCGTGAGCCACATCTGGTACTTCAAGGGCACGCCGAGCCGTCTGTCGCTCCTGCTCGACATCTCGCCGCGCAACCTGGAGAAGATTCTCTACTTCGCCCAGTACGTTATCTACGAGGTCGACGAGGAGGCGCGCGCGCTTGCCGCCACGCGGGTCGACCACGAGGAGACCGAGCGCATCGCCGAGCTCGAGGCCAACCTGCGCGACCGCGTCGCCGAGTTGCGCGGCGGTGGAAGCACGCGCGAGAGCCGTACCGAGGAGCGACGCGTGAGCCGCGAGCGCGTCACGCAAGAGCAGGAGACCGAGACGGAGCGCGTCATCCAGGCCGCCTCCGACCTGACCGACCTGCTGGGCAGCCGCGTGGGCGAGACCGCCGACCAGGACTACATCCTCGGCGACGAGACCGTCGTCGCGGCCGGCGACACGATCGAGCAGAGTAACGCCGACGGCATCAAGGACGTGCTCCGCCAGCAGATCGAGACCATCGACGAGCGCCACGACCAGGAACTCGCCGCCCTCGACCTCGCGGAGGAGCAGGACCGCGAGGACACCCTCGACTCCGGGGCCGGCGGGAACGCCGAGCTCGAGAGCGGGACCGCCGCGCTGCGCGCCGAGACCGAGAAGGCTATCGACGCGCTGCGCGCCGAGTACGCCCGCAAGCGCGAGGACCTCGAGTCGATCAAGCTCTACGACCTCCCGCTGGAGAGCCGCGTGCGTGACCTGCAGGACGCCTTCCCCGGCGTCTTCAAGGCTGGCATGGGCGCCGAGTCGTTGCGTACCCTCATCCAGGGTATCGACCTCGATAAGCTCGCCCAGCAGCAGCGCGACGAGATCCACGGCAATCACGCCTCCAGCATGCGCCGTAAGAAGGCGACCAAGCGTCTGCGCGTCGTCGAGGCCTTCCGCAAGAATGGCCCGCGCCCCGAGTGGATGATCCTCTCGGTCCTGCCGGTCATCCCGCCCGACCTGCGCCCTATGGTGCAGCTCGACGGCGGCCGCTTCGCGACCTCCGACCTCAACGACCTGTACCGCCGCGTGATCAACCGCAACAACCGCCTCAAGCGCCTGCTCGAGCTCAACGCGCCCGAGATCATCGTGCGCAACGAGAAGCGCATGCTGCAGGAGGCCTGCGACGCCCTCATCGACAACGGGCGCCGCGGCCGCGCCGTCTCCGGCTCCGGCAACCACAAGCTCAAGAGCCTCTCCGATATGCTCAAGGGCAAGCAGGGCCGCTTCCGCCAGAACCTGCTCGGCAAGCGCGTCGACTACTCCGGCCGCTCCGTCATCGTGGTCGGCCCCGAGCTCAAGCTGCACCAGTGCGGTCTGCCCAAGAAGATGGCGCTCGAGCTCTTCAAGCCCTTCGTGATGCGCAAGCTCGTCGAGCGCAACTTCGCGCACAACATCCGCTCGGCCAAGCGCGTCATCGAGTGCGTGCGCCCCGAGGTCTGGGACGTCCTGGAAGAGGTCATCAAGGATCACCCTGTCCTCCTCAACCGTGCCCCCACCCTCCACCGCCTGGGTATCCAGGCCTTCGAGGCCATCCTCGTCGAGGGCAGCGCCATCCAGATCCACCCGCTCGTGTGCCAGGCCTTCAACGCCGACTTCGACGGCGACCAGATGGCTGTCCACGTGCCGCTCTCGCGGGCAGCGCAGCTCGAGGCCAAGACCCTCATGCTGGCCTCGCGCAACCTGCTCTCGCCGGCCTCCGGCGAGCCCACCGTCAACCCGACCAAGGACATGGTCCTCGGGTGCTACTACCTGACCTACCACGTCGCGACCGACCAGGACGAGAAGCTCGTCTTCGGCGACTTCGCGGAGGCCGTGCGCGCCTACGACACCGGACGCGTCGGACTGCACACCTACGTCTACGTGCTCATTCCCGCCCGCGAGCTCGCCCGCATCGACGCCGAGGGCGGCGCCTGGATCGACACGTCGGTCGGGCGCTTCCCCCGCGCCGAGGTCGCGCCGATCCCCGGCAAGCGCGCTCAAGCAGTGCGCACCACCGTCGGCCGCATGATCTTCAACGATGTCCTGCCCGCCGCGGTGCCGTTCAAGAACGACACCATGGACAAGGGACGCCTCAAGGACGTCATCGGCGAGGTCTACCGCGACCTTGGGCCGGCCAAGACGGCAACGGTGGCCGACGACATCAAGCGCCTCGGCTTCACCTACGCCACCCGCTCGGGCACCACGATGGCCATCAGCGATGTGACCATCCCGGCGGCCAAGGAGGAGATCCTGGCCGAGACCCAGAAGGAGGTCGACGAGATCGACCGCCAGTTCCGCCGCGGCCTCATCACCGCCCAGGAGCAGTACGAGAGCCGCATCCGGCGCTGGACCGAGGCGCGCGAGCGCGTCACCAAGGCCGTGACCGAGGCGCTCGACAAGAGCGGCCCTATCTATATCATGGCGACCTCGGGCGCGGCCAAGGGCCAGTTCACCCAGGTCAGCCAGATCGCCGGTATGCGTGGGCTGATGGCCGATCCCTCGGGGCAGATCATCGACCTGCCCATCAAGTCTAATTTCCGCGAGGGCCTGACCATGCTGGAGTACTTCATCTCCACGCACGGCGCGCGCAAGGGCCTCGCCGACACGGCGCTGCGCACGGCCGAGTCGGGCTACCTGACCCGCCGCCTCATCGACGTGGGCCAGGACGTCATCGTCTACGAGGAAGACTGCGGTACCGAGCAGGGCATCATGGTCCCGGCCGAGGAGGCCAACGGCATGAAGGTCGACGACCTACGCGCCCGCCTCGCCGGACGGTGGTTGGCCGACGCCTTCATTAACGAGGAGACCGGCGAGGTCGTCGCCAACCGCAACGAAGAGATCACCGAGGAGTTGGCGGTCACCATTCAGGAGACCATCGCGGCAGGACAGTCGCTCGGCGTGCGGGTGCGCTCGGTTCTGACCTGCAACTCCAAGCGCGGCGTCTGCCGGCTCTGCTATGGCTGGAGCATGTCGACACGGCACATGGTGCAGCGCGGCGAGGCCGTCGGCATCATCGCGGCCGAGTCGATCGGAGAGCCCGGCACACAGCTCACCATGCGCACGTTCCACTCCGGCGGCATCGCCGGCGAGGACATCACGCAGGGTCTGCCGCGCGTCGAGGAGATCTTCGAGGCGCGTGTGCCCAAGGAGCGGGCCGTCATCTCCGAGATCGACGGCGTGGTCGAGGTACAGCGCCCCTCCGCCGACGGTGGGGGCGCGGGCGAAACCCACGTCTTCGTCACCTCGGCGCAAAACTTCACCGAGCCGTATACCCTCCCCGAGGGCTACGCGGCCGCAGTCGAGGACGGCGCGCAGGTTAACGCCGGCGCTATCCTGGCCGAGCCGCTAACGGACGGTGAGGGTGAGAAGCTGACCGCGCGCAAGGCCGGCACGGTCAATCTGCGGGGCAACCGCCTCGTGGTGACCTATCAGGACGTCGACCGGCGCGACTACACCGTCGCCAACACGGCCCGCATCAAGGTCGAGACGGGGCAGACGGTCAACGCCGGCGATATGCTGACGGAGGGCTCCAAGAACCCCGAGGATATCCTGAACGTCCTCGGCCCGCAAGCGGTGCAAAAGTACCTCGTCGACGAGGTGCAGCGCGTCTACCGCTCGCAGGGCGTAGGCATCAACGACAAGCACGTCGAGGTCATCGTGCGGCAGATGCTGCGCAAGGTCCGCGTCGAGACCCCCGGCGACACGACGGAGTTGCTGCCCGGCGAACTCGTCGACCGCTTCACGATCGACGAAATCAACCGCGCCGTCCTGGCGCAGGACGGCGAGCCGGCGACGGCGAAGACGGTCCTGCTCGGCGTCACCAAGGCTAGCCTGAACACCGAGTCGTTCCTGGCGGCGGCCTCGTTCCAGGAGACGACGCGCGTCCTCACCGACGCCGCCATCTCGGGCCGCAAGGATCGGTTGATGGGTCTCAAAGAGAACGTGATCATCGGGAAGCTCATCCCGGCGGGCTCGGGCATGTTCGCCCGCACGCGCAGGGTTGACCCGGTCGCGGCGCTTCTCGGAGGGTCCGAGGACATCGGCGCGCTCGACGAAGGGGCGGTCGACGCCTCCGCCTTCGCCGAGGAGGAGGTCGGCGGTGGTAACGCGCTGCTGTCCGCCGGCGACGCCGCCGACAGCTTCATCAATGAAACGGGCCCCGACGCGGAGTAATCCCGCTCACCCTCCCCTCCTTACACGGGTAGGTTTTTCACGAGAGAGGGAGGTGCGGAGGGCTTCGCCCTCCGTGTTCCCTCTCGTTTAGAGGGGTAAGCAGCGTCGCCGCTCACCCCTCTAAACAAAAAGCTACCCGTGTAAGGGGCTCTCCGCTCCCCGCGCGGGGAGCGGGGATGAGGGGTGTCGGGGTTGCCCTACGTTTGCCCCCCGTTTCCGTACCTGCTATACTGAAGATCCGTGGGCCCTGTCCGCGGCAGTGATGTGCGCGTGTCGCACGAGCCCGCGAACGGGTTATAGAGGAGCATGGACGTGCCGACAATTCGTCAGTTGATCCGCAAGGGTCGCAAGCCGACGACCAAGAAGTCGAAGGCGCCCGACCTTGGCTGGACATTTAATTCGCTGAAGGGTCAACCTCTTCACCTTAATGGATGCCCGCAGAAGCGCGGGGTCTGCATGCAGGTGAAGACGATGACCCCGAAGAAGCCGAACTCCGCGCTGCGCAAGATCGCGCGCGTGCGCTTGAGCAATCAGCGCGAGGTCACGGCGTATATCCCCGGCGAGGGACACAACTTGCAGGAGCACTCGGTCGTGCTCGTGCGCGGCGGCCGCGTCAAGGATCTTCCGGGCGTGCGGTATCACATCGTGCGTGGAACCCTCGACGCCGCGGGTGTCAAGAACCGTAAAAAAGGTCGCTCCAAGTATGGGGCGAAGAAGCCGAAGAGCTAAGGCGCTCGTAAGGGCGAACCAGTTCCAGGCCTTGAGGGTCGCGCCCGGCGCGGCTCCCAAGTACAATTAATTGTTCAGAGGCACTGCAGTGAAGGCCCGACCGGGCCCGGCAGTGCCTCTGCATGTGCCAAGAACGAGCGGCTCGTGACCGGCGGCGACGGATGGATTGTCCAATCGCCATCCGCCAGTTAGTAGCGAACACCAGGTAGTAGCGAACATAAGGAAGGGGTAGGGATGCCACGACGGCAAAAGGTAGTCAAACGGATCCTCTTGCCCGACCCCCGGTACAACAACCGGGTGGTCGCGAAGTTCATCAACTCGGTCATGGAGCGCGGCAAGAAGTCGCTCGCCGAGCGCATCGTGTACGGGGCGCTCGATCAGGCCGAGGAGCGCATGAAGCGGCCGGGCCTCGAGGTCTTCGAGCAAGCTATGCGCAACGCGACCCCGGTGATCGAGGTCAAGCCCCGCCGCGTCGGCGGGTCGACCTACCAGGTGCCGGTGGAGATTCGTGGCGACCGGCGACAGGCTCTGGCCATGCGCTGGCTTATCCGCTCCGCCCGTACACGCTCGGGGCGCTCGATGAGTGAGAAACTCGCGTCCGAATTGATGGACGCGGCTAACAATACCGGCGCAACGGTGCGGCGCCGCGAAGAGACGCACCGCATGGCGGAGTCCAACAAGGCATTCTCGCACTATCGTTTTTAGTAGTTCGTAGCTAGTAGGTAGTAGTTGAAAACGCTACAGGCTACTAACTGCTAACTACTAACTGCTGGAGGCAACATGGCACGGCAAGTTTCCCTAGAGAAAACACGCAACATCGGAATCATCGCGCACATCGACGCCGGTAAGACGACGACGACGGAGCGCATCCTCTACTACACCGGCGTCATCCACAAGACCGGCGAGGTACACGAGGGCGGGGCGACGATGGACTGGATGGCGCAGGAGCGCGAGCGCGGCATCACCATCACGTCCGCTGCCACGACCTGCCAGTGGAAAGACAACCGCATTAATATTATCGATACGCCCGGGCACGTCGACTTCACGGTCGAGGTCGAGCGGTCGCTGCGCGTCCTCGACGGCGGCGTGGTCGTGCTCGACGGCGTCGCGGGCGTCGAGCCGCAGTCGGAGACGGTGTGGCGACAGGCCGACCGCTACAACGTGCCGCGCATCGTCTTCGCCAACAAGATGGATCGCACCGGCGCGTCTTTCGTGCGCTGCCTCGACATGCTGCGGGACCGGCTCGCCGCCAACATCGTGCCGATCCAAATCCCGATCGGCCTGGAGAATGACTTCCAGGGCGTCGTCGATCTTATCCGTATGAAGGCGATCACCTACACCGACAACACCGGCATGAACCCGATCGAGGGCGATGTGCCGGCGGATATGCTCGACGAGGCGCGGCGCTACCGCCGCGAAATGGTGGAGAAGATCGCCGAGACCGATGAAGAGCTTCTCACCGCCTTCTTCGAGAACGACGACCTGACCGAAGAGCAACTCCACGCCGGGATCCGCAAGGCCACGCTAGCTAACCAGATCAATGCCGTACTGTGCGGCTCGGCGCTGCGCAACAAGGGCGTGCAGCCCATGCTCGACGCGATCGTGGCGTACTTGCCGTCGCCGCTCGACGTCCCGCCGGTCATCGGGACTAACCCGCGCGACGACAGCGCCGCTATCCGGCAAGTCAGCGACTCCGAGCCCTTCTCGGCCCTGGCCTTCAAGATCGTGACCGATCCCTTCGTGGGCCGCCTGGCGTACTTCCGTGTCTATTCGGGCACGCTCAGCGCCGGGTCCTACGTTCAGAACACGATCAAGGATCAGAGAGAGCGCGTTGGGCGTCTGCTGCAGATGCACGCCGATCACCGTGAGGACATCCAAACGGTCTACGCGGGCGACATCGCGGCGGTCGTGGGCCTCAAGAACACCTTTACCGGCGACACGCTCTGCGTCCCCGAGCACCCGATCGTCCTGGAGTCGATCAACTTCCCCGAGCCGGTCATCTCGGTGGCGATCGAACCCAAGACGAAACAGGACCAGGACAAGATGAGCGCCGCGCTCGTCCGCCTGGCCGAGGAGGATCCGACCTTCCGCGTGCAAACGAACCAGGAGACCGGACAGACCGTCATCTCAGGGATGGGCGAGTTGCACCTGGAGATCATCGTCGACCGCATGATGCGCGAGTTCAAGGTCGAGGCTACCGTCGGCCAACCTCAGGTCGCCTACCGCGAGACGATCCAGAGTGGCGCGAAGGTCGAAGGCCGCTGGATCCGCCAGACGGGAGGCAAGGGCCAGTTCGGCCACGTCTGGCTGGAGCTTCAACCGCTCGAGCGCGGCGCGGGCGTCCAGTTCGAGAACAAGATCGTCGGCGGCTCGGTCCCGCGCGAGTATATCCCCGCTGTCGAGCAGGGCATTCGCGAGGCCGCCGCGACCGGCGTCGTCGCCGGTTACCCGGTCGTCGACGTCAAGGCGATCCTGTTCGACGGGTCGTATCACGAGGTTGACTCGTCGGAGATGGCCTTCAAACTGGCCGGTTCGATCGGCTTCAAGGACGGCATCAAGAAGAGCCGCCCCGGTATCCTCGAGCCCATCATGCGGATCGAGGTGACGACGCCCGAGGACTTCCTGGGCGACGTCCTGGGCGACATCAACTCGCGGCGCGGGCAAGTTGATGGGATGGACTCGCGCGGCAACGCGCAGGTCGTGCGGGCGACCGTGCCGCTGGCCGGCATGTTCGGCTACGCGACCGACCTGCGCTCGATGACGCAGGGACGCGCCAACAGCACGATGGAACCCTCGCACTACGATTTCGTCCCCCAGAGCCTGGCGGACGAGATCATGCAGAAGGCCAAAGTTTAGGTAGGGGTGGGCGGCGGCTAGAGACTCTTTTTCACTAGCCGCCGCCCACCGATCACTAGTCACTAGGAGCAGAGCGAGCAATGGCGAAGAAGACGTTTGAGCGGACGAAGCCGCACGTGAACGTGGGGACGATCGGGCACGTGGACCACGGGAAGACGACGCTGACGGCGGCGATCACGAAGACGCTGGCGACGAAGGGGCAGGCCA
>JAABUO010003002.1_pt1 | contig 20269 bp, 20 predicted proteins | sample 5559291 | NCBI WGS metagenome assembly JAABUO01 (sample SAMN10711878, study PRJNA513372) | rock metagenome | isolation source: Antarctica rocks | place: Antarctica: Victoria Land, Finger Mt sud
GCGCTTGCTCCAGAAATGGAGACATACTCGGAACTTGCAAAGTTTGACTACATTGTCACCATCTTTTGTTTTATGAAATTCTTCCTGTGATTGTGAGTCATGAACCTCATGTCTGCATTGCCTGCATGTCTTCCGCTGGATTGCTGGCTCCCATGAGCTGGGCCCCACACATGCTTTGGTCATGACAATCGTGCAAAATTCTCAAGTGTTGACACACCGCACAGCTTGTGAGCCACAACCTGGCCTCTGTTCCACGGGCAAGGAGCAAAACATGGTTATGGCACCTAGGACTCCATACCCCTCATGTAATGCTTGTCATCATGCATGATGGTGCCAAGAGCTCCACGCATTTGCATTTGTTTGCAGAGGGAGTGTGTGTCACCCTCTTTTTGTGGTTATGCAGACTATGGCAAGACCTTGATGTTGGTTGCCTTGGTTTGCAGGGAACGGGCGAGTGGAGTGTATGGCACCCCGGCCTACTTCACAGCCACAGTCCTGTTTGATCTCATTCCCATGAGGGTGCTGCCGCCGTGCTTCTTTGCCGCCGCCACCTACTGGATGATTGGCTTCCGGCCGGGCATGTGGCACCTGCTCACCTTCCTTCTTCTTCTGGTGCTCAGCAACATGGTGAGTCAGAATGGTTTGCATTCCTACAAGCTGCGCGGTGTGTTGTGACATTGCCGTCCATTACAAGGTGTGTGCGTGTTATGCTGAGCAATGTTGCGATTTGCTATGCCACGTCACACTGTCCCATGTCATGCTGCGCTTTACCGTACCGTACCGTGCCGTGCTGTGCTGTGCTGTGCTGTGCTGTGCTGTGCTGTGCTGAGCTTTGCTTTGATGTGCTGTGCTGTGCTGTGCTGTGCTGTGCTGTGCTGTGCTGTGCTGTGCTGTGCTGTGCTGTGCTGGATCAACATGGCACTGGAGCTTGCCAGAATTGAATGGCTGCCACTGTTGCTGCTGGAATTTGGTCATCTCAACTGAGACAGCATGCTGAATCAGATGCCTGGCAGGATAAGCAGAAATCTTAATCAATGCTCTGGCTGCAGTTTGCATGACACAGTGTAAATGAATCATGGCATGATTGGACTTATCAGTGACTTAGCTTATGCGTACAAGTGTACCGTTACTGTATCGGTAAAGCGTCATTTCTGATACACTTTGCTGCTGTAACTGCACGCATCTTGACTACCAGGTTGGTGCTTCGATGAACATGGCGATAGGGGCGGCCGCGCCCTCCACAGCTGTGGCCAACCTGCTGGGCAGCCTGGCTGTGCTGCTGTCCATCCTCTTTGGCAGCTTCCTGCTCAGCAGCAAACAGATGCCAAACGTGGTCAGCTGGATGGCTCAACTCTCCTTTGTCAGGTGAGCGTCAGCAACTCAGGGCAATGACTGCTGCTGCTTCTGTTGTGCACTCTGTTGTGCATGCACAAGGTTTGAGAGCTGAGTAGACTGTAGGCAGGATACAGGCAATGCTGTGACATGGTCTCTGTTACAGAATGCATACCACAGTTTAGTTTTGCTGCTGCTCTGCAGAGTTGCAGGCAATGCAGGCAATGACATGCAGTTTGGTGAGTGCTAGAGCATATCGTTACAGGGCTGCATGCACAGATGTATGGCAATACCCCCAATGCTTTGTAGGTACGGATTTGAAGCTTTGGTGTACAATGAGTATCATGGGGCAACAGGCTTCTTCTTCACACCATATGCCCAAAAACGAATACCAGGGGCCAAGTTGCCCTCGGTGGAAGTGGATGGGGACACCATTTTGGGGACTTTTGGTTTTGAGACGGAAAACATCCGCAACAATATTGTTGTTCTGGTTGTGCTGTTGTGTGTTTACTTGACCATTACAATGCTGTTGCTAATTTTTAAGCGACACTAGGGGGAGTTCAATATTTTGGTCGGCACAGGCTTTGTGTGGTAAAGCACAAACTGTTGTGTAGCTTTCTGTAGGGCTCCTGTCTGCAGATATTGAACGCAAGGCCGTGGTACAACTTGCCACAAGTCACAGTCACTATTGTCAGTTGCAAGGTCCAGTGTGGCTCTTCAATATATATCCCTTTGAAGGATCACAGTCATATGGTTCCTCCCGTAACAGCATTTGCTGGGCGCAATATTGCTCGTGCTGCAATTGCACGACATTGTTTAATCAAATTTTCAAGCAATCAATCAATTAATCTTCAGTTGATGACAGTCATAGGCTGCTCAAGCATACCCCAAAAATGGGTTTTGGCCCTTGGGGTGAGAGCACTCTGTGGCTGGCAGCAGCAGGCGATTGCAGGCGTGCTCCTTCAGCAAGGAGAGTTCTGCCTTCTTCAGCTGTCGCGTCACAGGTGAGCCAAGAAGTTCCGAAAGCAGCTGCTAGGGTGTCACGTGGGCACGAACTCCGCGTTTGCAGATCCTTTCCCAAGAACGCGTCCACAGATACTGCTTCGACGCAGGACGTGCGGCCAGCAAGTGACACTGCGGGCCATCCGAGCGACCATTTGGAGCCTCACACCGTCTATTTCCTGGCGGCAGCGCTGTTGATCAGAAGTTTGTTGACTGCACGAGCTTATCCTCTAGTATGCATTCTGCAGCAGGCGCAGTACTGCTTGCGCTTGGTTTCTGGATTTCACCCATCAATGCCTACACATATGCGGTAATTGCACACTAGCTTCGGCTACGTCTCCAAGCTGCATCGATACCGTACACTACGCCATGGACTGTGTTCAAGCGCGCAAAGCAGAGCATAAGGCGACCCATGTTTTCTCTGTTGACTCCCTTTCTGGCCTGCAGCAACTGAACTATACATCATCTCCAAGTCAAGGGTTTGTAGGCAGCTTTGCGGGCCCACTGTACTCCGCCGGGACTGCAGCACCCTCATGTTCAGTGTTGATCTCCCCGGGCCTGGGTACAGAGGTAAATGCGCAACAAAATACTCTGCAGCAGAGAGCGGTTTGCTCTTTGTTCAACTCTTGATAGCCGCATCACAAGCGTCCTTAGAACACCATCTCTAGCTATAGCCATGTTTGCCTGCAGCAGCTGTTGTGCCTGCTTGCAGACCTTCATTGTTGCTCCCAATGTGAACTACGGAGACGCAGCCTGCACAGACTTATCTGCCCTTGCATTTGGGGACTACTCATACATTGGCACAGAGGCAGTCAAGTGCACTGCGCCAGGCGAAGGCTACATGTTCAACTACCCCGCCAATGTTGCCGGAGCACCACCAACAGTGGGAGGCCAGTATTTTTGTGTCAAGTTCAAGCTTTACGGCAACACGGTAAAGCTTCTATGACCTGGGAGGAGCACACAGCTTGCACCCATACAATCTGATCTTGAACTGTTCATGATTACAGTCCACCGCAGGTATACATGACACTATAATTAGCTGGCTGCAAGTAAGACAAAGCTCTGTCATGGCCTAGGCCGGACAGGCTGTGCAGTTGCAGGCCTAAGCCCTGCTATGTGGTCCTGCCACCTAGCTGATACCATGACACCAACACGGCAGCAGCATGATTGTGTCTTCTCTGACCTTTGTGACCAGCAATCTTTGCAGCACCCTGTTGTCATTCTGCATTGGTTAGCCGTGCATACAGCATGAAGGATCGACATTGAGCTTGGCACCCGCTTACTCACATCATCCAACAGCATATGGGCGACCCTTGGGCTTGCCACACATTGCTCATTGCATCGTTCAGCCCAATCTGACAATACTGTCTGTTCTGGCTGCAGACAGAAATGACCTTCACTGAAGGCTACACCTCAGACATCCAGTGCCCTGACGACTTCACCAACTCATCAATGATTGCATCTGACCCTGGAAACAATGCTGGCTATGTTATCTACTATGCTCTCCAAGGTTCAGTGTTCCCGCCATGCTGAAAGGAACACAAGGAGGAGCCCCAGCGTACAGAGTGTGATGTAATTCCTTGATCAGCTGCGGTAATCAATGGACCAAGATTCTGAGAGGCCAATCAGCTGCAGCACCCAGCTGCAAGATCATGCAACTTGTCAGCAACCAAAGCTTGACGTTGAACGGGCAGTACTTTCAGAGGCATCAATGTGCATGGGTGACTGCTGCTGACTAATTGTTACTTCAGCTGAACAGTGTTTAGCGTTGCTGCACGGTTTGTACATTTGACACCTGTTTCTGTATCAGCAAGGTCTGAAGTGTGTTTGAACCAAACGAGGTGTGCATTTGTGATCACTCAGTATGCTTTTGCTTACATTACCAAGGCAAATGGCTCATATAATACATATTGTCAAGCAAAAGGTATTTCCTGGGCACTGCAGCAGTCTTTCCAGCATGCAGTGCAGTGCGTTTTTATACGTGTGAGTCTGGAGCGAGTCAACATGGGCATCCCTATAAGTCACACTGCCAATATATACGTGCAGAGCTATGTTCCTACCTTGCACAAACTGCACAGTGTGTTCTGAGAGGTGTGTATCCGCAGAAACAAGGACTGCTGAGCAATCTTTGCACTTGTATAGTCTGCAACCTCAGACATGCGATTCAATGATTGTTATCCAGCTGACAAATGACAGCTGACTGAATGCCCCTGAATGCAGCACTGTGACCTTGCAACACTGTCAGATTGAATGTGAATGTGGCAAGGCAGCAGGCATTCAGAGAGAGAGATATTACAATGCTTCACTCAGCCAGTAAGCTCCTAATGGGCTGTCTGAGGTTGGGACCAACCAAGGTGGGGACAGTTTTCACTTCCTGTGTCAGCTTGGTTCACTGGACAGATGACCGTGTGGCCTTTTGCCCGGCCCGTGTATAACCAGGGTCTGCAAACCAGCTGGCAGTGCACTGCAGTGCATCCTTGGGAATTTGTATCTGACATCCGCTCTACCAAGCTCCTGATGCATATGCGTTTCACACGTAACGCTTGCGTCGCCACAACGAAACGCCCTTCAGTACTGTACACTGAACCTGCCATTTGACAACCCAAGCACTTTGCTAAACAGCTCTGACTACAGTCGTTCCACCAGGGACAGATTCTTACCTTTTCTATCAGTTCGTGATTTGAACAGGGGATTTTTTTATATCGAGACAAACCAAGAGCGCTGCTATGCCTCGTGGGGCCAATGGTCATGTGATCACCCATATTGGACATACCTTGTTAGACTCTTTGTTCAACATGCACAGCGTTGTATATGTGCCTGTAGGTTTCATCTACAAACCTTACACCTTTTCCTGGACTTGAGCAGCATTGATTAAATTGTTTCATTCAAAATCCTCACAGCTCTCTTAGATGTTGTCTGTTGGTCTCTAGGACACAAGTAGTACTACAGAAAGAGGTCCAGATACGACGATTGATATTCCAGTTGATGATGCTGCGCGACACAACAGGTTCTGATGAACGTACTGCGCAAACAATTCAGTTTGCTCTTTCAGTCAATGGACTTTCAATGCATATGCGTAAAAGAAGCTGGTTGTTATCAATGTCTTGACGTAGGATGGGTGTAAGTTCATGCTTGACTTATTGTATTGTCAGGTAGAGTGCGTTCAACCGCACAGACAAGCCATATGCGCCAGCGCCTGCTGACCAGCGTGACATTTCAAAGGGCTGCTTGCAGACTACTACCAGACACACGTCCGCCACAAGTAGCTCACAAGCAGCTAGGTAGCGGAAGGGTCTTGCAGTGTCCGCGTGCTCTGTACTTGCGCTCTGTGTCATCAGGTGACAGCTGCTTGACAGTGTTCACCTCATGTTTGTATGAAAGCTGTGCCTTGCTCAGCCACAGAGTTTTGGCAAAACCAGTTGGCGAGTCTGCTGGTATTGGCAGCAGCAACTGACCAAAGCCAAGAGTTCAAACGGCAAGCCAAACAGCAGCAGGGTCCAGACGTCAGCCTGCTCAGCCCAAAGCTGCAGCAGCAGTGGGACCATGCCAAAAATGCACACCTGGGCAATGTTAACATTACCCCACACAGCAGCCGAAAGGTGCATTGGATATGCTCTGATTGTCCCGATGGTCATCTCCATCAGTGGGAGGCTCGCGTGACAGGCAGAACAGACAATGATGGCTGTCCATTGTGCTCAGGCGTGAGAGTGTGTCCGCACAACTCTGTTGCTACCAAAGCTCCCAATGTGGCTGCCAGCTGGGACAGCACAGCCAATCAAGGCACACCACATGACTCCACAGCCAACAGTCATTTTTAGAAATAGTGGCATTGCTTAGGCTGCGGCCACAGATGGCTGGCACGAATCAGCAGTTGCATTGCACTGCAGAGTGGCTGCCCTGACTGCTTCAAGTGTCGTAAGCATGCATTGCAAAGTCTGCGTCATCCCACTTTGGCAGAATGCAATCATCCGCTCCTCCAGGACTGGGACACTGAAGCAAATGCCAAGGAGGGGTTGTTTCCTGACAAGCTCAGGTTGGGCAGTAACAAGCGCGTCCGTTGGGTGTGCCACAAGTGTCCTTTGGGGTTGACACACCAGTGGGTCGCAACAATCAACAGTCGAGCTCTGGCAGGTAGTGGATTTTCGTGTTGTGGCGGCAGGACAGCTTGCAAATGCAACTCCTTGTCAAGCTTGTATCCTGGAATTGCTCAAGAATGGGATTACTGCACTGAATGATGGGAAACCTGGTGACTATACAGCCAGATCCCATGCTGAGATCTGGTGGAAGTTGAGGGATCAACGGAGCTGGCTGCAGTCTATCAAGTCTCGCACAGTCTTGCGGCATATTCCCACAGCAACTTGACTCCTGCCTAAGAGATATAAGATCAGCGCTGTCTTTGATCATGAGGTCAATGCATCATATTTGCACCAAACTGCGCAAACTTTCCAGGTCACTCCTTCAGCAGCTCTTGAGTAGTGCCTTAAGTAGCTCTTTCCAATACTGCCATACACCTTGAAAAGTTCCTTTTGACAGGTTAACTTTCTCATAGGCAATGACCAGGCCTGTGGGTTGAGAGCAACTGTTGAGCTGGCTCTTGTTGTGTTGTTTTTACGGAATGGTGTAAGTTCTGGGTGTGGCAGATGATCTAGAACATTGTTGTAAAGACCTCCTGTGTGACTCGTGATATGTTCCGGGGTCGTCACAGCCAAAATCATGTCATGATCTGTTTTGAAACATGAGAGCTGGCCTTCTGGACGCAGCACACAAATGATGAGGAGTCATAGCCTGCATTTCTCTGGCAGTCTTGCAGCTGCTTAGAGTGGCTTTTGTACATCAGGTGAGCACTCAGCCGCCCTCTGTATTCCTGTGTCCCTGTGTCCTCTGCTGATTGCAGAGCACAGCAGAAAACACATTCAATGCTTGGTCAATGCAGCATTCGGCATGGCATATGCTGTGGTGTTGAGCTGTCCTGCATCTGTGCTGCATATGCTTAGCATGTCTTTTGTTGCAGGCGTCTGGGTCTTGTGAGTATGTCTGTTGGTCAGTGTGGCTGGCCCTTCCAAGCTTGGCAATGTGACCTGATAGAAGCTGCTTGTGTCTGGTGGCTTGGAAGTTGAATCAAGTCACAGGTGCGCATTTGGGACTGTCCATTTGTGCCTGATCTTGTGCATCTTCACGAAGCTTTCGGTGCTGGTGGTCATGCTGCTATGTATGCACTATGCTTGGGTCAGGTGAGTACATGCACAACCTCCCAGGTTACTGCAGTGTGTTGCACTCTGCAACTTGTCGTGTGTGTGTGTGTGTAAAATGGCTCAGGTCCAGTGCCCCTTTGCTTGGCTTGTGCAGCACATGGCATGTTTGCTTATAGAGCACTCAAGCCTGTTACCTGTCATGTCTGACCACTGTGGGCTGATCAAGCATGCCTTGCATGATCACTCTGTGTGTCCAGGTGTTGTGTGAGTCAACATTGTGATGTGGAACATGAGATGAGCCCTTGGAAGACTTTATGGTGTGGGTTCAGGCGTGCAATTGTGAGTCTGAGCTGTTTCAGTGCAGGATTATATTAATTCTCATCTTGTTTGGTTGCGTCATTACCTGCCAGTCCTGTACATTGACCTGCATGTTCGATAGATGATCTGGAAATAGATTTTGCATGCATTGCCAGAATGCTACTTTGTCTTTGCAGGACGTGCTTGTATGGCAAGCCTGGAGAGCTTGGTCACCTTTTTGCAGCAACTGTGCACTGAGCTCAGTGTGCAGCCTGGACTATCATGCAGCCTGCCAATATCATCTCAAGCTTCTCTATATTGAACACCTAACGGCGTCGTCTTTTCTTGTCTTTCTTTTCTATGCAGCCTGCCAATGCAAATGCTGCACAAAGTTTGTGAGTCGCTATGTCAGCATGTGCAAATGTATCATGGGATTATTCACAGTCAGAGTAGCAACAAGCGCAGAAGCACGACCTGGATGAGGATGCAGCAAATGCTGTTGCAGAATGAGGAAACTTCGATAACAGCTTGATTGTGATTATCAAGTACAGGATGCAAGGTGATGTGATGACAAGTGTCCTTTGGGGTTGACACACAATTATGTGTCAGCAGTGAAATCACGGGGGCTCTGGCTGGAAATGGATGCCCCATATGTCGTGGGTTGCAAGCCTGCAAATGCAATTCTTTGCTAAGTTTGCATCCTGATATTGCACATGAGTGGGGTTATGGCAAGAATGATGGGAGGCCTAATGACTATACAGCTAGGTCTCATGCTGTGGTTTGGTGGAAGTCAAGAGCTCAACAGAGTTGGCAGCAGACTATCGACTCTCGCACAGACAAACGCCTCGTGCGGCATAGAAGCAAAGCAACTTGACTTCTGCCTGTGATTGTTGAAAGCGTGTATGTTGAGGCTGTTGCATGATGTCTGCACCAGACTGTGCAGACTGATCATGGTAGTTTTGAACAAGCACTGTAGCCTCGAGACCTTTTTGAATTGTTGATTAGTCCAAGGGTTTTTCCTTTCCTGACTTCTCAGTGTTGGTTGTGCAAGGACCAGGCCTGAGAGGGCAGTCCCATATGTTTCATGTTTCAAGTTTATGTAATCATTGTTGTGTATGATCTTGTATGATGGCTTGCTGCATGTTGAGATGATTGGTTGCATGTAGTGAATGAATGATCAAATGACGGATGAAGCAGTTGATGGATTCAGGACTGGATTGGGTCATTGCTTGATTGAATTGTGCTTTAACACACATGACGGTTAAGTGCTTGACAGAATGAGTGATATATGAGCAGATCAGATGATTGTGTGTCCACTTGCTGTCTTGTAGCAACATGTGCTGGATCAGGAACAGGACCCAGTCGGCACGCAAAAAATGGCAGAAGCATTTCAGCAAGACCGACCCTCTCTACACAGAAGCCCAGCTGGTGAGGACTCTACAAGGGATGGGCATTGTGTGCAGCGCAAACAGTGCTCACTATATGGCAAGTACACCAGGCACCTCAGGCATCCCTTGCATTGCATTGGGTGCATGATCACCATGAGCTTGATGTTGCTTGAACTGTACAGCTGAAGGATGCATCGGCTGCAGCAACTACCCTGACTGCAGCTACCCAAGACCTAGACATGTCTTCTTCTTCTATCTTCAGAGAAGAAGAGGCATAGGAAGCTTACCCAGGCTTGTGTGGAGGTAATTCCAACGCTTCATTTACTGGCTGACAGGCTGACAGATGTATATGACTACTTGAAAGCCTTCATGCTTCATCTGCTGCTTGAAGTGAGTCATGGGCAGGAAGCTGCAGTGGAAGCTTGTGTCAAAGCTTTTGGCAGCCCCGAATGTTGTACACTCCACACCTGCCCATCAGCATTCATACTCATCTCCAGGACTGCCATGTACATAGCATGCCTATATGTCTCCTAGGTCTGCCATGTCAATGCGTGGGGCCTGCCCATGGCCATATGCCACGTTTCAATTTTTGTTAGCGGGTCACAAGGATGCCGTTTGACTGGCTTATGGCTGTGCACCTTATATAATAATAGGTTTTGCAGCCTACATTGTATCAGGGTGCAGCCTACATTGTATCAAGTTTTGCAGCCTACATTGTATCAGGATGCAACCTACGTTGTATCAGGTTTTGCAACCTACATTGTATCAGGGTGCAGCCTACATTGTATCAAGTTTTGCAGCCTACATTGTATCAGGGTGCAATCTACGTTGTATCAGGTTTTGCAACCTACATTGTATCAGGGTGCAGCCTACGTTGTATCAGGTTTTGCAACCTACATTGTATCAGGGTGCAGCCTACATTGTATCAGGTTTTGCAGCCTACATTGTATCAGGGTGCAATCTACATTGTATCAGGTGTAGCCAAGATGCTCAGCACGCAACAGCAAGGCGATGTTGATCTGCAGGGGCAGTGAGGTTGGCCCACCTTCCCAAAGGGAAGGGAAGGACATTGTTCTGAAGCTGTCTGCCTGTGTGTCTATCTATCTGTGGCTTATTATGTGGCAAGTACACCAGGCACATCAAGCATCCCTTGCAGTGCATCGACTACATTGAGCTTGATGTTGAATACATTCTGCACTGTGATTATACAAAGTGTGTAAGGAGGATAGCTACATGGTACAGAAGAGCGTTTACCTTGCGCATGATGGTGTTGCCGATTGGACACATTTGCTGCATTGCCCGCTGAGTGCTGTAGAAAGCTGTCACTGCTGCATCCTAGAGAGGTTGTTCCTGCCAAACAAACGCCCTGGCCCTGGCAAAAGATATAGTACCAACAATCAAGCAGCAGACATCATGGTGTGTCTGCGCACTGCTTTTGCGCTGTTACGCACTGACACTCCTGCAACCTAGTGCAGGAATTGCACACTACAGCTGCAAGAGTGTACTAACTAATTGTTTGCAGTGCAGGTAGCAAGAGGGCATGCAGCTGTGCTGGGGCAGCTGTGCTGGGGCAGTTTTTGCCATTCTTTCACACTTGGGTTCAAGCCAGCAAAGACGTGTCATGCAGAGACATTGTAAGTGTATTGGACCCACCTTGGCTACACATTTCTTCCTTCCATCACACGTACAGAAGAAGAGGCAAGGGCCTGCTCAGGGTGCGCACAGCGTGCACAGCAGGGGCGGCTGGGTTTAAAAGTGTCCCAAGTCTGGAGGGCCTGTTGCTGCAGCTGCAACAACTTCCCTGACTGCAACTGCACTGGACATTTGGCGCGGGCAGAAGACACATGCCTTCTTCTTCTACCTCCACTGAAGATGAGGCACAGGAAGCTATTCAGGCTTGTCTAAAGGTGTTCCCAATGCTTTGTCTGCTGGCTGATGAGCTGAGAGATGTATATGACTGTTTGAATGCCTATATGGTTCCATCTGCTGCTTGAGCTGATGTGAGTCATGGTCAGGAAGCTGCAGTGAAGCTTCTGTCAGGGCTTCTGGCTGCACCACCTGCTGCATACTCCACTTTGTCTCATCAGCACTTATGCTCATCTCCAGGGCTGCCATGTACAAAGCATGCACATGTGTCTGTTGGATCTGCCATGCCAATGCATGAGGTTGGCCCAAAGCCACATGTTGTGTTTCAATCCTTGTCAGCCAGTTGCAAGGATGACATTTTATCTGAATTATGGTGTTGAAGCTTGTACGGCATTATGCTTCAGCCTTTGCAGCCCATGCTGTATGAGGGTGCAGCCCAGGTGCTCAACCAGGCTGAGTCAATCCGCAGGGCCTGTGAGGTTGAGCTAGCAAGCATTCCCAACGCATTGGAAGATATTGTTCTGAGGCAGGGCTGCTTTGGTCCCTACCTGCAGCTGGGGACCAAAAACAGCCCCAGTGCAGTGCAACAGGTGCCGAAGGGGACTAGGAGGTCAGCCAACAAGACCATAAAACCAACGCGTACAGTCACAATGGCAGCACTGAAGTGCGGCAAATGTTCGTTTTCTGTGGCTCTGTCAGTTGCTTGTTTGTCACATTCAGCATTGCTACTGGAAAGCGTTTTGCTGTCATGACCATCATTACTTTTCTTTTTAGGAGAGCTGTACATTGTAATACAGCTCTGTGTCCCACATTTGTACAGTCGATCATCTTTGTCTAGCATGTTTGGACAGTTGGTGACCTTTGTCTACCGTATATGGACTGTTGATTATCTCTGCGTACCATGTCTCTTGCAATTGAGTGGTGCTTGCCTGCCTGGTTGTTTGTTTGTGTCGCATGCATGCATGCAGATAGCAGCAACGCATGAGCTCATCTTGCATGAAAGCAAAGGTCAGCTTTTTCTCCAATGAGGCATTCACTGTAAGACCAAGACTCATTTCATTGCAGGAAGATGTTGCCTGGGCACCTATCATGCAACATGCTGCAAAGCTGCTCCAGGCTGCTGAGTGCATGTTGCAGGAGTTGCAGCCAGACAGTGGTAACCTGTGCCAGCTGCTTGATGCCAAGTCCCCAGCTCAAGGAAGAAGTAGCCAAGGCAGCAATGCTGATCAGCAACTGTAAGGCACATCGGCCGACGGCTCACGGCTCCAATGAGCCAAGAAGTGCAGCAAATGATCCAGACATGAGGCAGGGGGCAAGGCAGGCTAGCCTTGAGCGCTCACACAGACCTTGCTTGAAAGGCGAAAAAGCAGATTTGGTCAGATGCCATCAAAAATGTGCATGGCAAGACAAAGCAACAAAGTTCCAAGGCAGGCAAGTCTGCGTTCAAAGGGAGCACAGTAGCCCAGGACAAGTTGTGCAGACAAAGTTTGACAAAGGGACAAGCAGCAGTCCTCCCATGTCATGATATAGGTTGTTCTGGGAATGGGCAAAGCTGACAACAGATAACCATAGCATCAGACGACTGATGCCAGCAGGCTCAGTCCCCTAGATTGGAGACAGCTGGATGACAGAGCAAAGCAGACATTCCAGTAAAGCTTCACCAGTTGGAAGCGTGTGTCATCATTCCTGCAAGATTGCTTGGCTGCGAAATGGCAGGTATCATCAAAGCTCCTGTGCATCTATGAGTTCGTTGATTGCATTTGCTTGCGCTTAGCACGGCTATGTGTTGTGTGTTGTTGGGGGCCAATTTAGCACCACCTACACACAGAACCGATTGGCACATTCATCAATTTGTCAGGGTGCACATACCCTGGCAACGTCCATCAGGACTGAAGGCTGGACAAGGGATGTCAAATCTCTTTCTCGCAGCCTTACCATTTCAGCAACGAGAACGAATGAAGAAATGAAGCAAGAGACAGTGTCGTGCGGAATGCGAAACTTTCGCAATGCGAAGATGTGCGGAATGTTTCGCACGGCTTGCGTCGACGTACCAAGCGGGCGAAAAGGTCAGGCAGTCAGGGCGAAACTGTTTTCCGCACAGGCAGTCAGGGCAAAATCTTCAGTGGCAGCAGTCCGGCTTACCGCAACTGTAGCGGCCATGTCTGACGCTGATGCGCCTGCCCACAAGAAGCGCAAAGCAGGTGGCAGGCCTATTAATGAAAAGACATGGAAGCATTTCAAGCAGATCACCCTGCCGCCAGATAAGGAATGTAAAGCAGGAATGTAGCCAACTTGGAGGATGAAATCAACATTGACTTGGACTTGAACAGCAAAGTCTTTGAGCCAAACTATGTCAGCAAGCCAGCAGCAAGCCCCCTTGAGCAAACCCAAGGCAGTCACACTGGCACTTTTAGGCGATTTGTAGCTAGGTGCCAGTCCAGCTAAAAGTGGTGATTTGATGTTGCATGCCAGTCTGAAGCATGAGTTTTGGTCACAATCACTATGTCTATCTGAACATCCAGACAGGAGCAGCTGCCTTTTCGCTGCATTACGCACGTACTTTGAGCAAAGTCTGCTATTTCGCCAGAGTTTCGCACTGTTTCGCACAAAATTTCGCCGGGCTGGTTGACCTTTGCAGACTGAAACCCTGCTTCCTTCGTGCGACAGCGCAAAGGGGCAGATTTATTCTCAGAAGAGGCTGGACAGAAGGTGCCCCTTGAGCCACTGATTGTTGCTCAAAGCAGTTGCTGCGGCACAGCCAGTCACTTCCGATCTGACAAGATGACAACCGCCGCAAAACAGTCTGAGACATTGCGTGCACAAGCAGAGGTTGCCATGCTTTGGCTGAAAATTTCATGTGTCAATAAATCTTATGATAACGCAGCTCACAAGAACTACAGACTACCACAGACCGCTTTACAGAGCTAGCTTGTAGGAATGTGCCCGATATCACCAACTTGTCAGCAGGATCTACTACACTCGAGTATAGTATACTAGTTTCGAGCAGACTGGTTTCTCCCCTAATGCTGTTGCCCTAACACTGATTCACAAACACAGATACACAAATGTGCTTTACAATGAGGATCACCCAAAAGCTTAGCACAAATGCAAACATAACAGTTCTAGCACGACCACATGACAACAAAGCAATACACTGAAGCAACACTGTCACAGCAAATAGGGCAACTCCTGCTGACTCAGCCATATCCTAAAAGGCTGGACTCTGGCCATGTAACTGAGTCCATTTCAGACCCCATGGGCCCAATGAATCAGTGACAGAACTGGCTTGAAAAGATGGAATCAGGAAAAAATGACGATGAAAATTCAAGCAGCAAGACATTTCATGCAAAGACACTTGCAAGCGTTTCATGACTTGTCCTAATAACAAAATGCTGAAAGAAACAAGTGCATAATCGAAAGAGCAAGATGGGAAAACAGAGGCTCTCTCAGTGTTCTCCAACTCAGACGGGGGCTAGACATTGACTCAACTGGGTATTCTTCTCATGTGCTGCAAGCAGCTTCCTCAACACTGTGCATGGAACTGCAAATACTCTTCCCTCATGACTACTCTTAGACGACTACAGTAGCCGTTGTTGCAACTCAGGTGTTGCTCTCAGCAACTAGCCAAAATCCAATGCAACAAGTTCAAGCCAGAACACCATGGAAGCAAGGAACAAAATAACACTGCAGCCGGAAGGGCTCAAAATTGGTCTCAGCTCACTACTCAGGCTGAGTTGGCATGCTTGAGATGCTCATTGATCAAATCCAGGAAGGACTCAGATTTTCTGAGCTGCAGACCAATGGGAGGACTCTTTGGGGCTGGAGATCCTGGCAAGCCATCGAAAGAGATGTTGCCAAAGGCAGGAGCAGTATCCAAAACCGTCTCAATTGCGCCTAAGTCTAGGCTCAGTACTGTATCGCTTGGCTCAAAGTCCAAACTCAGGCTGTGGTCAAGCTCTGTGGGGCCAGCATTGCAGCTGGACTGACTGTAAAGAGGACTCATAGGGTTGCCGACTGGCAGGCTATGATGACGCTCCAGACCACCCGCTAATGCATGTGGCGGAACCTGCAACATGATGGGTTGCTGAGACAGCTCGAAAATGAAACTGGCACGTCATGCTGGCAGGCGGATGGTCGTTTGCTTTGAGCACTGCAAATGCTGTGCAGGTAGACCATGAGGTGCTGCATTGACATGCAACACATGCCATAGCGAAAAGAAGTGCCTTCAAGAAGTGCACGGCATCTGGACTGCAACACCTGTTGGTTTCAGCAAAGGTGCACCTGTAACAGTAGGGCTGAATTTTACTGTGACTAGCTATGGAGGAATGTAGAACCACAAGTGCTCACATTGTTGTTTGCACATGCTTGCAGATATATGGGCAACCAGCTCATATACAGCTTGAGCTCTTAGCACAGCCTATGGCTAACAAAAGATCATCAACCCAAGCAGGAATAGTGCGCCTTTCTTTGCTCTGTTGGATCTGTGTAATGCCCACCAGCACCTAACGCAGGTACAGGAGACAGACTGGCACACAACTGCTCAGACAGATGAGTAAGAATGTGCACCTGCCAGCTGCTGGAGCTGTCCATGGAAGCACCTGCCATAGGGGTACCCCACACATACCCCGGCATATTCTGGTACCCACCCCACTGACCCCCACCCATACCCATAATCGGCTGACTCATCATTGGGAATCCTGAAGGGGCAGGGCGGATTGCCAAGGGGGGGCGGTGGGTGACAGAAGCCATGTGTGTAATGGTTGTATTGCTGTCCTTGGTGCAGCTTCTGCGCAGCTTCTTGGCGGCTGGAACTGGCGTGCTGTCTGAGTTCACATGAGCAGTGCTGGCAGTGGTCTGGAGAAGAAGCGGCTTACTGTCTGAGGTGTCTGATGTGATGTCTGGCAGGAACAGATCGCTAGGATCTGCAGAACGGCAGACTTGATGTCAGCATGAGCTCAACAGGTGTTGGTGTCAGCAGTAGGTCAGGGCTGGGTCTGTAAGAAACCAGTGACGCTGGTATGATGGAAGATGAGCTGTTACAGAATATACGTAACATTCACCAAAGTCTGGCAAAAGTGATGCTGACAGTGACAGCTTTGAGCGCAGCACCTGAATGAGAGGATGAGGAGACCCCTTCGCGCAGCTTGAAGCTTTTGAGGCTGTCATCAATCAGAGTGAAGTCATGATCAACGCCAGAACTGAGGGCTGAAGGCGTGCTGGGTGAGCCAGGCTGAGAGGAGGATTTCTGTACACATACACACATGTAAGCCACAGTAAGACACAGTATGCTCCAACCATGCATGACCATCGTGGCAGCAAAAGTTACAGCACAACCAGACCATGCACGCATAAACACAACACAGCAGTTGATACAGAACAGAGACTTCTGTACGAACTGACTGAAGTGACACAGCTGTTGATGTTGACTGCATCCAGAGCCAGAGAGTATAGTTAACGAGCATTATCTAGTGAACACACCTGCTGGAGGAAAGATGATGAGGTATGAAAACTGTCTCTGCCTGGCAGCTTACAGGAGGAACCTTCCTGCTCGCAGCCGTGCATCATCTGCAAACAATGCCAAAAATTTGTGTGTGAATGCAAAATGACTGCTGAACAAAACGGAAGCTGTGTTGAGTGTTTAGTATGTCAGCATACCAAAGTGGCGCTGCTTAATGAGCACCGGTAGAGCTCACCTTGCGCACAACATGCTGCCAGATGTTTCGGAGTTTGAGTGTGGACAACGGCTTCTCCAAGTATTCAGCAGCACCAAGCTCAATGCTCTTCCAAACTTCATTGGCGCTGCCTCCCTCTGACATCAGCACCAGCGGCAGGCCATTCAAAGAATGTACAAAAGCAGGACTTTCTTTTGCAACTGCTTTGGCCTGCAGGCATCATCCCCTGAATGAGTACATCGGAGAAGCAGCAGTATTTGCTTGATGGCTGCTGTAAGCTAAATCTGCAATAAACAACAGCTACTAATGGTGTGGCAGATATTCCAGCACACGCACCTCTGCCAATACAATATCAAATTGGTTCGAGCCATTACTCAAAATTGAAGTTGCCTCAACGGTGGTACTGCAGCAAGTTCCTGTGGAGGACAGTCACAAAATTATTGACAGCCGGACGAGTACTGTATTGTCCTAATCCGCTAGGTCAGTGTCTTCTCAACAGGAGCTGCCCGGCTATCGTCTGTGGCGACGTGGCTGAAGAGACTTACCAGCATATGACAGGTGTTTCAGCTGTTTCGAGACCTTCTCCCTCGATTGTTTGTCAGCTTCAACGAGGAGCACCTTTGCGCCAGGCATATGTCAACAAAACCGACCAATAGTCTCCTAATGCAGCAGCTTACAGCCCAGCATACCTGCAGTCCAGCGGGAAAGCCGGGTCGGCCAGAAAAACTCGGCACCCGTTTCATCTAGCCGACGAGGGAACGACGGATCTGAGTCAAAAGCACAACATGTCCAACAGCACGCAAGCCCGCGGGTGATCCACAACCATACCCCGGCAATGTAAGATATCAAGCTCTCGGACAAACTCGTACACTGCGCATGCGTCTTCACCACGATAATATGCCTGGCCGCTGACAGCTTTCGGGACACTCTCGGTGCGTACCGAACATACCCTGGGGGTTAACCACCGTATACATGTGTAACAACCGTATAGTACTGCGTACCACGGTGCACGTGCGTGGTTAGACCCCTTACATTAGAGTGTGATGACACCTGAAATGTTCCTGTTTCGATGAAGCAGCTGACTGGACAACGAAAATTTAGTCCATTCCGCGCATCGATTGCCCTCAATTCGTCACGTTTCGATGTCTGATAAAGTCACGTGATGAGGCATCCTCCAGGAACGGTAGTTGAAGTTGGTATACGTGATTTGCAGGCTACTAAACGCCTGAACATTCTGTGGCTTGCTCCCCCGACCAGTACCGGGTAAATGGATCTGCGGTCCTGTAGCTTTCGTCTGGTCTGTCGTTGGTGTTACAGTGCCGACTGGCCAGATCGAAACTGATTATGACGAATACCTGCACGAGCTTGTTGCGTCACTTGGTTTCTCAGCATATTGGATTTTGTGCGTTCTCTCAGGGCGGCCCAGCACAGTCGCCCGTTGCCTTTTGACGACATGTCTACCTGCACAGGGAAGTCATAGGCCGCAGAACACCTGCTCTTGTCTGTGACTCCCGCACAATATTGCTTCAATGATACGACAGTCAGCAGCTATAGCCCCCTACTTATACTGATCTTTCAGCGCAAACAGCATACCCTAAAGTGCGACAGCCTGTCAACAACTTCTGCAGCATGCTTTGTGCACGTTTTTGGAGCCCATCAGTATGACTATGTATCATTCTCCAACGGCTGGTACAACAGAGTGGTGAAGTGAAGAGAGGATCGGCCAACAAGGCAGTGTTGCTGCCCACAATCTGCATTGCTGTCTTGCAAAAGTTTCAGCACATCTTCAATGGCTGAAACTTCGCTGTAAGTCCGCTGGGTACTTGTGAATACAGCTCTGTGCCCTTGTCAAATGCACAGAGAAGCCAGAGCAAAAAGAACAGCTGTCAGATCAGTCTTCAAACAGTGGTCTGGTGCTTCTTGAGCGCAATTTGTCTTTTTATTGTGTCTCTCTGTGCTCTCAGGAGCTTGAACTTCAGGCCTGCTTTGCAACCTTGCGCCAAGCACTTGCTGTGGTTTGAGTCGCACACAAGCTGTGCAACAGCTGGCCCAGACATAGTCTTGACCAGTGATGCTTGCCGAGCAATGTAGACCTGCACTTTGAATCTCAGCCTCTTTATCATGCTGAGTCTGCTGCAGTGCTGAGCTGGCCCAGTTGTCAAAACCTCTCTTGCAGCAGCACGCTTTGCTTAATAAAATAAACAGCATACAGCAATTTGTCTGCATGCGCTCAATGTTGTCCTTAATAGACTGGCTCCCAGATACATGTTGTTAAGCATGTGCCGATCTGCAGAGCCTAGCATAGGCAGGCATCACTGAATTCGTAGGAATGTGTGACCGGAACCTTAAACTGGTCGATGAGGCATTGGCAGAGTGCTGCTACTCCTTGCTCACTGCAAGTAACCACGCTTTTGCTCACAAGCTTAGCAACCATTGAATCACTTTACCATGGCACTTCAGAATCTGAAGCGGGAGAAAGTCCAAACACCCGTTTTGTCTTTGGGCACCGTGACGCCGCTGCCCTATTTTAAGGTTGGATATGATCATGATTTGGGCCCCTACTTTGGTGGGTATTGTCCTGTCTAAGCTGTATGCTGCAGCGCTGAAGAGGCACGTCAGTGGCTGGGCTAAAGATCAGCAGCAGGGCAAGCTTTAGACATGACAATTGCATGACAGACAAGATGGACCCTCAATGAGTCATGCAAGGCAATGAGGACAATTAGTCAGCATGGCAGGTCATATGCTTTGTTGACATTCAGAAAGCATTTGACCCCACCCCCAAGGGATACATTGTTGGAGCACCTGTCTTTCGCGCATTTAAATGATTAAAAATTCAATCGATTATCTCTAATGTGGGTCGGCACCTGTACGGAATACTTTTAACGATTTGAATTCGAGTCGGTTGGTGATTGCGGTTGCGAAAAAATGCAAAATTGCTGTACTACAACATAAATCAACGAAGGCATGTACTTGGTTCAAAGGATGTTCACTCAGCTTGGATTGCATTTCGATCAACAGGGCATGATGACTGTGTTGGCACTATGCAAACCAACAGATTGTAGAGCACTGCTTTTCGTGCTTTTTGTTGCATTATTTATTATTTTCCAATGGTAGTCGTGGATGGTGATAATACTTTATATGTTTATTAATCGAGGTCGTGCAAATATGAGTTATTTAATTAAACGACCAACATTGAAGGCAGCACGGTAGTACTAACAATCACAAACCCCAATGTCACAGTACTGTACACCCTTCTACATGAGACACAAGACGACCTGCTATACTGTCCAAGCTGTTGAGAACGCTGATGTGAGACTGCGCAGTAGACATTAAAGTTCATCAGTGGGTAGCAGTGCTCACTGGCATCAAGAATGTGCACGGTAATTTGATATACAACAATACTTGCAACACCACATTTCAAACAGACTATACACAACAAAATCAGCTGAAGAAATGGCTGTGATCTGAAAGACCTAGTCGCTGCTTGGAAGAAGAGATGTAAAGTATCACCCAGGCAGCA
>JAABUO010003004.1_pt1 | contig 20262 bp, 26 predicted proteins | sample 5559291 | NCBI WGS metagenome assembly JAABUO01 (sample SAMN10711878, study PRJNA513372) | rock metagenome | isolation source: Antarctica rocks | place: Antarctica: Victoria Land, Finger Mt sud
CGCTCTGTACCCCCTCGATGAAGAATTACGACCACGTACACAGGCTGAACTCGGCGAACGGCTGAACCTGAGTCAATCGGCCGTCAGCAAACGCCTGCGCAAGGCCCTGACCTACCTGGGCGGGTTGTACGAGGGCCTGGACGACGCGCCCTCTGTGGTCGACGCGTACGATGATGAGAGCGGCGCCGACTTCGACCCTGACTCGGAGCGCCGCTGGTGGCCGCGCCACGGACGCGCTCGTGTGGAGACGGACAGCGGCGCGGCCGTGTCATAACGAAGGGCGGCGAGACAAACGATTTATTCCAATAGTGGAATATCCTTGCAGGATAGGAATAATCGGGCTATTATCGACAGTGGAAGAGCTGTATCTATCTCTCGTCCGTCCTCCCTACGACCACTCAGGCCCCTCGGGGCCGCAGAGCAGAACCGCAGGCCGCTTACCATCCCGGTAGGCGGCCTTTCCTATGCACAGGTCATCGACCGGGGCCAGGCAGGTAGGAGTGAGGGGAGGACCGGGCCATGCCGCGCCTGCTGCCCCGCACGGAGCCGACGCCGGGTTTACGCTTCCTGCTGCCCTCTCAGGCGCGTGAGATCAACCGCTTCCTGGTCGCCGGTCTCCTCACGGCGGGGGAGGCGAACGCGGCCCGGTCCGGCGATCTATCGCTCGACTGGGACGACCTTCGCAGCCAACTGGCGGCCGCACGCGTCGAGGCTCCGCCCTCGCTGGCCACGGGCTCGGATGGCCTTCTGGCCTCGCTCGGTGCCGATCCTCTTGCTGACTCGATGCTGGGCGAGGTCACCTCCACCGATGTCCCTGCCTCGCGTCCCGCCATGATGCGCCGGCTGACCGTCCGCCAGAGACGCGTGCTCGATCTGCTGGCCCAGGGGGCCACGGTCGATCTGCTGGCCCAGGGGGCCACGGTCGATCAGATGATGCGTGTGCTGGCGGTGTCGCGCGCCTCTGTATACACGTATCGGTGTCAGGCGAAGCGGTGGGTGACGGCGGCATCTGGCGCCGCTATCCCCCGGCGCTGGGCCGCGCTCTGCAGGGCGGACGGACGGCGGATACGCTACACGGTCTTTGCTGAGGACGACGAGGCGCTACCAGCGCACGATACAGGCGCGGCGTGATGAGCCGGCCGCCCGGACGCGACGGACGCGACGACGCTAACCAGCGACCCGGAGGCGCCTCATGTCGGACGATCGCTACCGGCGCGGACTTGTGGGGCGCTCGGCTCCCTCACCTGACGACCACTGGACGGACGGGTTTGACGGCGTACCGATCGACGGGCGCGACCCCGTGACGGCTGCCCAGGAGCGACGCCGGCGCGCCCGGGCGCGGACCAGAGCCGCGCGTGACGAGCGCGCACACCGTCGCGCCGATGAGGTCCTGTGGAGGGAGTCGCTATGCAAGAGATAGAGCCCGCTCCCGGGGTAGACCCCGCAACCGCGGCTGCGTGCGCTCACGCGCTGGAGATCGTCGGTGTCAACGGCAGCGTGGCGTCAGGGCCGGGCGAGGTCCTGTTGCGCTGCACGAACCTGGCGTGCCGCCAGTGGTCCCGCGTCCCCGGCCCGGCCGTCGACGTCGCGCGCGTGACGACGGAGAGCCTGCGTCTGTGGCGGCCCTACCTACGGGGGACGTCGGGGGGTGCGCGATGACCGATCAGGCCCCGACGTCGACGGCCGGCATGTGCCACCGGTGCGACCGCTATTATGCGGTCCGGGTGTTGCACCCGGTCATGGAGGCGTGGCTCTGTCAGGGGTGCGCCGGCTGGATTGACTACCTGGCGGCGCGCGGCGTTGAGTTCGCCGTCACGTGGCGAACGCTGAGGCCATGAGCATGACGAGCGCGGTAGGCGCGACCACTCCTGGCGCCGCACGGCGCGCGCCGGCGACGGTCCATGTGACGGACGCCGGCTGCCGGCTGCACGTGCGCGTCACGCACCCCGACCGCGCAGCGCAGCAGGATGCGCGTGAGAGCTTTAAAGCGGCTTTTAGGACACACTCACACCGTGTGTGGCTGCATGAACTGTCATGCTGGTCAATCCCCCGCGCGGCCTGGCGCGTGCTGGAAGCGTGGGCCGTCGGGCAGGGCTACCGCGTCGTGTGGGCTGATGAGGGCGACGTAGAGGCATCCTGACGCACCACTGTTATGCTCCGGTGCGAGGAGCGTTCTGCGACCGGGACCGCCCAACCGCGACGGGATGTGTACCCGTCGCCCTGTAGGGGCTAACGAGCCCCTGGCCCGCGTGGTGGCCACTGCCGCACGGTTCCCGCACACCATGAGGTGATCTAAAGTGCGGGTATGTATTCGGGGACAATCGGGGACGGATTTTCGATGCCACAGGTGAGCGATCCCTCGCGTAAAGTGCGGCAAGCCAACGTGCTACGCCTCTTCAAGGACGGCATGAGCTACCGCGAGATCGCCGCCGCGCTCGAGATCGACAAAGATACCGTCACCGCCGACATGAAGGCGCTGACGGCTCAGGCCGACGCCTGGGCGACCGATCAACGCAAGCGGGCGCGGGCCGGCGCCCTTGCTACCTACCAGCGCATTATCGACGAGGCCTGGGACGGCTATAACGACGAGTGCGAACGCGAGCGCCGGTGGCTGGAGGGCGACTACGACCGCGAGCATGACGCGCCCGACCTCGACGGCGGTGTGCACAAAGAGAAGAAGCCGCCGCCATTTAAGGTCATCAAGGTGTCGTGGCTGAACACGATCCGAGACGCCGCCTCCGCGCTCACGAAGTTGCAGGGCGTCGATGCCGCCCAGAAGATCGAGCTGACGGGCAAGGACGGCGGCCCGATCGCGGTCAAGCCGGTGAGCGAGATGAGCGATGACGAACTCGATGCGATCATCGCCGGCCGCGCGGCACGAGGCGTTGTGGGAGAAGGCCAGACGTGAGCGCGAGCGCAGGCGCTGCGCCGCCGACCCCGCCTACTTCATCGACACCTACTGCATGCTGGAGGCGGACACCGGTGCGGGCGTCGTCCCCTTCCGCCTCTTCGACTACCAGCGCGAGACCCTGGCGACCTGGATCGCCCACCTTGAAACAATTACGCTCAAGGCGCGTCAGTTAGGGGTCTCCGAACTGGCGGCGGCGTACGCGCTGTGGCAGGTGAATTTTCACGCCAGCAACCGCGTGATTAACTTCTCGATCAACGACGACAAGGCGACCGAGTTCGCGCGCAAGTGCCGCATCGCCTACGATCACCTGCCCGCCTGGCTGCGCGTCCCACTCGCCAATCCGCGCCTCATCTCCAGCCTGGAGCTTGCCAACGGGTCGCGCATCCTGCCCCAGGTCGCGACCGAGAACTCGGCCCGTTCGCTCAACTGCCAGTTACTGATTCTGGACGAGTGGGCGCACCTTGCCTATGGGCGCGGGATCTTCCAGGCGGCCTCGATCACGGCGCGCTCGGCGGGCAACCGCATCATCGGGATCTCGACCGCGAACGGCGCCGGCGACATCTTCCACGAGCAATGGCTCAAGTGGGAAGAGGGCGAGCCGGGCGCCATGCACGGCGTGTTCCTGCCGTGGCACATCCGGCCCGGGCGCGACCAGGCGTGGTACGACCGCAACACGCAGGGCTTCGAGGAGTGGTTCAAGCACCAGGAGTTCCCCGGTGACCCGACCACGGCCTTCGCGCTCTCCGGCCGCTCGCGCTTTGCCATGGACGCCCTGGCCTGGATGATCGACACGTCGTGCGCCCCGCCTCTCCGGGTCGAGGACCTTGACGGCGCGTGCGGGACGCTCCGCGTGTGGGAGGAGCCCCGGCCCGGCCGCCGCTACATCTGCGGGGCGGACACGGCCGAGGGCCTGCCGCACGGTGACTATGACGCGGCCGTGATCCTGGATTGGCAGACGGGCGTCGAGGTCGCCGAGGTCCATGGTCACTGGGAGGCGGGCGTCTACGCTCACCACCTTGCCGCGGCGTGCCGGCGCTACAATAACGCGCTGATCGCCGTGGAGCAAAACAACCACGGGGGGACGGTCCTGCACGTACTCAAGACCGATGAGCGGTATCCGGCGCTCTACGCGTACGAGGGCATGGACGCGCCCGCGCCACCCGCCAACGCGCGGGCGGTCACACAGGACGACGGCAAACTCGGCTGGCCGACGAACCGCGCGACCAAGCCGGTTATCATCGACGGCCTGGCCATGACCATCAAGGAGCGCCGGCCGTTCCGCAACGTGGCGTTCGTGGGCGAGGCGCGCACCTACGTCGTCAAGGACGGCGGCAAGACCGGGGCGAGCGGCCAGTTACACGACGACCGCGTGATGGCCTACGCCATCGCCGAGCAGGTGCGCTCACTGCCCCTGCCGGCGCGTCAGGCCGTGCCGACCGCCTCCGCCCCGCGCCCCATCGTCGACGCCGCGCGCGACCAGTACCGCCGCTTCGGCGTCAAATAGCCGCGCGCATCGTCACCAGCGATCGCTAGAGGCAGGGGAGGGCGCGCCGATGGCCAGGACCTCCACGACGGCGACGCGCACGGCGACCAAGTCCTCTGAGTCATCGGCCCCCGCGTCCTCCGGCATGGGCCGCGAGATCGTCAGTACCGTCACGGTCGGCGGCTCACCCGCGCCCACCGGCGCCGGCCGGCGCGGCTCCAGCGGGGGCGGGATGGGCTCACGCCTGCCGGCCTCACGCGCCACACTCACCGCGGGTGCCCGTGATGAGTACGTGGCGGGCAGCCCCGTCAACGCCTACATCAATTACGCACGTAGTTTGCCTGGCTACATCGATGACCTCACCCGTGACCTGGGCCTCGACGTGTACCGCAAGATGTTGTGGGACGATGCGGTGGCCAGCGCGATCGGCACGCTGCAGAGCGCCGTCCTCGAAGATGGCGTCCACCTCACGTCGGCCGTCGCGCAGAAGGACGATCCCGCCTTTGAGCGGGCCGCCACGTACACGGCGGACGCCGAGCGGATGCTGGCCGACCTGGAGACGCCCCTGGGCGCCGTGCTGTGGGACATGACACGGGCGTTTGCCTATGGGCACCGCGTCGCCGAGCAGGTCTACGCGCTCGACACCTCGCCCACGACGAAAAAGCGTCAGTTGACGTTGCGCGCCTTGAAGGTGAAGCCGGCCCGCGCGACGGCCTTCGTCGTGGACCCCTTCAACAACGTCCTCGGGCTCCTGGGCGTTATTCCGGGCGTGGGGCTACCGGTGCAGCAGGGCGGCCTGCTCCTGGACACCCTCAAGGACACGGCGAACCTGATCCCACGCGAGAAGTTCGCCATCTTGACCATCCGGCCGGAGGACAACGACCCGCGCGGGACCTCCCTGCTGCGGCCAGCGTACCCCGCCTTCTACGACAAGGTCAGCCTGGCGCCGGAGTTCATCAAGTTTCTGAGCAGCTTTGGCACGCCGTCGATCGTGGCCCATACGGCCGAGGGAGCGAGCCTCCAGTACGAGACGGACGCCGCGACAGGGCAGCCGATCACGACCCCTGATCCGGTGACAGGGCTACCCGTGCCGCTGCTGCGCGATCCCCTCCGCGAGCTGACGCTGGCGTTGACCAACCTGCGCAACAATTCGATTCTGGCGCTCCCGTTCGGGGCCGACGCGCGTGTGATCGAGAGCGTCGCCGACGGCTCGACGTACCTGGAAGCGTTCGATCGTTTGGACCGCCGCATCACGCAAGCTATTTTGTACAACACGCTCTCCTCGCTCGAGGGCAAACACCAGACCCGCGCCAGTTCGGGGACGCATGAGAACCGCTTCGAGACCCTTGTGAAGCAGCTCAAGGAGTTCGTGACGGACATGATCCGGCGCGACATCCTGCGCTGCTACCTCATTCTCAACTACGGCGCGGAGGCCGCGCGGCTGACGCCGCTCGTCAGCCTGGGCGCGCCGGCCAAAGAGGACAAGACGGAGCGGGGCAAGATGTTCGTGGCGGCGGGCTACCGCGTCGGGCGCTCGCAGTTGGCGAAGATCGACGAGGACCTCGGCGCCCCGGAGCGCGACCCCGACGAAGACCCGATTCCTCAGGGCGAGGTTGTGCAGCTCAAGGGCGCGGCCGAGGGGGCCGTGGACGAGGCCCCGGCGCCCGACGGCGACACGGCCGATGACGCCGGTAGCGACGGCGGCGACGCCCCGACGAATGAACGTGATACAGGCGGCGACAGCGCGCCTAAAAAGGCCGGCAAGGGTAAGAGCGCGCGCACGAGCAAAGGAGCAAGCCAATGATGGACACCACCCCACACGGCACGGGCACACCCGCAACCCCTGACGAGCAAGAGGCGTACTGGCGATTGAGCGGTGAGGGCGCGCGCTTGACACACGCGTTAGAGGGCGCGCGGCAGGAGCTACGCGCCTTTGGCGACGATCACCCCGGCCTCATCGTGAAGGCATTCCGACCATCCGATATACAAGCCGCGTTCCGTGAAGACACTGAGCCGTGGGACGAGCTGTAGCCATGCCCCCCGACAGCGCGTCGAACCGCGCCGCCGTGGTGTGCCCCGCGTGCGCCTTCCCGGCTCCGGTCCCGGCCGGGTCATCGGTCGCCGTCTGCGCGTGCGGGGCGGTCATTCGCGTGCCCGCCACCCCGACGTGGCCACCCGTGGCGCGCGAGATCTCCCCTGAGATCCCGATGACACGGCCAGGGGCGCCGGTGGAGCCAGAACCATGATAGGTCGATGTGACCGCGCGTGGGCCGATGGCTTCGAGCGGCGTGTCGCGGCGGCTATCGAGCGATTGAAGCGCGGCGGCTATGTGCCGGTGACGCCGTTAGGGCCGCCGCCTCAGGGTGAGCCTGCCCTCGCGCCCGCATCACCACCGCGCTGCTATCAGTGCGGAACGACGGCGAAGGTATCCGCTGTGACCATCCACATAAGCGGCGGGTACGCGCGGCATCACCATCTGTGTTTGACCTGTCGGGTCGCGTTGGGCGCGCTGATCACCCTTTTCTTGAATGGATGGTGTTTCACCAGTAGGGTAGACCCGTAGACCCGTAGACCCTTAGTCGCCGCTGATCTGTCTGAGCCCCTCGACGGGATCGAGATGCAGCCCGGTGATGAGCCCGGTGATGAGCCCGGCGGTGAAATCCACGGATACGACATCACCGAGAGATAGCGCCTCAGCCGCGTGCGGATGGACGTACACAGCGGAGTCCGTGTCCCACCGTTGCCCGTGCGCGTGATCCCAGAGAGTGACCATGACCAGGTTTGGTCCGACGGTGGTTATGTGTGCGACGACGTACAGCGACTCGTTCATTCGTCATTCCACCGTGGCCGCCCTTGGTGGGGATGGTCGCAGTAGACGACACGGGCGCCCCGTCTCACGCTCCAGGGCCAGCCGCATCCTCTCTATCGTGACATCGACCAGCCGATCCGGGCTACGCCAGCGGCGCGCCACCTCCTCCACCAGAATATCGCGTTGTCCGTACGCACAAGCAAGCCCCGGATTGTCCCTGGGGTGGATGGTCAGAACAACGTCGAGGCCGTGCCCGATCTGCATGCGCTCGATCCTGATGCGATAGAACAGGGGGACGGCCTCGCCCTCGGCTGCCCCGGTAGGCGTCATCGCGATAGGTGGTTTGAGCGTTAGACGAATCTGCGTGCCGAGAATAGCGTTGGGCGGTTTGTCCATCAGACCGTCTCCGGCAGCGTCGCCCGCATGCGCGCCTGCCCCCGCTCGCTCTGCCAGTAGGCCCACTCCTCACGGCTAGACGCCGATTGCATGCCCCGCGCGTCGGGGTGCGGGCGGAAGTGCACGCTCCACGCGGTGCCCACCATCCCGCCGCCGTACAGGCACGACACGCTACAGACGATGTAGCCCGTCGCTTCAATCACGCGGGCCACCTCAACCGCGTCACCGAAGGTCATGACCGCGCCTCCTTCGGCTCGAACCACCAGCGCGTGGTCGGCCCGTCGCGCTCCTCGATCAGGATCACATCCTTCAGCGCGAGCGCCAGGTCTGCGAGGTAAGCGGCGGTCATCTCGTCGAGCCAGCTACGCCGTTGGCCAAGCTGCGCATTGGTGTCGGCATGGAACGGGGCGATGGCTGACTTCGCTGAGGCGTGCTTCGGGCACCAATCGCCCGACACGTCGCAGGTCCAGCCATCCGTGACGGCAACCACACGCACCGTTTCATCCGTCAGCCCATACACGCCTTTGAACCGCGCGGTACACTCGGTTTCATCGCACGTCACATCGTAGGCGCCGATGGCCACAGTTTGCTCAATCACAGCCATATCTCTCACCTCTCGCCTCCAGTATCCCCCATCGCGCGCCACATGAGGAGTCGCCTATGAGCCTGCTCACCGCCATCACGAGCGCGACGTGGGCCATCGAACCCAACGCCCTGGCGGGCATCGTCGGCATCGTCGAGGACCACGCCAGCCTCTCCAAAGAGGAGTGGGCCGAGCGCATCGAGGCGCTGGAGCGGGAGCGCGGGCGACCGCTCTCGAACGACCGCAAGACCGTGACGATGCGCGGCGACGTGGCGACCATCGAGATTGTCGGGCCGATCACCCGCCGCGCCGACATGTTCAGCCAGGTCAGCGGCATGACCGCCACCGAGAGTATCGCCCGCGACTTTGCCGCCGCCATGGACAACCGCGCCGTCAAGGCCATCGTACTCATGATCGACAGCCCGGGCGGCGAGGCCAACGGGATCGCCGAGTTGTCCGACATGGTGTACGCCGCCCGCTCCGGCTCCACCTCGACCGGGCAGGGGCAGGGACAGGGGAAGCCCGTCGTCGCCTACGTCGGCGGCATGGCCGCGAGCGCCGCCTATTTCATCGCCAGCGCCGCCGAGCGCGTCGTGGTCGATTCGCTGGCCCTCCTGGGCTCCATCGGATGCGTGCAGGCCGTCCGCGACCCCTCGCGTGATCGAGGCGGCGTGATCGAGTTCGTGTCGAGTCAGAGCCCGCACAAGCGGCCGGACCCGACGACAGGCACGGGCGCGGCGCAGATCCAGGGCGTGGTGGACGCGATGGCCGGCGTGTTCGTCGCGGCCGTCGCGCGCAACCGCGACGTGTCGGAGGAGACCGTGCTCGCCGACTTCGGCGGGGGCGGCTTGTTCGTCGGTCAGGCGGCGGTCGCGGCGGGCCTGGCCGATCGCGTCGGCAGCTACGAGTCGGTGATCGCCGACCTCGCGGCGGGCCGGCTGCCGGAGAAGGCTCCACCCGCATCGAACGATGGGACGACTCAGCCCGCTCTCCCGAGCGGATCGCTACCAATCGCCGCCCGGATTGATGGACGGGCGACGAGTGCGTTAGGAGCGGCCAGTGGCCGCGTTGCAGCAGGACAAGGAGACAGACAAGTTATGGCAACCACGAAAACGACCGACGACACCAGCGAGCAACCCGCGGGCGCCAGCGACACCACGCCACCGACGGCCGGCGCGGCGCGCGTCGATGCCCAGGCCGCGACCGCACACGCCCAGGCCGCGGCCCAGGCCGATCACGCGCAGCGCCAGCAGATGGCGGCGCTGGAGGCGCGGCTGGCCGAGAGCGAGACCAGGAACGCCACCGCCGCGGCGCAGATCGCGCGCATCAACGCGGAGCGCATCCAGGACCAGGCCGTCGCCTTCGCGGAGAGCGAGCTGCTGGCCGGCCGCGCGACGCCGGCCGAGGCCGAGCCCCTCGTGGCCCTGTACGCGCAGGCCGCGCACGACGACGCCGAGCGCCCCGCCGCCGCCCTGGGGGAGGGGAAGAGCCGCGTGTCGCACCTCAAGGCCACGCAGGCGCTCCGCGCGCCGCACGGCCTGACGCAGGAGCAACTCGACGCCACCCAGGACGGCGCGGCCGCCGCGGCGTCGTTCGATCCCTCGAAGTTGCGCGCCCTCGCGACGCCGGCGACCGTTGCGCCCGTCACGACGCGCGACGAAAAGCCGAAGACCACGGCGGATGTTCCCAAGGAGCGCGCCAAGGATTTGCTCGGCAAGAGCCAGCTCGGGCGCGCCGCGCTCAAAGCGCCGGCCGAGAAGTAACCGGACACATCGTCGCCTCTCAACTCGACACGCTGACTCGCCCGCGAGTCATCCCGCACCATCTCGCACCATGCGCGCGGTCAGGCGCGCGCCAGAGGACAGAACAGGAGAGATAGATCATGCCTACGCAGCCTGTCGCGCGCTGGTCGGCCACGCGGCTCGACCCGCTCTACAACCCCGAGGAGGCCATGTCCTCCATGATCCACGCCAAGTTGCCCCCGAGCGTCACGTACCCCCAGGGCCAACTCCTGGGCGAACTGACGGCCACGCCCGGCACCTACAAGGCGTACGTCCCCGGCGCCGCCGTCACCGACGGCAGCCAAAACCCCGTCGTTATCCTGCAATACCCGTGCGCCACCGACGCGAACGGCGCGATCACGAACAACGGCGAATGGGGCTTCCCCGAGCAAACGACGCCCGTGTTCACGCAGGGTGACTTCCGCTGCCAGGAGTTGACGGGCCTCGACGCCAACGCCGTCACGAAGATGTCCGGCCGCCTCCCCGAGGGCTCTGTCACCACGGGCATTTTCCACTACTAAGACCAACGGGCGCGGGCACGGTATCGTGCCCGCGCCATGAGACACAACCCCCGGGCATGTGGCTGTCGGGGGTTTCACTACGCCTCTCTTTGGAGACACCTACATGCCCACGGATTACGTCTTTCCCGACAGCATCGAGCTGCGCCTGATCGAACAGGACAAAATCGCTCGCATCACCCAGGAGCGCCCCATCTTCGACATCTTCCCGGTGGAGGAGGTCGACGATTGGGTGATCGCTTGGGAACAAATCGACTCGTGGAAAGGTCTGCAACAGCTCCGCGGGATCAACGGCGCGCCGCCCAAGGTCTCGAAAGTCGGCGCCAACCGCTTCATGGAGGAGCCGGGCGTCTACGGCGAGTTTGAGCTGATCGACGAGCGCGAGCTGACGCGCCGCCGCAAATTCGGCACGTTTGGCCAGCCCATCAACATCGACGACCTCGTGGTGTCAGCGCAGGACCGCCTGTTGTTGCGCCGCTACGACCGCATCGAGTCGATCGGGTGGACCCTGCTCGCCGCGGGCACGTTCAGCGTGCCGTCGGTCTCTGGCGCGATCGCCCACACGGGCAGCTACAACATGCAGACCTACGCGCCGACCGTGCCGTGGGCGACCGCTGCGACGGCCGCGCCCCTGATGGACTTCCGCAACGTCAAGCTACTCGGCCGCGGGCACTCGGTCACGTTCGACCGCAGCGCCCAGGCCTACATGAATAGCAGCACGGCCAACCGGCTCTACGGCAACCAAAACTCGTCTGACCTGTACGGGCGGCGCACGCAGGGCCTGGGCACGTACAACAGTCCCGAGCAGATCAACCAACTGCTGTTGGGCGACAACCTGCCGCAAATCGTGGAGTACGACGAGACCTACCTCGACGAGACGAACGCCTACCAGCTGTTCATCCCGACGGGGACCGTCATCGTAGTGGGCCGGCGTCCCAGCGGCGTTCCCGTCGGCAACTACATGATGACACGCAACGCGAACAACCCGAGCCTGACGCCCGGCGCGTACACGAAAGTCATCGACCGCGGCGAGGATACCGTCCCCCGCAGCATCGAGGTCCACGACGGTCACTCCGGGGGCCCGACGCTTCTCTACCCCAGCGCCGTCGTGCGCATGCAGGTCTAGCGCGGACCGCGACGCCATCGCGTGTGCCCCACGACAGCCCGGGCTGTCGTGGGGCCAGCGCTTACTCGGTCATTTAGGGAGGTACCTATCCATGGCCACGGCCACCTACACCGTCCTCACGCCGACCGGGCCGCACATACCTGGCGAGATCATCGAGGTCACCGATGCGGACAGGGAGCGCGGCGTGGACGCCGACCGCCTGGTCCGGCTCGGCGCGATCGAACCCGTCAAGCCGGCCAAGACCGACCCGACCACGCCCGTCGGCGTGTCCCTCGACCCCGACCGCAACGCCACGGCGATCCCGCCCGTGCAGGGCGACCCCTTGCGCTCCGAGAACCCGCCGACGCTGCCCCAGGCGGGCGTGCCTAACAGCACGACACCCGCCTAACAGCACGACACCCGCCTAACAGCACGACACCCGCCTAACAGCGGTCCTCTCCTGTCCTATCGTCGCCCCGTAGCCCGGAGGGAGTGTCTCCATGCCCGCTTTGTCCCCCGCCGACGCCCTGCGCCTGATCGCGCTCCAGGTGCGCGATGTGACCGGCGCCGACGCGCTGGCCGACCCGACGTACGCGCAGGTCCTGGAGACCGAACTCCCCCTGGTCTGGAACGGCTATCTGCCCCTGGCGACGACCCACCCCGATCTCCAATTCCTGTACACGAAGCGGGCTGCGGTCGAGCTCATGCTGGGCCAGGTGCGCGACCAGGTGGACATCGCGACGGCCGCCGAACAGAAGGCCACGCTCAACCAACTCACGATCCACCTGCGCGCGATGTACGACGCCGCGCAGGCCGAGATCGCCCGCATCGAGGCGATTGCCCGGGCCAGCCACGCTCCCGTTATGGCGCAGCTCGCGGTGACGGGGCCAGGCCTTCCGACGATCGTCACGGTCGACCCGGCGACGGGCCGGCTGCTGCCAAGCGTGGATCAGTACAGAGGATCGCCCTTCGTGCCCTCAGGGCGACGGTGGCCATGGTGAGGCCGACAGAGGAGGGATCGCGTGTATCTCAGGGTCTATTGTCAGTACTGCCGGAATATCGCGATCCCCGAACAACGCGCGGGTAGCACTGTCTACAGCTATAGCTGTTCCGCGTGCGGTGAGCCACTCGTCGATCTGCGCATCGACTATAAGCGACCACGGCGCGAAAAGCTCTCCGATAGAGTCCATCCGCGCACACCGTATATCGTCGATGCCGACGGGCAACCCGACCATGAGACTGTCTATTAACAGGGGATGTTGTCGTGACGCAGTCCCCTACCCCACCGCCGCCCCTCCCGCCACGAGGGGGGGCAGCCATCGACCGTTCGTTCCGCGCGGCCCTGGCGCGCCTGCAGCCCGATACCGTCGCCACCCTCATGGAGAGCGACGGGTCGAGCCCCAGGCCGCTCGCGATCACCATCACCAACACGCGGTCGCTGAAAACGACGCGCGAGAGCGGCAAGTTCGCCACCGGCGCCGTCGCGGCGGGAACCGCGATCCTGCCCGGGCAACTCATCGCGCACGGCGCGGCCACCGCGGTCGCGGCCGACATCGCCGGGGGGACCGCGACGGCGGCGTGGTACATCGTCCAGGACGTGGCGCTGGCCCCCGCCGGATCGCTGGCCGTGATGCCGCGCGAGGTCCAGCTACGGGCGCTGCCCTATGTCTTGACGGTCGAGCGCGCCGTCCCGACGGCCGGTGGAGCCCCGCGTCGCTTCGACAACAGTGGCGCGCCGCTTGTCATCGCGCCGCAGACGGACGCCACGCTCGTCACCACGACGACGATCAGGGCCGCGTTCTCGACGGACAATAATCTGCGCCAGGACAGCACCGGCGGCGCGGGCCCCGCCGTGACCGGCCTGACGACGCTGATCACGCCACTCGGGAGCGCGGTGGTCGAGGGTGATGTGGTGATCGTGCCCGCAGGCGTCGTCGGGGCCGCGGGCGGAGCGGCTCCGGCGGCGCGCTATCGCGTCACCAATCGCCAGACGGCGGACGCGGCCGGGGCCGTCTACGCGACCCAACTCCTTCTCCGGGAGGAGATCTAGCTAGCTAGTCAGGAGCGACGCGACGATGCAGACAACCCTGTACCCGCCCACGCCCGCCGTCACCGGCATTACCTTTGGCGCGACCGGCCGCGCCCTCGCCGTCGTTGATGGCCGCATCGAGGCGGACCTCTCGCCGGAGGAAGTGGAGAACGCTACTGAGGCCGGCTTCACCCAGGCCGCCCCCACGACGACGGTTGAGCCCGCGCCAACCGCCCCCACGGCCGCACCACAGCCTGAGCCCATCGTGGAGCCCGCCCCCGCGGTCGAGCCTACGCCCGCCCCGACTCCTGAGCCGACTCCTGTCGCGGAACCCGCTCCTGAGCCGGTCCCGACTCCTGAGCCTGTCGTGCAGCCTGCCCCGCCGGCGGCGCTCTAATGGCGCTGCTGGGCGCTGATCTGTTGGCCGGCCTCTTTAGCCGCCTCGGTCAGGTCGAGGCGCTGATGGAGGAGGAGCAGGTCCTGGAGCTGACCGGCGACGACATGCTGACCGACATCCGCGCCAAGTTCGGCCACCAGCAACCGGGCTGGGACGACCTCGCCGAAAGCACACAAGCTGATCGCGTCCGGCAAGGCTACCCGGCCGACGAGCCGCTCCTCCGGGAGGGCACGCTGCGCGACGCCTACGAGGTGTGGCGCGACGGCCCCGATGTGGTGGTGGGCGTGCGACCGGAGAGCGACCAGGCGGTGATTGCCGAGGCGCAGGAGTTCGGCGACGCGCACGTCCCGCCGCGCCCCATCTTGGGGCAGACCGCCGCCGAGGACGCGCACAAGCTGCCCGAGCGTGTGTGGGAGACCCTGGACCATATCGCCAAACCACGCTAGCTGAGGCGAGGAGGGCTGATGGCGACGCAGCTCATCGAGCCGGTGTCAGCGGTCACAGGCGCGTTGATCGCTGCGCTGACGCCCGCGCTCGCGGGCGTCGTCGCGCGGGAGAACATCCGGCGCGGCTACCCACGCGACGCCATGGCCGCCGCCCTCTCCGCGCAGAACCCCTCATCGCTGCCCGTCGTGGGCATCCTGGCCGGCGACCTCATGCCAGCGAAGGACGCCGCGGGCGGCGGCTCCGCCCGCTACGTGACGCCGGCGCGGCCCCTCGGTCAGACGTCGGCGACGCTCTACGCTGAGGCCGATGTCGTGGACCAGCAGTGGACCCTGATCGTCGTCGCCGGCGGGAACCACGGCGCCTACGCGCGTGATCTGGTGGCGACCATCGTCGGGACCACGCTGGCGCGCACGCCGTCCCTCGTGTTGCCCGATAGCGGCGACGCCACGGCGGACGGTTCCCTGGGGCCAGCCACGCTCGGCCTGACGGCCCGGGTGACGCCGGGACACGACCGGCCGGACCACCGCCGCGACGACGACGGCCTGTACCGGCGCGACCTCCTGTACACGCTGCGCTACGCGCGCTATGCCGCGCCCACGCCTGCCGGCGTCGTCCAGCAGGTCCAGTACAGCATCGTTCCGACCGTCGTTACTCTCTCCATCCCCGTCGCCGGCCTGCCGCGCGGGGCCTGACCGCGGAGCCCACCTGCGGGGGCTACCCGCGCCACGTCCTCCTCCCTGTCCGCCACGTCGCCTAGCCGCATCAGCCACCAGGAGACACCATGCCTGCTCAAATAATCCAGTCCCCCTACCCCTCCACGAACCGCGACGGTGTGTTCGTGGACATCCAGCAGGCGGACCAGTCGCCGCCCCAGCTCGTCTCCGACATGCTCGGCGTCGTCGGCGAAACGTCGAAGGGCCAGCCCAACGTGGGGGTCCGCGTCGGGTCCATCACTGATTTCACCGACACCTACGGCCCCGAGACCATCAGCCCCGCGACCGGGCGGCCGCTCTCCGGATACACGGCAACGCGGGCCATCAAGGCGCAGCGGGCGTACGATGAATGGTTCGTGCGCGTCATGAACGCCTACGGCGCCACGGCCTACGTCACCCTGAAGACGGCCGCCGCCGCGTCGATCATGGCTATCAGGGCCAGCAGCCCGGGCACCTGGGCGCGCGGTTTCTCCGTCACGTCCGCGGCCAACGCCGGCAACGCGGCGCTGACCGATGTGACGATCACCGACAGCCTCACGGGCAAGTCGGAGACCGTCTACGGCGTCGACTTCACGAATAACGCCGGCGCCATCGCGGCGATCAACCGGGCGGCGACCTTTGTCCAGGCCTCCCCGCCGGTGCTCGACGCGCCCACGCCCGCGCCGACGGCGACGGTCGGCGCGGGCGGGACGCTCCCGGCCGGCACGTACTACGCGGGGCTGGCCAAACACGCGGCGGGGGGCGGCCTGACTCCGATGGGGCCGGAGACCGGCCCGATCACCGTGGCAGCCAACGGCCAGATCACGCTCACGACACCCGCCGACGCCAACGCCGACCTGATCTACGGCTACCTGACGCCCGCCAATGGCGCGCCAGGCAGTGAGGTGTTCGCCGGCCAGGCCGCGCCCGGTTCCTCGATCGTTATCGCGGCCGCGCCTGCCGCTGGGGCGGCAGCGCCCGCCGTCGTTAACACGGCGACCTACGGGCCGGGCGCGGCGGCAGCCCCCGCCGTCGGAACCGTGCCCTTCGTCACCGCGTCGGCGCCCGGCGCTGGGGCCGGCAATGACGGCGCCGGCTGCACGGCCGCGCAGTACCTCGGGGCGGCGTCGCCCCTCTCGGGGGCGAACGCTTTCGCCGCACTCGACGTGAAGCCGAACGCCGTGCTGCTGGCCGAGGACGCGGGCGCGGATATGACGCAGTGGCAGGCGCAGGCCGACCTGGCCTTTGCCAACGGCTGGCAGGCGTGGGTCTGCCTCCCGCGCGGCACGTCGTACGCGGCCGTGCCCGGCCTCATGACCGCCGCCGCCGTGCAGTCGGTCAAGGCGTCGCCGACCGGCGGCTCTCTCTCGGTCGAGTACCCGGAGTACACCCTCTACGACGCCGTGCTGGGCGCGACGACCACGATCATGCCGACCAGTCTGGCGGCCGGCGTCGTTGCTGTTCAGGACTCCAATGCCTCGGGGGCGAACAAACCGATCTCCATCGGCTTCGGGGCGTCTCCGCGTCCGGCCGACCGCGTGGGGCCGGCGATCGACCTGACCGACGCGCAGGTCCAGGCGCTCATCGCGCTCGGCGTCAACCCACACACGCGCCACATCCAGGCCGGCGGCATCGGCCGCGAGAAGGATCTGACGCTGGGGCCGGGCCCGTGCGGCACGGGGCGCGGGGCGCACCTCCGCATGGTCAACCTCACCGCTCGGGCGCTGGGCGACATCTCAGGCCCGTTCGTCGAGCAGTTGGACACGCCCGACTTGCGCACCAGGGTCGAGAGCGCCGCGCTGGGCCTGCTGCAGCGGTGGGCCAACGACGGCTTGATCCCGGGAAACGCGTCGGGCGCGCCGCAGACAGCCGCTCCGGCCGCGACGCCGACGGCCACGGGCGGTAAAAGGGCCAATCCGGCCACGACGCCGCAGACGACGACGAGCGCCCTGGCCACGAGCTCGACGACGACGTACTACAGCGCCGCGTGCGACAGCACGAGCAATGGGCCGGGCGCGCCCGCCGGTTTGCTGCGCTGCCGCGTCGCCGTCTCGTACTACGGCGTGGCCGAGCAGATCATCTTCGACCTCTACCCCACGATTGCGAAGGTGTCCATCGCCTCCGCTCAAACGGTCACCAGCTAGCGAGCGAACGAGCGAGCGAGCGAGCGTTAAGGAGTCACTGAGCGATCAGTGGCCGTCAGCTAAAGCAGACGGCTTGCCCTCACCCACTCCGAGGAGGGGCAGGGCTTCGGCGGCCACTGATGGGGCCGCGTCCAGCCGAGACTGGACAAAGCGTTGCCGGATATTTATGGCCGCGTTCGCGTCGGCGTGGGCTTCAAACCCACAGTGAGGACAGGTGAAGGAATGACGACGACGGACGCCGCGCAACCCGCACCGGCTACAGTTCTTGCTCGTGTAACGCGGGTCCACAAACGCCACGGCGACACCCGCCATCTGTGCCTTATTCTCAACAGCGGTACGGATAGCGCGGTGTTGCCACAGACTGAGGCGTCGCCTGAGCGCGACGCCCCGCGTCAGCCCCCTCTCCGGCCTGCTCAACTGCAAGTCCTCAAAGACGAGCACGGCATCAACCGGAGCCCACGTAACAAGAGCCTTTGCCGTAACGCGGGCGAAGTCGCGTGTTCTGCGAGACCGGCGACCACCCAGCCGTTTGAGGACGCGCCGCACGCTGCGTGTATCGCGCTTCTCTGCCTTCCTGATCGCCAGTTTCGCTTGCACACGTTTCGTCACCTGCATCGTGCGCCGGTTGCGCACCTTGGTCGCCAGCCCGCTGATGAACAATTCGCGGCCATCGGCATCGACGGCCACGAGCGCGTTTGTCTCGTTTAAGTCGATTCCGACCGGCACAACGCCCCGAGGTTCCGGCGCGTCAAGGGTGAGCGCCACACGCCCGTAGAGCTTGCCGTCCCTTTCAATGACGGTGATGGAGTCCACTTCTTTGGCGGCGTCGAGCAACGGCTTGTGCGCGGCCACGACATCGTAAGCGATGCGCTTCCTGCCGCCGACCGTCCAAATGGACAGGCTACCGTCCTTGCGGAAGTCAGCGTCGCGCCCGCGCTGGCCTACCAGGAACATGGCCGTCGCCCGCTCGAAGTGACACAGGCCGAGCGGCTTGATCTGGCGCGGCTTGTACGTCCAGCCCTTCGTCTCGTAGCGAGCCTTGCGCCGCGCCTCAGCCTTAACTTTGGACGCATGCAGGGTTTTAGCCGACGCATAGGCTCCCGCGACGATGCGCAAGGCGGTAATCGTCATCTGGCTATTCACGCGCCCCTTCACTGCGTTGTATTCCGCGCGATGCAACTCGACGGCGCGCAGGGGCTTGCCTGTGTTGAACGCGGTCGTGGACACGTCCTGTTGCACCGACCGGAACGCCACCAAGGTGGCGCGCAGATCGGCATCGTCAGGCAGCAACACAGTGACGGTACGTTGAACATCCATACCCATAGTTTACCATACAGCCGCCCGCTTTAGGGTACTGCGATGTGGATAAGAGCGAGAGAGGAGGAGCCGCATTCAGTCGTCGCCTAAGGGTGACGGTCCCCTGCGGCAATTGTTATGGCTAACCCCGCCGCCAAAAATGCCGTCCTGGGCCGCGCGATCACCTTCGGGCTCTCCGGTCAGGGCGCGAGCATCGCCGCCTACAACCGCGATCTGGACACGCAGATCACCACCTGGGATGTTGTTCACACTATCAATACCCTCACCCGCGAGCCAAGCGGCGCCATCATTGAGCACGACCAATTCGTGTCGGACTCGTACGAGGTGACGCTCGACGCCGAGCAAGTCCGGTCCACGTTCCTGAAAATCAGCACGTATCAGGCAAACCAGCGCAAGCGTAACGAACCGGTTGACCTGCTGCACCTCACCCTGAAAACCGTCTTCGATGACGGGTCCAGTGATGTCGAACGCTACGTCAATGGGACGGTCAAGACCGCGGGGCGGAAGGGCGGCGTGATGAGCAAGCCGGCCACATCGAGTATAAAAATCAAGTTCGAAAGCATGAGAGACAGCTAAGGGGCGAGAGGTTGCCCTAAGACCTGGACATGACCCCATAACGCGGAGAGCCGGGACCCCTGACTCAGGTTCCGGCTCTCTAGTGCAGATGCGAAAGGACCGCACCTACCCATGGCATCAGTCTACCCCATCACCACGCGCACAGAGAACGGCGACCCTCATGACGACCGGCTAACGGCCCGCGTGAGCCTGCCCGCCCCGGAGGACATGGAGGTAAGGCTTGTCAGTTACCCAATGCTAAAGCAGACGGCTTGCCCTCATCTCCCGAGAGAGACAGGGCTTCGGCGGCTACTGATGGAGCCGCGTCCAGCCGAGACTGGACAAAGTGTGAGCGTATATTCGTCGCCGCGTTCACGTCGGCGTGTTGGGCATGGCCACAGTGAGGGCAGGTGAACGCATGACGGCGGCGGACGCCGCGTAAGCCGCACCGGCTACAGTTCTTGGACGTGTAGGCCGGGTTGACAAAAGCAACGGCCACGCCCGCCATCTGGGCCTTGCTTTCGACAGCGGTGCGGATGGCCCGGTGCTGCCACAGGGACAGGCGACGGCGCAAGGCGACGCCCCGCGTCAGCCCCTTCTCCGGCCTACTCAGTTGCAAATCCTCGAACACAAGGACGGTATCCTTGGGCGCCCACTGCACCAACGCCTTGGCCGTGACACGGGCGAAATCGCGTGTTCTGCGAGACCGGCGGCCACCCAACCGTTTGAGAGCGCGGCGGACACCTCTGGTATCCTTGCCCTCTGCCTTCTTGGTCGCCAGTTTTGACTGCACACGTTTGGTCGCCTGCATCGTCCTACGGTTCCTAACCTTGGTCGCAAGGCCGCTAATGAACAGTTCGCGGCCATCGGCGTCAACGGCCACGAGCGCGTTTGTCTCGTTCAGATCGATACCGACCGGCACGACCCCCCTCGGCTCCGGCGCGTCAAGGGTCAGCGCCACGCGCCCATAGAGCTTGCCCCCGCGCTCAATGACGGTGACGCTATCAATCTCTTTGGCGGCGTCGAACAGTGGCTTGTGGGCGGCCACGACCTCGTAGGCGAGGCGCTTCCGTCCGCCCACCGTCCAGATAGAGA
>JAABUO010003005.1_pt1 | contig 20260 bp, 11 predicted proteins | sample 5559291 | NCBI WGS metagenome assembly JAABUO01 (sample SAMN10711878, study PRJNA513372) | rock metagenome | isolation source: Antarctica rocks | place: Antarctica: Victoria Land, Finger Mt sud
CTTTTCGTTTAATAAACACGTTTAATAAAAAACGACATTTTTTTTCGAAGTTTAAATTATTTATCTGCTACTAGTTTATGTTTATTAAATAAATTAAAATATTAATTATTATATAATATACATTAAAATAATAACATAATAACTTATAAATATAATATACTTTAATTAATAATAAACTAGCTTAATCTTTAAGCTATTAAACGTATTATATAAGCGCAGATCTTTAACGTAAATTAAAATAAATTCTTTATATTTCAGCTTTTATAATATTACATTCGCTACATGTAACATAATTTAATCTTTCATTCGTTTACTTATCATACTTAATATATGTCTTTTAATTTATTTTTATATTTACATAAGATTATAATTTAACATCATATATTTCTTATAACGAGCATTATTATTAAGATTAAGATATGTTTATTAAACTTAATTTAATTAATTAAATCTGCATATTTAATATTAATTAAGTACGCGCATAGTTTATTACGTTAACTTTTTTCACATAATTAAATAGCAGCATTAATATTTCTTATACATTTTATTATTATTTATTTTATTAAACTAATTTCATTAACTTATTATAATAATTAGCTCACGTTTTAAAAAGAATATCATTATTAAATATTAAAATTCTTAACTTAATAACGAGTATTTAATTTTTAAAAACGTGACAAAGATTAAATAAATCTTAAACATTAATACGAATCAGTGAAAGAATTTAAAAAAACAAGCTAAACAATGAATTAAAAAGCACGCGTTTACACTTAAGCATAATAAATTTAATAAAAAAATAATTATCATTAACGAGCAATTAACATCGTTTCTGTATTAAATTAACTCGTTTATGTTTAATGATTTTAAAATAAAACATATTATTAATAGTTTAATCGCTATAATTTAACGAATGCTCTTTAATAAAAGACGCTTTAAATTAAGACGCGTTAAACAGATTAACATATCTTTTACTCGTACATAAACTAGTTCTGCATCATCTTTAAACGATTAATAATTTATTAATATACGTAAGATTATAAAGATTTAACGAGCATTATTTACGTTCGAGCTTTCGCAGTTATAATTATAAGAAATTATGTCATTCTTTAAAACATTTAAAAACTTTAAACTTTGTACGATGATGAGTTCATTCTCGAATTTAATTACTTTAAAAAAGATCTCGAAAATGAACTTAACTTTAATTAAAAATGTACTTAATCACGATTTATACGAAGACGAAGATTAATTTTATAATGTTTCGTTTTAAATGTAAATTTAAATTCTTAAAGAGAATATTAATTACATTAAGATAAACATTATTATTTATTTCATAAACGACGAGTTCTTTAAAATAAATTCAGATAAAACTTTTTAAGCTGTCTTACGCGACGTCTCGAATTAATTTAATCGAGCTGCTCGCTTTAATGTAACTCGCGTTATATTATATTTTAATAAATTAAAAATACATATATGTAAATAGCGAATTAATGATTAATATAAAACTTATAAACAAGACTTCATTAATCTTAGCTTCTCGTTAAGAGTATACAAGATTCGTTAATGTTAGTAAAAGCAAAGAAGCTATTAAAGTAAATAATTAAAGAAATGAAATCATTTAAAAGTAATTAATAATCGATAATACGAAAGAGAATAATGCGAATAACATATCTGTTTTAATTATAACGAAGAATAACGTTAACTTAATTAACACTGTAACGAAATTTAATAAATTTATAAAATATATACATTTACAGCGAATTAACGATAAGTAAAGATTTTACGAACGAGAATTAAGTAGTTCATATATTAAATTAATAATAATTTAAACTTAAAGACACGAAAGAAATTAAAGTAAACGAGATAATAACTTCGATAATAAACGATATTAACACGTTAATAATTAATGTTACATTAAAAGTTAATAAGTTAAAAAAATATATATAATAATAACGTTAAATTAATAAAAATAAAGATTTCACGAACGAGACTTAAACGCTCTTAAGCTTTTCATGAAAGTGATTAAGATTTAATTATTTAAAGAAAAACGTAACAGACATTACATGAATATTTATAACGAAAAAGATTAATCTATCATTAATTAATTAAACATCGTCTTTTAATAAGTTACTGAAATATATATATAAACAGCGAGCTAATAATAAATAATCTTTATAAAGTATAATAAAAGTCTCGAATCATCGCATTTAAAGCGATAAAAGCTTAACGATAAGATATAAACTTAAGAAAACGACACGTTAACGCTAGCTTTAAATGAGTTTAACATTTTAGCTTTAATTATTAATTTAATAATAATTATAAGTTTCGAATTAAATAATAATAATTATTTATTAAAGAATAATAATATTAGCAGCTTACATCGAGATTTAACAAGTCGAGTTAAACAACACGAAGAAATTATATCATCTTTATTTTAATAAACGAAAATTTAATAAAACGCGATGATCTTCGATCATATAATTATAAAAACTTTCGCGAAAGAGTTAAATCATGCACGATTAAACGAGAATCTTAACGATATTAAAGATGATAAGAAGAATATAAAGAAGCGTTACGCGAGATAATTAAAATATTAAAGTTAATATTATTTCTTAATTAATAAAATTAAACAAGCTTATAACGAAGATATTATTAATTATTACAGAGCATCTTTATAAAAAAGATAAATAATAAAATTACGCTTAATTATTTCTGCATAATCGTAATTAAGTTAAATCTTAATTACGTATATCTTAATAAAAAATGAAAACATTACTCTTTTTATATTAGACTTTTAAGATTTTTATAATGTTTAAGATAAAAATGTTTATAAGAAAAGAATATAATATTAATAATATAAGTTTTAAAAAAATACATATGAAGATTAGTAAATTAAGAATGAATCGTGCTAATTTATTAATAAGATAATAAAGATGCTTAAATTAATTTATCTAAATCGTTTATTACATATAACGCACGAAAAGATTAATCGTGCGCGTTTTAAGAGAAAGTTTAATGCACATTTAAAAGAAGATACTTTTAATAAGTTTTAGTTTAATAGTGTAAAGTATTCTTTTAATAATAAATTAAGAATTAAGTATTTATATATAAACGCGAGCTTATTTACACGTCTTATATTGTTAAAATGAATTAATTTAATTATCATTTTAAGAAGCTTAATCGTTAATTAATTAAAGAAGATTCGAATTTATCTTAACGAGAATAATGATTTATTACATTAACAGATTCGTCACGCGTATTATAATAAAAAGATGAACGCGCTAATTATTAAACTAAAATTATTAAATTTAAATTTTATATTAAAATATAAGCAAGTTAATTTTAATGTTATATGTATAATTACGATAAATACGTATAAAACTCGCGTTATAAAATTAATGAGAAACTGATTCATTTCATTAAAAGCAAGTTTTAAAACAAGATAACGATCGTTTATATAATAGTTCTTTACTTTAAAATAAAGTTAACTAATCGCAGATGAGACGCATAAAGAGATAATTAAAATCATTAAAATCATTAATTTATTTAAGATCATGAATGAAAAATCTCGCAAGTAATTTGTTACAGATACACTCTTTAAATCATCTCTTAAATAAATAACGTTATAAGTAAACACGCTAATAATAAACTCGATAATGAATGAACAAATATTAAAAGAAAAAGAAAAAGAAGCTCATTAAATTAAATTTCTGCATTGTACTTTTAAAAAACTAAATGAGATAAACAAGATATATACGAAAATCGTTAAACTTTAAGAGTTAAATAATTAAATCATTAAGACGTACATTAAACAGTTAAAGATCGTGTGCGACACATTATAATTACGACGTAACGTTAATTAATTAAAGTTTTTTAATTCTTTTCTTACAGATGTAATATTAAATAAATAATAAAATGTTAATTACGAGCTTTTATTAAGATTTAATAAACTTATTAATTTCTTAATAATAATAATCATCGAATAACTTTAAAAGACAAGAAATAAGAATTAAAAAGAATGAAAAATAAATAACTGCGTTAAAAACGAGCTCGAAATTAATATTAATAACTGAATAATAAAAGTTTATAATTTAAAGTATTTAACACATTTTCGCGTTTTAAATAACTTTTAAAGACAAAGTTATGCGCGTTCTCTGAAAAAGAAAATCTTAAGAAAAAATATGTTCGCTTTTAATAAGATCGTCTTTACGATTTAAAAAAAGTTAAGTCTTTTTATAAAAAGCACATTTTTAACATTATCTTTAAGAAGAATTATATTAAGATTAAAATAATTAATAAGCTCATTAATAATGTATAAGATAAGAACGAGAAAATTATATTTTGTATTATAAGTTTTACGAATGTACTTATTCTTTATTAAATAAGTAACAGAGTCTTTATCTTTCGTTAATGTCGTTCTTAAAAGCTATTACACGTATAGCGAAAGAAACATGTTTAACATAATTATTAACGTTTAATTATGTAATACTTTTAACTTATTCTTAAAGTTTTTATAACTTTAATAAATGAATTAATGTTTAAATTTAAAATAATGAACATAATTTAATTATTTTAAGAAAACTTAAAAAAACTATAAAAGTATTTAAATAAAAAGTTATCACGCTTTATTGTTAACATTATTAAATTAATTAATGTTAATTATAATTTATATAAGATTAAGAAACTAGTTCAGATTAATTTAAAATGAATGAAAAAAAATTAAGCACAGATTAAGAAAAGAGTTAATCGTCTTAAATAATATAAGAAGATTATTATTTATAGCTTACGCTGCGTAAATTTCGAGATCGAGATATTAATATACGATAAATAAAATCGTTAAACGCGTTTAATAAAGTTAACATTAAAGCTTAAAATAATTTTAAAGACAGAATTAATTAAAGATATTAAAAACGATTTTAAAAACGATAATAACATCATTAAAGTTAATGACTTGTTAAAAGATAACGACTGCGTTTAAATTATACAGCTTCGTTTATATGCATTAAGAAAGCGCGATGTGTTATTAATTCATTAATTTATATTATAAATAATTATACTTATTCTTTCTTCTTTAACATTCATTAATATATTCATTAAAACTTATTAAGATTATAAAAAAATTTATATAATTAACATTAAGCTCTATAATTCTTAACAGATATTACTTTAACGATTTAATAAATCTTTAACGACAGAAATAACACTGCTCGAGCATAATTACAGATTCTCATTTTCGTTTTTTTAAATAAATTCATTTAAATAGCTTATTAAGAAAATCGTGATTACTTAATTAACATTATGTTTAAATGTGTACAGATTAATAATGATTCGAAGAAATAAACGTAATATTATTTTATAAATTAATAATTATATTTTTTTATATTAATCTTAACTACGATCGTTTTATATTTATAAAACGTAATAAAGTTTAGAAAAATTCATTCATTAAAATAATGAAAATGTTTATTAAACGTTAACGATTTTATAACTCGAAATTACGATGCTTTAAACGAGCGAGTAATATTTATCTCGCTTTTATTACATCATTATTATAAATTATTAAAGAAATAAACGAAAGATTATAAATAAGAAAAATGCGTTCTTCTTAAAGATTATAAGTCTCGAAGTTCGAGTCATTTACATAAAAATGTGTACTTAAACGTTTTTTCATACTTGTTAAACGTTTACACACTGTAAATGATTTAAAAATGAACGTAATTAATGAAGATATGAAATATAAAAATATAAAAATGTTTTTTTAAAAAAGAAAAAAAGCGTTATTAACGTATGTAAAGAACGCGTAATACTTCATATATATTATACTTTAGCTTAAACGTTAACTTAATTTTTAATGTTCGAAACTTAACTGTTAGCTCGCTTATTTACGATTTTACATTAATTTAAATAATTCACGTTTAATAACGACGACTTAATTAAAGCTTATTATTATAAATATAAAAATTATAATCTTTAAAGCTTAATCTTACGAAAGTTCTTTACAAAGATTATAACTTAAAGAGCGTACGCGTTATAATCATCGCGATTAATTATTAACAAGATTAACGATGCAGTTACTTAATTAAATAAAATATAAATATACTTCGCTTGATCGCGATTATAATAATTAAGTTTTATAATCTTCGAGCGATTATTATTAAGATATTAAATGCGATCGAGAAATGTTAAATTTAATTACTTTCATATATTTTAAAGATTACATAATGATTAATAACATTAAAATAAACATTATAAGTTTAATGAATCTGTTTCGCAGTTTAATAAATTATACATTATTTAAACTCGTAAAAACGACAGATTAATTTTTAAACGTCATTTTATTAAAAGCTATAAGAACTTAATCGCTAAAGTCGCACATTAAAAGATGAAATGCTTTCTTTATATATTATATATATATAGCTTAATTAATGAATCTTAACATTACGCTTAACATTATTAATCTTTAATCGTGCTATTTTATATAAAAATTAATCGCAGAACGTCATTATTAAAAATAAATTAACTTTAATTTTTAACTCGTTTAAGACGAAAATTTAATCGCTCATATTTATGTTTAATAACTTAAATATCGTTTTTAGAATGTAATACATTTAAGATACTGAACTTATAAACATGAAAGAAACTTTTTATCGCTAAATACTTTATGTTTATTTAAGAAATTATAAATCATAATATTAAATTCTTAATAGCAATTACGTTAAACGAAAAAAAGAATTATGTAAAATAATGTCATTATACGATTATGAGAACGAAATCTTTTTATTTACTTTTCGTATAAAGCACATAACTCGTTTTCTTTACTATAAAATGCGATGCTCATAATTTCTTCATACATACTGAATGTTTTTTAGCCTTCGATCTCGTAAGTTAATAAAGATTTTAATTTTAAAGATTACATTTAATGTGCTCTTACGATTCGAGTACGATAATAATTTAATTAATCGAGTTAAACTTCGACATTTTATTAAAATGCTGAAAAAGTAACAGCGTATCTGCTTTAAAATTAGTTAAGCACACGTAATTAATTTAATTCGAGATTAAAAATTACAAGAAATTAGCTTATAAAATCTTTCTAGCAGCTATATTAAATTATTATAAAGCTTAATTCTTTAATGAATAAGATCGTTTATTTATACATTAAGCGAAGATATAAGTTAAAAAGATAACATTTACGACGCTTTCGTAAATGATTAATTTCGCGTACATTAATATAATTAACTGATTTCAGATTCATGATTTAAAAAATAACGACGAAGTCGCGAAAAAGCTAAATGAGCTATTAAATCTGCTACAAATGATAAATATGTAATTACTTAAGATCTTGTACATTATAATTAAGAACAAGATCATTATTAATAATGCGATAACTTATATTAAACATGTAATTTTTTAAACTTTTCATTAACTCTTTTTAACATAAAAATAAAGTCGTACAGAAAAGATTTTAAAATAATTTTTAAATAAAGTTTATAAGTAATATGTTAATCGTTTATTATCTTATTTTAAAAAGATTTCGTTACAAGTTCGAATAAAAAATTAAAGAAAGAATTAAAAGTAAAGAATTAGAAATTAAATGTATTCATGCTTTAATTTAATATTAAATCTTTAAGAAAATTCAGATAAAAATTCAAAATACAGCTTGTAAGCAATTAGTAATTTTACTTAACGATAATTACGTCTTTTTGCTGAATTTCTTAAGAAATTATTCGTTAATCGTTAATTATCGTAAAATTAACATGAAATAAGATTAAAAGCCGTAAATCATAATGAGTTAAAAGCTTGTAAAAGATTCTTTAATTAATTTTAAGATACGATACGCAAGCTGTAACATTACATTTAATAAATTTATATAATTCTCTTTTAAAATAAATAACTGAAGACTTTATTATGTTTATTATGTTAACTAATTAAATCTTTTTAAAGAGTTTTTAATTATGCTGTGTAACTGATAATTTTAAGCGTTAAAAAATGTTATCTTTAAATTCTTCAGAGCGAGCTATTAACATTAATTATATATACTGAATTTAATTTTAAATATTAAACGTAATTAACTTAACGTTATATAAAAAGAGAAGAAACTTACGAACACTTAAGAAATAATTCTTTAAAAGAGTTTTAATAATCTTTAAACTTATTAATATTACATTATTAATAAGAATTATCTTTTTATTAAAGACTTTAAAGAATAATTAAAAAAAGAATGCTCTTGTAGTAATCGAGATTCTTTAAGAAATAATAAAGATTATGAAAAAATGTAAGCTAATTAAAACATAATTAATAAGCTTTTCTTAAAGATAACTTAATATTAACTTTACGTTTACGATGTTTATTCTTTAATGATAATTCTTATTATAAGTTTAAAATAAGAATAAATTCGTTAAACATAATGATAAAAGTGTTTATATAATAATACATAATTAAAGCTTCTTTATTAAATATATTAAATAATGTTAAATTAATTTAAGATATTATAAAAAATGCTAATGCGTCGAGTTTAACAAGTTACTGTAATGCATTCATAGCGAATAATTTAAGCTTTATAAAGACTGCGAGAAGCTAAGAGTAATAATGAAAATGAGAAAATTAATAAAAGAAGAATTAAAATTATTACTTATATAAAATTAAGAAATAAGAAAACGAGTTATCGTTAAAAAATTAAAGCAGCTGTTCTGTTTAAACATGCACGCATAATTAATGTTTAAATAAGAAGATTAAAAAATATTACATTAATAAAAATCATTCATTTCATTTTCTTAATTATTAATTCGTTATCTTTAGTCATAACATATACTTTGTATGCAGATAAAATTATTAATCTTCATGAAATTAAAATTAATTAAGTCGTTTTTTAAGTCGTTTATAATGAATGCTTAATAAGATTACTCGAATCATGTCGCTTAATGTTTTAATGATCGCGCTTGCAGATAACTTTTAATTTTATGTGCTTCGCGTAAGACTCGAGATGCGATTTATAAATCGTTATCGAAATTATAATTAATTAAGTTATTTTTTAAGTTATTTTAATTCGAGTTAATGTATACTTTAAAGAGACGAATAATTAAAAGTAAAGAATATTCATGTATTAATAATGATGCTTTTAAGTATAACGATAACATTTATTATAACGACGCTTTATATTATAATCTGTCTTTAAATAAGTCTTTATAAATATATATAATAAATATAAAAAGAAGAATTAACATATACGACATAAGTAACATATGCGACATAAGTAACATATGCGACATAAGCGATTAAAGCTGACTTTCGTTCAGCGACATATGAACGAACGCAAATTTTATTAATAAAAGCGAGATTCAGTTCAGCGATATATAAACGAACGCAGATTTTATTAATAAAAGTAAAACTTAGCTTAGCGAGATTAGCTTAAATTTAAATTTTATTCGACTTTAAGCGACGAATATTACTTAATCTAAAATTTAAAATTTAGTTCACTTTATAAACTGTCGATGTAAAAAATAAAAGGTTAAACTCTTTATCATAATATTACATAACATTAATTTAATCTTAAAGTAAGATTATTTTAGTATGACTTAAATTAATAAACGTTTTAAAGCATTTATAATTAACGTGTTAAATAAGCTTTTATGAAAATATTATAACTTTAAGAATATTTTTAATAAAAGTAAAGTAAACGAATTATCGTTACATTAATTTTACGACTATAAGATTATTTTTAAAGATAAGAAATAATTATTAAAAGCGTATAATAAAACAGCTTTAACTAATAAATCTTTTAACTATAATGAGATAATTAGCTAGTTAAACGTTAAATTAATAAAGATTTAAAAGTTAAAGAAAGACGAAAGTTAAATATAAAAGAAGCTTAAGATATATATATTCAGCGAAAGCGTTAAACTTAATGTAATTTAGTATATCTTACTCATATCTGAATTCAGATCTGAGTTTAAATAAGAGTTTAATAAACGTTTAATGCGCTAGGCCTAATTAAGCCTAGTCATTTAATTATTTAACTTATTTTATTTTATTTTAACTTAATTTAACTTAAAATTTAATCTTTAATCGTAACATTATTTCTTTTCTTAAATAGCGATGTTTTTAGCGCTAAAAAATAAATAATAATTTTAATTTTAAACTGCGTAAGTAACGCTTATAAAAGTTCTTTATTAGCTTAAACGCGTTCTTAAATTCATCGTTGTCTGCGTTATATTAATGAAGATTTCGTTACTTATAATCTTTTCATTTAACTTAATACTGCAAACGTTTAATCTTATTATAATATTTAAAACTCAGAATATTATTTAACTTTTATTTCTTCTTATCGTTAACGATTATAAATTTTAAGAACTTTTATATTTAATTTAATAATGAGTTTTAAGCATTCTTACGAAGCAGGCTAAAATAAAAGACGTCGTGCATCTTCATCGTTATTAATAGCTTCAGCTTATATAATTTCTTAATTAATAGTTTAATTTTAAAAAAACTTAACATTTTATTCTTAAACTTATTAATTAATCTAGCTGTTTTAATATTACAACTTAATAAAAACATCTTGTTATTTTTCTTATAAATAATTTCTTTTTAATGTTTATTTATTTACTCAGTCATTATGTCTTTTATCGTCTTCGCTTTAATCGTTATAAATTTTAAAGTTTTTTACATTAAGTTAATAATGTCTTTAACTTTTATTATTTATAATTACTTACGCTTTAACTTATAAATCGTGAAATTAGAGCTGAAGCTTATACGAAAATAAAATCTCTTATTAATAAAAAAAGAAGTTATCTTAATTATAGCTAATAAAGCGTTATTATTAACGAACTCTGTCATGAATAAAAAATTTACTTAGTCATTTTACATGTAATTATAATAAATACGTAATTATCGTTTAATATTTTAATTAGCTCGTTTAATTTATTTATTAGTTTATAAATAAAAAGTCGTAAATAGCTTGTTATTAATTTTTAAACGTTTACAAAATGATTTTTAAATCATAATTACGAATTATGATTCACGATTAAATATTATAAAGCTTAATAATTCATGAAGTCTGAATACTTTTTTAATTAGCAAATTAATTATAGCTTCGACGATAGTTTTCTCGTCGCTTACATTACACGAAATATAATAACGTTTCTTTAATAATATATTAATGACGATTAAAATTACATTATAATCTTTTAAATTAAATAAATTAATAATAAAGTTCATGAATATATTCTTTCATCGTTATATTAATATTAATAACGATTTTAATAAATTATTATATTTATTTCTTAAAGTCTTAAATCTTTAATAAATATAATAATTACGTATGTATTAATTTATCTTCGTTCGCATATTAAACTAATAATAATTTCGTTATAGTAACTTTATTATACGACTTATCTTAAAGTATTTACAAATAAATAAACTATAAGCTTCGCGAATTAAAGATATTATTAAATTCATGTTATTAAATACTTATAACTTATTATTTTAATAAAGTGTTTCTTTATAAACTTTATAATCATTTAGAAAAATTTCTTTATATATCGTTTTATTCTTATTAAGAGTCTGTTTAATTATTATACATTCTTCATCGTTACTGTTAACTAGCAGTACTTAATTATGTATAAAGATCTTTATTAAATTCTTAACTAGTATTTTTAATTAATTAAAGATTAATATTATTTAACATTAATATTTTAATTTACTATCGTCTTTATCTTTTAAAATTATATTTAACATTTTAATTAACGCATTCGCTTTAACATTTCTTAATTTAATTTAATACATAATTTTAAAATTAAACTTTAAAAGCTTTTAAGATTATTAAGTTTAACGTTTAATTAGTTTCATACTAATCATAAAGTGCTCTTAACTTTTATAATTCGTATAAATTTTTATTAAAAGATTTGTAATCTTCAGCTTTAATCATTAATGCTTTAAACATTTAATGATAGCTTATAACTTCTTGTTATAAATCTCGTAATTACATTTAATTAATAATATACTTTTATTAAAGAAAATTATTAAATGTAATTCTTTATCGTTATCATGTTAAAATAATACATCTTCATTAATATAATTAAATAAATTAATTCTTAACATGATTTTACGAGAATAATTATAATAACGAAGAATTAAAACAGAAATTACGTTTCTTTTTATAAGATTAAATGTCTGTTAACAACGCTTATTTTATACGAAAGAAACGTTCTTTTAAGTTAATTTAATTAAAAATCGTATTATTTAAGAAAAGTTCTTAATAAAGCGACGATAGAAATTACAGAATCTTATAAAAATCTGAACTTATTTAAAATTAATAAATTTAACTTAATTCATTATTATTTAAATTTTACATGAGTTCATTTTAATCTCATTAATCGATAATAATATTCTTAAAAAAATCTTTTTCTAAATATAAAATTCGTATTTATTAATGTTTATTTATAATTTAACTGTTTAAAGTTTAATTAGCATCGTATAAACATGTTAAACGTGTTTCTTTAATTATTTTATTATAAATAAAAATGTTCTCGAAATATGTTTAACAGAATTTATATAAGCATTTAAATAACACGTTATTTATGTAATGTAAATAATTAACAAAATTATTAATTAATTTAAAAAATAATACGTAATATTTATAAGCTTTCTTAATAATAACGAAGATAATATATTCTTTGTTATTTAAATGTATTTTAAGCTTATTAAAGATCGTAATAATATTAAGTTTAATAAAATATTTACATTTAATTACACGAGCTAGCGTTTCTTTAATTAAGAAAATAAGATAACGATTTCGTTTAATAATAACATTCAGCTTTTAATAATTAACGTAAAATTATAAGTCTTCATTTAATTAAATTACGAATAAAACGAGTAAAATAAAATAAGTCGAGCGAGAATTAATGAAGCTCTTCTTTAAATTTTTCTCGAGATACTTCTTTATTTTTTATAACTTACTTTTAAATATGAGATAAATACGACTTTTAAATAATTATTTCTTATCTTTAAGAATAATCTTATAATCATAAAATTAATATAATAATAATTCATTCGTTAAGCTTTTATTAAAAACATTTTTAAAGTTATAATACTTCGCTAAAAGCTTATTTAACACGTTAATTATAAATGTTTTTAAAAGTTTATTAATTTAAGTTACTTTGAAGTAATTTTACTTTAAAGTTAAATTAATATCGTGCATTATTATAATAAAGAGCTTAATTTTTTACTTTTTATCTCAGTTAATAACTTAATTAATATATGTTGCTGCATTAATTTAAGTAATATTTAAAAACTTTTATTTTTTAAATATTTATGTATGTTTATATTTTGTTTTCTTATTAATCGTACAGTTATCGTAAATTTTATATTCTTAATAATTATTACGAAGTTAGTAAAATAAAATATTAATTCTCGCTTTAAAATTTTATACTTAAATATTAATTTAATAGCGACATTAAAAGTAATACTAAGATTAATTAATGAAAGTAATAAAATACTTAAAATGATAATGATTTTAATTTCATTCTTAAGTATATTTTAATGTAAACAGCGATTAAGCACGAATATAAGCTTATCGTGCATCATATTTAAAATGATCTTATGCTTGTTTATTTACGACTTATTAATTATAATTAAATAATTACTCAGCTTAATAATTAGTATAAAATAAAAGCTTTCGATATGTTTTTACACGATTAACTTTAAGTTAATTATATAAGTAATTAATTATTTTATAAGCTTTTTATTAAAGTCTTTAACTAAACGAGACTTTAATAAAGATACGAGTTCGATATTTAAATTATTATAAACGAGTTACGTCTTAATTTTATTAATGAACATATATTTAGTAACATTAATATTTACTAATAATTTACATGCATTATAACGTTATTTTAAAAAAACGATTAAATTAAATAATAATAAAGCTTTTGTAAAGAAATTATCGTAGTTAAAAGAAGAAATTAATAAAAGATTCTTTAAAGCGACTTCGTTAAAGAATGTTAATTTTTTAACTTGTCGTAATTAATATTATTCTTTTATTCTTTAAATTTAATATTAATTTTTTAAATTCTAGTATGTAAATAGCTTAATTTATTTTTCTTTTATAAATATTTAATGATTATGTATTCTGTATTATTATACGTAAAGCATTTACTTTCGTTAATTATCTTAATAACTTATAAGTTAACGATAAATTACGAGTTCGCTGTTAAAGTTAAAGTATAAATAAACTTGTTAATTAATATTAATTAATTAAAGAAGTTTAATAATAACGTAATTAAATTAGTAATGAAAATGATCTTGTTTAATCGTATTAAAAGCTCAGCACGAAAGCGTTTAATACGAGCTTTATTTAATAACAGTCTTCGTTAATTATTATTTATAGTTTAAAGATAATTCTTTAATTTAATAATAATAATAAATCAAGTAATAGTAATGCTTAAAGCCTTCTTTAGCCTTAAGAATATCTTTTTCTTTAAATCATTTATTAAAGTTTTCTCGTCGTAATGTAAATAATTAATCTGTTTCTTAAATTTAGAATAAAAAACATTAAACGATTAATTTTAATTTTAACGAAGCTTTATATATACACGACGTGTATTTCGCTCGCGGTCAGAATTAGCGTATACGTTACTTAAAGCTTTAATAATGACTTAAAAGATTTTAAAGTAATTAATTTTATTATTTATACGATATGCACTTACGTAATTCGCTGCGTTATTTACAATTTTAATAATAACATAAATAATTTAAGTAGCGAGACTAGCAAAATAATTTTCATTAACTTAAAGCTTATCTTAAACGCGTAGTGCTTAGTTATTAAACGTAAGTTTTTTTTCATTTGTTAAAATAAATGAATTAAAATGTTTCGTACTTTTCTTATTATTAACGATATAATTTAATAAAGCGAATATATTTTTAAGCTTTTTTCTTACTCGATTACGCTTTTTATATATTTAATTACGTTGTTTAATAAACTGTTTACGTTTAGCTCGTAATTAGTTTAGCGTATTTTAAAGCTAAGCTATGTTTTTTTTAAGTCTTTTATTAATGTTTAAGATAAAACAGAGCTGCGTTTCGCTTATAACGTAGTTTATTTACCATCGTTAAAAGTTTAACAGAATTATTATTCGCTTAGTAAGTTAACTACTTCTTGCTTTTAATGTTTTATAAAATGTTAATCTTTTTAACTTTAATAACGATATTTTAAAATAATAACGTAACGCGTCGTTTAAACGTATTCTTAAGCAAATTTATTATCTGCTTAAAGAAATGATTCTTTAAATTTTCGTTTTAATGATTACTTTAAGTTATCGCTATTTGTACGAATCGTTTTTTCGAGTCGTTTAATTAAGTTAAGTTAAAATATTTATTAGTAACGAAGTTTAATTTAAGTTAAATCGTTCGAGATTAAGTTTATTAGTAATAAAACTTTTTATTTCGTTATGTTTATAGTGTAAAACTTAAATCGAGTTAAATTAAAGTTAAAATCTTCTTTCTTTTAACTCGCGAGTTTAACGAGTATAAAATTTAATTAAAGCTTTTAAATAGTGTTAAAAGCGTGTAATAAGATAGCTTTAACTAAAAGATCTTTTAATTATAATAAGATAATTAATTAGTTAAACGTTAAATTAATAAAGATTTAAAAGTTAAAGAAAGAAGAAAGATAAATACAAAAGAAGCTTAAGATATATATATTTAGCGAAAGCGCTAAACTTAATATAATTTAGTATATCTTACTTAAATCTGAATTCAGATTTAAATTTAAATAAGAATTTAATAATGTTTAATGCGTTAAACTTAATTAAGTTTAGTTATTTAATTATTTAACTTAATTTAATTTAATCTAACTTAATTTAACTTTAAATTCAGCCTTTAATCGTAATAATAGTTATGAATTTTATTATTAAATTACTTAAAAGTAAAAATTTAAACAAAAACTCGATAATAAATATTATAATTATAATAAATTAACTATTTAAACAAATATATTATTATTAAATATTTAACAGAAGTTTAGTCATATGTGTATAGTAGCAGTAATAAACGAGGTCGCTAGCATATAACGTATGTATTATGTATTTAGTATATAGTAACTAAAGTATATAAGAAGTACAGTTTGTAACGTACAAAGATACGAAGAAAACTCTGTACTTAATACTAGTTTTAATAAAAGTAGTTAATTATATCGTACGCTGTACGTCGTACGATGTAATAACTTTAATATTTAACATTTTTTCTGAGATAATATATCGTACGTTAAAACGTAGCATATCTTTTTTTAAATTCATGAATTCTTTAGTTTACATATTCTCTGTTAATTAAATGCATTTAATGATTCTTTCGTTAAAAACTTAATAAAAAAAGAATAAAATTAATGCTTCGAATATTACTTAAAAGCACTTTCTTTCTTTCGAATCTTTTATTCGTTCATAATAAAGTGCTTTCGTAATTAATAATAAATATAAGATCTTCGTACGATATGCTTTAACTGTTTTAATGAATCTTATTTAAGTCTGAGTATTTAATAACAGTTAATTCGATATAATAAACAGAATACTCAGCTTTCTTCTGTGCTTCATAAAGATTATTTAAAATAAAGCTTTAATAAAATCGTTTACTAGTTATTTCTTAATGAATATTTATTTCATTCGCACGTAATTATTTAGTATCAGCTCTTTAACATAATAATGTTAAACGTTAATGTGTTTAATTTTATCGTAATATTTAACGTTCTTAACTAAATTTAAACTAGCTTAATTATTCTTTAAAATTCGTACGAGTACGAGAATTTCATTTAAAGATAATTCTGCGAGAAAGCGACGAAGTCATACGACTTGTCTGACGACATGATTTATAATAATGTACTCGACTTTCGTGATGAAAATAAATATCGTACGTTATTTCTTTAAGCTTCAGCATATTATATTTCTTATTAAGAAGAAATAATAGCTCATAATGAACTTTCGTTTCATTATGTTTTCTGTAAAATTATTATTTAAGTAATTTAAAACGATTAATAAATGCTTCGTGTCGTCGTACGAATCATTATAATGAATTCTCATGTTTATCGTTTTTTTAAAATATCGTAAAATCTTCTTAATGACTTTATTATAATTAACGCGAGAATTTAAGCATTACTGTGAAAAATAATTAATCGCGAAGATTATATTTAATCGCGTTTCGTTAACGATGTATAAAAGCTTTTTAATTAAGCGTTAATATGAGATAATTTATGCTAATTCGCTGTCGTCGTTATTTTTTAACGAAATGTATAATTTAAGAATCATGAATATAAATATCGTGTTATATATTATTAAGTCTTCATTTTATAATACTTCGCGAATGTACGATATTTAATTAAATGTTAATAATCTTTTAATTTTATAACGTATAATTCGCATGTTAATAATTATACGAGTCTTTTTTAAATCATGCATGTCGAATTTCTTACAAAACGTTATCTTTACTTCTCTTATTAAGTTTATTATTATTAAGTTAATGAATAAATCATTTACGTAAATATTAATTATGCTGAATTTTAACTCGTACGATGCGTACATAATGCTTTCATCTGTTAGCATAAACTTATATTCTTAATTCTTTTTAAAAAGCTATTAACTTCTTGTTTCATAAGCGTACTAATTATTTTAATTTATATAAACTCTTCACGATTCGTTATATTAACTTCGTACGATCTTGTCGTATGTTTATTTCTTTTAAAATTCGCATATAAATCTTTCGTTCTTCTGTCTTTAAATTATTAATTAAATATGTTACTTTAATATTCATTTAATGAAGCTTTAAATTTAATGCAGCGATTATAATTAAGAAAATTCTTAGTAATTTCTTTCGTACGATCAATGCGAACGTTTTCTTATAATTAATGTTTTCTTGTTACGAAAATTCTTAAGTAACTAAACGAACTTTGTATTTCATTATTCTTTCATTCTTATTATATTTTAACTTAAACATTTATTTACATTTAATGAGCTTTTTTTCTTCGAGCAGTTTATTTAACTTTCATATTTCGTGTAGTTATAAACTTTTTAGTTTAGTTTAAATAACATTTCGTTAGTCTCTTTCATGAACGAAGTCTTTTAGTGTTTCTTCGTAAATCTTTAATTCTTTAGCTTTCTCGTACGAAGAACTTAATTTCATCTTTATAAGCTTAACTTTCTTGTTTAATACATAAATCTTTTTATTAAACAGAATTTCTGTATTCGTTAATCTTAATTAATTACGTAAAACTTTCTCATACTTTACTAATTTCATAAAGTGCGCTGCATTTAGCATGTCGCTCGTTTTTTAAAATTCGCTCATCGTTATTAATTTTTAAATAGCTTTTAATTAATGCGCAGATAAATTAATTATTTCTCTTATGCGTAACGTCTTTTGCGTATTATATTCTTTAATCTTTTAAGTAACTTTCAATTAATGCGCAGACGAGTTAATTATTTTTTTTACATTCAGTTCGTACGAATTTTGTGTAACGCGCAGATTAACATTAAGATGATTATTTCTTACTGTTTTATAAGCGAGTAACATTAAGTCAGCGAGTTTTACTCGAGCATCTTTTCTTATTAATGCTGTAAGCTTTACTTTAACATTTAACTTCGTTACTTTAATTATTAATATTTAATCATTTTTTTTAAAACGTTTCTTATCTCGTTTAAAAACTTTTAAGCTTAAAAACTTACTTTAAATGCTTTTTTCGTCTCTTAAAACAAATGTAATAATCGTTTTAATATGTACTAACTCGTACGATTTTATCATTTTCTTTTTTATTTATTAAGTTTATTTATTAACACGTAATTAATCTTTAAAGCGTAATGTATCTGAGATAATACGATTAACATTCTTAATTTTAATAAAATTAAGAAAAAACTCGTTAAATAAATAAGCGTTAAATTTTAACTTATTAATAATAATTATTAATACTTCATGAATAAATCGCTGTTAAGAACTTCATATTCGATATTTCTTAATAGATTTCGTATAGCTTATGAAGATATTAATTCATGTACGTTTTTTATTTAATTTAATTCGTTTCTTCTTTAAAATGTGTACATAAACGACGCTGTTAAATACACGTAAATAAGTCACGTTTAATTATATATTACTGATCGCATGATTTAAAACTTTATTTCTTTTTAACATTAATAATAAATTTCTAAGTTTATTAACGACGTGCATAGCTTCAGCTCAGAATATATTAAATAACTTTGCGTTTAGTAATAACGAGTTCTTTATTATACGAAGCGTTCTTCAGTTTCGTTCGCTTACTGCGTTATGCTCAGAGATGTAAAGCGTTAATTACTTAATGACGACTTCTTTTATCTTACATTAACGTAATAATGCATAATTAATATATTCTTTTTCTTCATTAACTTTAAAATGTGCTAGCTTTTATTCAGTAAATCGTTCTAGTCTCGAAATTATGTAAATAAATCAGTCATAAAAATCTTTCTTATTCTTTAAAAAATTTATTCATAATTTCTTAATATAATCATTTATTAGTATGACTGCGTACGAAGATTTTCTTAATGATATTAAATTATGTAATTCTTAAAGATTTAAATATAATCTTTTTAGTATTTTAATAATGAATCTTATAAGCGTATAATGAATGATTCGTGTTTACTTATTTTAAATGCACGACGTATAAATATTTAGCGCATTATTAAATTATAAAATGATTATTAAATGTTCTGTATAATAACGATGTAACGCATTTATCTTTATTAAGAAATCTTCTGCACTTTAATCTTAACGAATTAAATTCTTTAATATATTTACTTTGTACAAATCATTTAACTCGTTTAAAAATAAGTCGTTAATTATGATAAAGATTAATTTAATTTTAACATGATTTACGTGTTCGAATTTTCTGTGTTATAATTATTATAATGATGTTATTCTTTTTAAATTAATAAGTCTTTTTAATTTTTTATGTAATGTTATTAAGATTTTTTTATCATCGTACGATATTAAACGATAAATGTTCTGTTTTATAAGCTTAACTCTGATCATAAAGATTTTATCTTTAATTAATAACATGTACTCGTTTTCATTCACGTACGATCATTTATCTTTTTTTAAAATGCTTAATAAGATTAACTTAACGAATGTTTAAGACACGTAATATATATTACGTATTTCTACGTTTAATGTAACGTCGATGTGAATCATTATTATTTTCTTTTTCGTACTGCGCATAACTTCGTCGTTCGCAGCTTTAAACTCATGCTTTTTCTCGTAAAATGAT
>JAABUO010003010.1_pt1 | contig 20246 bp, 19 predicted proteins | sample 5559291 | NCBI WGS metagenome assembly JAABUO01 (sample SAMN10711878, study PRJNA513372) | rock metagenome | isolation source: Antarctica rocks | place: Antarctica: Victoria Land, Finger Mt sud
CAGTACATCAAGCGTCTGCAGGAGGGCCTGATCGAGGCCAACCCCACGATCACGGTCACGCGCGAAACGCCTGTCAGCGTCGCGCTCGACGGCGGCAACGGCCTTGGTCAGGTGGTAAGCCACCGGGCCATGGAGATGGTCATCGAGAAGGCCGCCAAGGTCGGTGTGGGCATGGCCACGGTCGCCCACTCCAACCACTTCGGCATCGCCGGCTACTACGCCATGATGGCGCTCCCGCACGGTATGATCGGCCAGGCCTACACCAACACGACGCCGCTCGTGATGCCGACGTTCGGCAAAAAGATCATGACGGGCACGAACCCGATCGCCATCGCAGCCCCCTGCGGGTCGGAGCGGCCGTGGGTGCTCGACATGGCCACCAGCGTGGTGCCGCGCGGCAAGCTCGAGGTGGCGGCGCGCAAGGGGCTCGAGATGCCGCAGGGCTGGGCCGTCGACAAGGAGGGCTTGCCGACGACCGATCCGCAAGCCGCGCTCGACGGCGGCGCGCCGATGCCGCTGGGCGGCACGCGCGAGCTCGGCGGACACAAAGGCTACGACCTCGCCATCTTCGTGGATATCCTCTCTGGCGTGCTCTCGGGCGCCGGCTTCGGCCCGAACCTGGCCGGCTTCTGGGGCACGCACGCGGCCAGCAACATCGGCCACTTCTTCATGGCCTTCCGCCCCGACCTGTTCATGGACCTCTCTGAGTTCGAGGCGCGCATGGACGAGTTCGTGCGCGAACTCAAGGCCACACCGCCGGCGCGCGGGGCCGCGCGCGTGCTTGTGGCCGGCCAGCCCGAGGACGACGCCGTCGCCAAATACCGCCGCACCGGCGCCCCGCTGCACCCCAAGGTGATGCAGTCGCTCACGCAGCTCTCCGAGGAGCTCGGTGTCCCGCTGCCGGCGCACTCGCAGACGGCGCAGGGATAGCAACCAGGCATAGGGCAGGGCTGCCTCCCCACATGTGGGGAGGCAGTCGCGGGCTATCGACCGTCCGCGACCGGCTCGGCGTAGATGTCGGCGTGGACGCCGCTCATGGCCGGCGAAAGGACACCGGCGACGCGCCCCACGCTCTCGTCCCCCAATGTGATCGGGTCGCCGATGGCCGGTAGCGCCTCCAGGGCGCGGATGCGCTTCTCGGCGCGCCAGATGTCGCCGTCGGCGGCCGGGACGAGGACGCGCACGATCCACGAGGTGCGCGGGATGGGGGGCAGACGGCGGGTCCTCACGTCGTCGGAACTCTCAGGAGCCATCCGCATCGTCCATCGCCTGCAGCGAACCAAGCGCCTGCTCGCCCTGCACCGTCAGCCAGACCTCCGTGCGCCCCTCTTGATCGGGACCGCGATAAGCGACCAAACCCAGGGCCGCGGCCCGTCGCAGCAGAGCGGAGGGGTCCTCGCGCGTGAGTGGCGCCGCGCCCGAGGTGTACAAACCATCCAGATCGCTTCGGCCCTCGGCGCGCCGGCCGAGCGCGCGCACGAGCCACTGTAGCGCCTGTCCCCGATCGTCTGCCATAGCCCTGCCCCCCTTTCGATAGCGCAGCCATCAGAGTATAGCCAGTATACTCCCTCGCCCCGAGCTATGGAAACTTTCGCTGACGCGCAGAGGGATTTACAGAGTGCGCGAACGGTCCTGACGGGGAGAATGTGCGAACATACGAACATACCGGGCGGACGACGACGTGTCGCCCGTGCGCGATGACGCAACGAATGGAGTAACGGATTTTATGACCGAGCAAGGCTATTACCGGCATCCGACGATCCAGGGCGACATTGTAGTGTTCGCCTGCGAGGACGACCTGTGGCGCGTATCTGCCGAGGGCGGCCGGGCCGCGCGCCTAACCGCCGGGCTCGCCGAGGCGAGCCGCCCGCGCCTCTCGCCCGATGGGGCGACCCTCGCCTTTATCGGCCGCGAGGAGGGTCCGACCGAGGTCTACGTCATGCCCGCCGAGGGGGGAGAGGTCGCGCGCCTGACTTACCAGGGCGCGCAGTGCGCCGTGGCGGCGTGGACGCCCGACGGCGCGGCCATCGTCTACAGCACCGACCACGCCCAGCCCTTCCGCAAAGAGGTCGCGCTCTACAGCGTCGCGCCGGCTCCCGCCCCCGGTCTCCTGCCCGCGACGCTGCCGTACGGCCCGGCCGCCGCCATCGCCTACGGCCCCACTAGTAGCGGCGCCGTCGTGCTGGGCCGCAACACGGGCGACCCGGCGCGCTGGAAGCGATACCGCGGCGGGACGGCCGGCGACCTATGGATCGACAAAGAGGGCTCCGGCCTTTTCCGCCGCCTCATCGCCCTGGACGGCAACCTGGCCAGCCCCTGCGTCGTGGGCGAGCGGGTCTACTTCCTCTCCGACCACGAGGGCATCGGCAACGTCTACTCCTGCCTCTACACGGGCGAGGACCTGCGCCGCCACACCGATCACGAGGACTACTACGCGCGCTCGCTCTCCGGCGACGGCCGCCGCCTCGTCTACCACGCCGGGGCCGACCTCTACCTGCTCGACCCGGCCGCGGACAACTACGACCGCATCGCGGTCCTCTTCGGGGGCGCGCGCACGGGCCGCGCCCGCCGCTACGTCCCCGCCGCCGAGTACCTCGACTCCTATGCCCTCAGCCCCGACGGCGCCCGCGTGGCCCTCACAACGCGCGGCAAAGAATTCACCATGGGCAATTGGGAGGGTCCGGTCGCACAGCACGGCGAGCCCGACGGCGTGCGCTACCGCCTGCCGCGCTACCTGCCCGACGACAAGGGGCTCGTGGCGGTCTCCGACGCGGCCGGCGCCGGCGTGGACGCCGGCACGGAGGGCCTGGAGATCTTCCCGCCCGACGGAGGCCCCGCGCGCCGGCTCGACGGGCTCGACCTCGGGCGCGCCGTCGAGCTGGAGGTCGCGCCGCGCGGCGCAAACGCCGCTCTGAGCAACCACCGGGGAGAATTGATCCTCGTCGACCTCGCGGCAGGGACCTCTCGTACGCTCGACCGCAGCCCCTACGGGCGCATCGCCGGCCTCGCCTGGTCGCCCGACGGGCGCTGGGTCGCCTACGGCTACCCGGAGTCGCGCGCCAACACCGCGATCAAGCTTTGCCGCGTCGAGGACGGCGCGACCCACCGCGCCACTGCGCCGGTGCTGCGCGACGTGCAACCGTCGTTCGACCCCGAGGGCAAATACCTGTACTTCCTGGGCTACCGCGTCTTCGACCCGGTGATCGACAACCTGCAGGGCGAGCTGAGCTTCCCCAAGGGCGTGCGCCCCTACGCCGTGACCCTGCGCGCCGACCTGCCCTCGCCGTTCCTGGCCACGCCCCGGGCGCCGGTGGGCGAAGAGGTCGAGGCGCGCCACAAGGCCGCGCGCGAAGAGGCCGCCGAGCTCGATGCCCCGCTGCGCATCGACCTCGACGGCATCGAGCGGCGCGTGGTTCCCGTGCCCCTGCCGGAGCGGCGCTACAGCAGCGTCCACGGTATCAAGGGCAAGATCCTTGTCGTCGAGGAGCCGGTCACGGGCAGCCGCGACGACAACTGGCTCGACGCCACGCCGCCGGCGCGGGCGCGCCTGCGCTGCTACGACCTGGAGACCCAGAAAGACGACACGCTCGTCGAGGACATCACCGAGGCGCGCCTCTCGCCCGACGCGCGCACCGTTATCCTGCGCGCCGGCAATCGCCTGCGCGTGCTCCCGGCGGGCAAGAGGGCGCCCGACGAGGACGAGGGGGGCGGACCGTCGCGCGAGAGCGGCTGGCTCGACCTCGACCGGGTCAAGGTGTCGGTGCGGCCGGCCGCGGAGTGGCGGCAGATGTTCGCCGAGACGTGGCGTTTGCAGCGGGAGCAGTTCTGGACGCCCGACATGTCGGGCGTCGACTGGGACGCGGCGTACCGGCGCTACCTGCCGCTCGTCGCGCGCCTGGCCACGCGCTCCGAGCTCTCCGATCTTTTGTGGGAGCTGCAGGGCGAGCTCGGCACCTCGCACGCCTACGAGCTCGGCGGCGAATACCGCGAGAGCCCTCACTACGACCAGGGCTTCCTGGGCGTCGACTGGGGCTACGACGAGGCCACGGCGACCTATCGCGTCGCGGCCATCGTCGAGGGCGACCCGTCCGACGAGAAGAGCGCCTCGCCGCTGCGCGCCCCCGGCGTGAACGTACGAGAGGGCGACCGCCTGCTCGCGGTCAACGGTCAGGCCGTGCGGCCGGACGCGGGTCCGCAGCAGTTGCTGGTCAATACAGCGGGGCAGGAGGTCGCACTGACCGTGGCCGGCGACGGTGGGGGCGACAGGCGCACCATCACCGTGAAGACGTTGCGCACCGAGCGCCCGGCCCGCTACCGCGACTGGGTGGCGGCGCGGCAGCGACGGGTGCGCGAGGAGACGGGCGGCAAGATCGGCTACGTGCACATCCCCGACATGGGCTCGGACGGCTTCGCCGAGTTCCACCGCACCTACCTCAACGAGTACGACCGCGACGGGCTGATCGTCGACGTGCGCTGGAACGGCGGCGGCTACGTCTCAGGCCTGCTTCTAGAGAAGCTGGCGCGGCGGCGGCTGGGCTACGACCTGCCGCGCTGGGGGGCGCCCACGCCCTACGTCGATGAGTCGCCGCGCGGACCCCTGGTGATGCTGACCAACGAGTTGGCCGGCTCCGACGGCGACATCGTGAGCCACAGCTTCAAGATGCTCGGGTTGGGCCCGCTCATCGGCAAGCGCACCTGGGGCGGCGTGATCGGCATCAACCCGCAGCACCCGCTCGTCGACAACACGCTGACCACGCAGCCGGAGTTCTCGTTCTACTTCGACGACGTGGGCTGGCGCGTCGAGAACTATGGGACCGACCCGGACATCGAGGTCGAGATCGCCCCGCAGGACCACGCGGCCGGGCGCGACCCGCAGCTCGACCGCGCCATCGCCGAGGCCCTGCGCCTGATCGTCGAGCGCCCGCCGCACGCCCCTCAGCCGCCTCCCCGGCCCAGCCTCGCGCGCCCGCCGCTGCCCAAGCGCCCGTGAACGGGCGCCGGGCGCCCGGCGCCGGGGCGCATCCCATACGTCTTCTCACACATAGGGCGTGTATCGATGCGCCTCTACAGGCGATCTCAACCCGACCGTTGTGGCGGGCGCTTACGGCATGGACCCGTCATCCTTGCGCTCATAGCGATCCCGGTCGCGCGTCTCGACCTTGCGCATAGTGCGGTTGAAGGCGTCCTCCAGGTCGATACCCTGCGCGTTGGCGATGCAGATGACCGTGTAGACGATGTCAGCGAGTTCTAGGCCGAGGTCCTGCTCCTCTTCGCCGGGCTTCTTGGGCTTGTAACCCTCCAGGTGGTTGAGCAGGCGGGCCAGCTCGCCCGTCTCTTCGATCAGCCGCGCCAGGTTGGCCAGCGGCTGCCAATACCCGGCCTTATATTGTCCGATCCACCGATCGACCCGCTCCTGCGCCGCGCGGAACGTCAAAGGCGCTTGTTCCACTATTCCCCTCCCCCTTCGAGCCTATTTATAGGCCACCAATCCGAAGGCGTCGGGGGCGCGCACGACGCGCGCGAAGCCGGCGTCGTGCAGGCGGCGCATCGCTCCCGTGGCGACCTTGTGCCCCTGTTTGCTCCCAAGATTGCCAATGTAGTGGAAGAGGCGGCCGCCCCGCCGCAGCACACGATAGAGCTGGCCGTAGTAGGCGCCCGAGTAGAGCTCGCCGGCCAGACTGAACGAGGGCGGGTCGTGGATGATGCGCGCGAAGCTCTCGGCGGGGAGCGTCGGCACGACGTCGTAGCTGTCCCCAACGACCTGCTCAATCGTGGGGTCCGCAAAGAGGGCGCGCGACCAGGGGTTGTAGCGCGCGACCTCCAGCACGGCGGGGTCGAGCTCGATCGTCACGACCCGATCCGCCGTCTTCGCCGCCTCGATCGCGGTGTAGCCGAGACCCGTCACCGTGTCCAGCACGGCGCCGCGCATCGGCGCGATCGCCTTGATCTTGCGCCACGTGTCCTCGTAGGGGTCGATACCGACGATGCGGTGCATCGTGAAGCCCGCATTGATGATAGTGGGGGCGCCGCTCGTCGCCATCAGACTGTAGGGCCGGTCGAGCGCGGTCGAGAAGACGTGGACCCGCTTGACCGCGCCCGCGCGAACGTCCGCGTCCGGGACCACGAAGCAGCCCGCCTCGTCGCCGTCGATCGTGTCGAGGTCCCGCCACGCTACCCGCTGCCCGTCGGGAAAGGCGACGCCCTCCAGGTCCAGCGCAACCTCGACCGCGGAGAGGCCCAGGTCTGGCGAGGTGAAAGCCCTGTCGCGCCCGGCGCGGCGCGCTTCGAGCAACGGCCGCACGTGCGCCCGCGACAGGACAATAGAATACTTCCGCTCCATCGTGAAAAACCTACCCCTAAAAGCCCCCCAACTCTCTCTTCCACGCCTGAAGGGCTCGTGGAAAAGTGTCGTTCGCTACGCGCGTAGATAGTTCGGACACCATCAACGCCATCACGGTCAGACTACATCACCAATCCCGCCCCGACAGGTACTCTTCCAGGGCTTCGCGCCAATGGCGCGGGCGTGTCCCGATAGCGCGCTCCAGCTTGTTGTTGTCGAGGATAGAATAGGCGGGACGCGGGGCCGGCGCGCCGTAGTCATGGGCCGTGGTCGGGTTGAGATCGGCCGCGACGCCCGCGAGCGCGAAGATGGCGCGCGCGTAGTCGTACCACGACGTCTCACCCTGGGCGGTGCAGTGGTAGAGGCCGTACGGCGCGTCGCGCTCGAGCAGGGCCAGGGTCGCGGCGACGACGTCGCGCGTGCTCGTAGGCGCCACGACCTGATCGGCCACGACGCGTAGCGTCCGGCCGTTCGCGCCGGCGCGCAGCATCGTCTCGACGAAGTTGCCGTGGCGCGTGGTCCGCCCCGCCAGCCCGAAGAGACCGCAGACGCGTAGCACGTAGTGGCGCGGCGCGAGCGTGCGCGCGAAATACTCGCCGGCCAGCTTGGAGGAGGCGTAGGCGGAGAGGGGCAGCGGCGCGTCGTCCTCCGTGTAGGGCGCGCCCTTGGCGCCGTCGACCACGTAGTCGGTGCTGTAGTGCACCAGGATGGCGTCACGCTCGGCCGCGGCGCGGGCCAGCGCGCGCGGGCCAAAGGCGTTGACGGCGAAGGAGAGCGCCGGCTCCCGCTCGGCGTCGTCGACGCGGTTGTAGGCGGCGGGGTTGAGGACGACGTCGGGCCGAGTCTCCTCCAGGGCCGCGCGCACCGCCACGTCGTCGGCGATGTCGAGCTCCGCGCGCGCGCGGCGGGACACGGTGTGGCCGGCCCCCGCGCAGGCGGACGCCAGGTCGGCGGCGAGCTGGCCGCCCGCGCCGGTGATCAGTATGCGCATGCGCCGTCCATCGAAAACCCTCCCCGTCTCACGCCCTGTATCGTACCATGCCCCGTGGAACAGGAGACCATCTCATCTAACCGGACGCGCTCTGCGATCCCGGGGCCATGTCATTGTTGCGTGCGTTAGGAACGTAGCGCATACGCCCGGACCGCGTGGACGTATGCGCTACGCCCCTACGTGTCGACCTACAGCGGTCATGGCCGAGAATGACCTGGCCCCGCGGCAATCTCGACGGAGTAGCATGGCGGGCGACTATAATGAAGCCATGAACCTCACCTTCGAGCGCGGCGATCCGGAGCGGCCCTCCGGCCACGCCGTCTTGTACTTCACCACCGGGACACCCGAGCGCGTGCTCGCCACCTACCTCATCATCCCGCCGATCACTTTTAACCTCGCCAGGTACCTGCCGCCGATGTTCGCCTCCATGCCTATGATGGCCGGCATGGACGGGACCCGCCCCGTGCCGCTCCCGCCGGTCCCCGAGGAGGTATCCGGCCGGGGCTATTTGACGGGGCTGGCCGAGGCGCGCAACGACGATCTGATCTACGCGGGCAACGTGCTCGACGACGAGCCGCAGCGCCTGGCGCTGGAGGTCGGCTATGCCGCCGATGACTATGGGGGCCGCTACGAGGCCTACGCCGGGGGCGTCATCGTCCCCGATGCGCCGCCCGTGCCCGAGCTCGACGCCGTTTCGGCCGTCTACAGCGTGATGGGCGAGGGCCAGCGCCTGGCCGAGCTGACCAAGCTGACCGGCGCGCTGCGCGAGGCGACGGAGCGCGGTGCCGTGCGCGGCGCCGCGGAGAGCCTCGGGGAGATGCGCAGCCTCGTCGAGACCCTACCGGCCAAGTATCGGGGCTCCCGCCTGCTCGCCGCCGCCCAGGAGGAAGGCGACCACGGCCGCCGGCTGTGCCAGCTGCTGCTGGAGCGCGCCTACGCGCTACAGCGTGAGGAATACCTCGACGCCGGCCGCCTCGACAAAGAGATCGACGCGCTCGACACCCAATCCCCCAGTTAACAGCTTCATAGCAAGAGATCGCGAGTAGAAGAGATCGCGAGTAGATAAGAACGCGTCCAGCACCCCTACTTCGATCTCGCGCCCTAAGCAAGAGCCCTACGTCAGGCCACTACCGGGCTTGCCACGATCGGCTCGGGCCGCGTCCTCATACGCGCGTCGCAACGCGGCGGGGGTGAGCGCGGTGGTCGGGGCGGCGAAGACGAAGCGGCCGCCGGCCAGGATGGCCACGTCGTCGGCCAGGGTCAGCGCCCCGTCGAGGTCATGTGTCGTGAGCACGATGGCCCGGCCCGGCGCGCCGTCGCCGCGCAGCAGCCGCGGGAGGTCGGCGGTCGCCTCCGGGTCGAGCCCGGCGTCCGGCTCGTCGAGCAGCAGCGCGTCCGGGCGGTGCAGCAGCGCGCGCGCGATCGACAGCCGTTGCGCCATGCCGCGCGAGTAGACGCCCACGCGGTCGTGCAGCCGCCCCTCCAGGCCCACCAGCGCCGCCAGCTCCTCCGCGCGGCTCACCCTGTCGCGCACCCCATAGAGGCGCGCGTAGTAGGCCAGGTTCTCCGCCCCCGTCAGTTCGTCGTAGAGGAAAGTCGCACCGAGCACGACCCCCAGGCGGCGACGCGCCGCGACGAGGTCGTCGGCGACCGGGACGCCCCCGAGCAGCGCCTCGCCCGCGGAGGGCCGCATCAGCGTGGCCAGGATGCGCAGCAGCGTGCTCTTGCCGGCCCCATTCGGGCCGACGATGGCCAGGGTGCGGCCAGGGGACACGCGCAGGTCGACGCCGCGCAAGACCATGGCTCGCCCGAAACGCTTGTGTATATCCCACGCCTCGATGGCCGCGGGCGCCAGTTCGACCTGTACGCTACGAACCCGCGTCACAATCGACAGCTCGCTCAGCTTATCCATAGCCCCACAGTGCGATCGCCGGGATCGGTGGCAACGGCGTATCTACCGGGAGCGCCGGCTGACGGCCTGCACATCGCCGCGCGCCCTCGCACCGGTGATAGCAGGCGCCATAGTGGCGGCCGAGGCCGGCGAGACACCGGCGCTCCCAGTAGATATGGACACCACCGCAACAATGTGACACGGATCTTTCAAAGTCCGGTCCCTGCCGTGGTTCTTTAGGGCCAGGCCCACCGCGCCGCCCCCGGTCCTCATGACTCACCCGCCCAGCCGGCGCGCGACGTCGCGCAGCCGGTCTTTCTCGCGCGCGCGACGTCGCGCGTACCGCGCGGGTGACACGCGGCCGCGCGCGTGCTGCAGGTCGAGCTCGGCGATGGCCGTCACGAGCCGCGCGCGCTCACGCTGCAACCGGCGCATACCCTCCGAGAGCGCGGGTCCCCGGGTCGCGCCATCCGCGGCCGCGGGAGACGGGGCGCGACTGCTCAAACCTAACAGGAGCAGGATGGCGAACCCGCCCCCGACAAGGATAGACACGCTGACGAAGGGGAACAGCGGGGGCCCGACGGGGGCCAGTGGGGCGGGCGGGCCGTCTATACCGATCGAGGTCGTCGTGTTCGGCGCGATGGCCTGCGCCTGCCACCCCCCGACGTGGCCGCTGCCGACGTTCAGCGTCGTGCGCGCGAAGCCGGGCGCGGTGAGCGTCGCGGGAGGCAGGGCGAAGACCTCCAGCGAGCCAATGAGATAGCGCGTCGGGATGCGCAGCGTTGGGTGGCCCGCCCCCGGTCCGTAGGGCAGGGTGAACGCGAACTTCACCTGATGGAAGCTGGCCGCGTCGCGCCCCGTCGCCGGTCGCACGACCGCATTCATGGCTACCGCGCCCCGCACGACCGTGGCCGGCGCGGCCAACGGCGCCGCGCCGGGCACGACTACGACATTGGTCGCGCCGGCGGGGACGGGGAAGAAGGCCGCGCCCCGCCCCGTCGCGGCGTCACCCCCCACGTCCGTCACGCTCGTCGGATTCACCACCGTCCACTCCTCGGCCACCTGCAGCCCGCGCGAAGTGCGGGTCATGCCGACCTGCGCCAGCGGCGCGATGAGCACCGTGTCCGACGACGTGGTGTCGTAGACGGACACCGCGAGGGGGCGAGACGGCCGCCGCGCGTCGATAGGCGCGCCGTACGCCACACCCTTGTACGTGGCGACGACAGCGTAGCCGCCATCGGGGCTGGAGAGGGGTAGCGCGTCGAGCGCGAACCTGCCGTGCGCGTCGGCCCGGCCCCGCGCGACCGTCGTCGTCCCGCCGCCGCGCAGCGCCTCCAACGCGACGGGCGCCCCCGCGACCGGCTTGTGTGTCGTCCCATTGGTGACCGTGCCGCGGATGTGGACAATAGCGGATCGCGCGAGCGACAGGGCGTACCCCCCGGGACCGCCGGCATCTTGCCGGCACATGGTCGCGGCCAGAGGGCCTGCCAGCGGCGCCAGAAGCAACAGGAAAGCCAGTTGGAAGAGTATCATCCCTCGTGCGTCCCCCGCACGGCGCCGGTGCGCTCGATGCCGTCCTCGCCGTCCTCGCCGTCCTCGCCGTCCTCGCGCAGCCAGTGGCCGCACTCGACGCAAAAGCGCGCCGTGGCGGCGTGGGGCGTACGGCAAAGGGGGCAGAGGGGCGACGCCTCCTGCACCACCGGCGCCCCGCCCCGACCGTCGCCTCCCGCCAGACGCGCGCGCGCCCGGGCGATCTCGCTTTCCAGCTGCGCGTCCAACGCGGGCTCGTCCACCGCCGCGGGCGACCACGCCGGTCCCACGTCATCGCCCATCGCGTCGAGCTCGCTCAGGATAGCCACGGCCTTGCAGCGGTGAGGTCCCTGCAGCGCGGCGTAGTCCTCCTCGGACAGGTTGCCGATGCCACGCTCGAACTCGAGCTCTTGCAGCGTCGAGAGCGCGTGCTCTCGCTCGGCCAGCAGGCGCTCGCGCTGTCCCAGCGCCGGCCCCGGCGTGGGCTCGACCGGCTCGGGTACGAATGGCCGGGCCAGGGGATAGCCCACGAACACGAGCACGAGGGCCAACAGGAGCAGCGTCACCACGAGTATCATGCCCCGGCTCCTAGCCCCGCCGCCGCAGTTCGCGGTCGAGTAGCTCCTCGTAGCGGCGCGCCTCATCGCTCATTGGCACGGACCCTTCAGGGTCCTTTCCCTGCCATGGCCCTTCAGAGCCAGGCAGTGTGACCGCGGGCGAGACCTGCGCATAGGCGCCCGTCGCCGCCGGGGGAGCGAGTGACCAGCGGCGGATCAAGAAGAGCAGGGCCACCGCGCACAGGGCCACGACGAGGAGCGGCACGAACCAGGCCAGCGCGCCGAAGCCTTGCTGCGGGGGCGCAAGCAAGATACTCGTCCCATAGCTGTCGACCAGCCCCTGTCGTACCTGATCCTCCGACAACCCCTGCCGCAATTCGTTCCGGATGCGCCCGCGCATCTGGTCGGCATACGGGTTCGCTATATCGTTGAGCGGGATGCCTTCTTTGCAGACTGGGCAGCGCACCGTAGCGCCGACCGCGTACGCCCGAGCGTCGAGCGAACCGCCGTCGCCGGAATGCCACGTGAGCAGGCCGAACCAGAGCGCGCCGAACAGGGCGACGGCCCCGATCGCCAGCGCCAACAACGGGACAGGCCGGCGCGCCGGCCCGCCACGCGCGGCCAGAGAGGGCGCGCTCATGCCCGCGCCTGCGCGATCAGGCGGTCGAGCGTGGCCGCGTCCGGGAACTGGGAGGCGTACTTTCTCTTGTAGATGCCGCGCGGCGAGATGAAGACCGTCTCGGGCTGCCCCGTCGCGCCGTACTCGATGTTCACGTAGTCCGGGTCCTTCCCGTTGGGATAGGTGATATGGTACGTGCGCAGGAAATCGACCGGCGCCGTCGCGTCCTGCTCGTCGACGCCGACGAAGACCACGTTCTTGCCCTTCCACTTACGCCACGCTGCTTCGAGCAAGGGGGCCTCCTGCTTGCACGGGTCGCAGCCCGCCCACCAGAAGTTGACCACCACCGTCTTGCCGCGCAGGCTCCGTGTGTCCAGGTGGCGGCCGTCGTAGAGCGCCAGCTTGAAGTCGGTCGCCGGGCGATCGTGCGCCGAGAGGGGGTCGTCCCCGCTCGGGCGCAGCACCGCCGCCGTGAGCAGCGCGAGCAGCGCGAGCGCCATGACCAGCAGCAGCCACGCCAGCGGCCCGCGGCGTCGCGCCCGCTGGGGCTCATCGGTCACCGCCAGGGGTACGTTTTGCGTCTGCTCTACCATCTTTTTACGTTACTCGTGTCCTGCGACTAAAGGCGCAGGTTCGTTATCTATATTATGTCATGTCACGTCATGTATAAACAGCGGTCGCGGGCTACCTCGCCGCGACCGACGCGCCGGCGTCCCGCGCGGCCACGGCGACGCGCCGCTCGCGCGCGTCCGGCGAGAACGAGACGAACCCGCCCAGCACGACGACGAGCCCACCTACCCAGACCCACCAGGTGAGCGGGTTGATCAACACGTGCACGCCAACGGTCCCCCGCGCCGCGTCGTACTGGGTAAGCGTCGCATAGATGTCGCGCAGCGGGTTGCTGTCCACGGTCACGATCGGCAAGGTCGTGGGCTCGCCTCCCTGAGCCTGCACCTGGACGCTGTTCTGCTGGAAGGTCACGGCGCGCGCTGGCAGCGTCGTGACAACCCGCCCATCGCGGGTGACGCGCAGCAGCGCCGTGAACTCGGGTCCGACGTTCGGCGCGACGCTCTGACGCACGGACAGCGGCGTGACCCGGTAGGCGCCGACCGCGAAGGACTGCCCGATGCGCACATTCCGCTGCTGATCGTCGTGGAGCAGTATCGAGCCGGTCACACCGAAGGCCACCAGCGCGATGCCCGCGTGCACGATATAGCCGCCGTAGCGCCCGTGGTTGCCGTCGACCAGGCGCAGCAGGGCGCGGGGCCACCCCTGGCCTGTGGCGCGTCGCTTGGCCCGCGCGCCGCGGTAGAACTCCAGCGCCGTCGTAAACAAGACGGCGGCGCAGACGGCGAAGGAGAGCGCCGCGGAGGGCCGGCCTATCAGCGCGAACGAGACGACCCCGACGAGAGCCGCCGCGGCGAGCGGGCGCAGTAGGTTGCGGCGCAGGTTCTCCGCCGAGGCGCGCCGCCACGGCAGCAACGGGCCGGCCGCCATGGCGAGCAGCAGCGCCAGGAAGAGCGGCCCCGTTACCTTGTTGTAGAAGGGCGCGCCGACCGTAACCTTGCCGGCCGCCCCGCGCAGAGCCTCGGATAGGATCGGGAAGATGGTACCCCAGAAGACGGCGAAGGCGATGCCGACGAGCAGCAGGTTGTTGATCAGAAAGGCGCTCTCGCGCGAGAGGAACGAGTCGAGGCGGTTCGTCGCCCCGAGCGCGGGCAGCCGCCAATACAGCAGCGCCAGCGCGCCGACCAGGGTCGCCGCGATCACGGCCAGGAAGGCCAGCCCGAGCGCGGGGCTCGACACGAAGGCGTGCACACTCGACTCGATGCCGGTGCGGTTCATGAAGGTGCCGAACAGGGTCAGGCCGAACGTGGCGATGACGAGGGTCATGTTCCAGATCTTGAGCATGCCGCGTCGCTGCTGGATCAGGATCGAGTGCAAGAGGGCCGTCGCGGTGAGCCAGGGCAAGAGGGCCACGTTCTCGACGGGGTCCCAGCCCCAGAAGCCGCCCCAGCCGAGCTCGTTGTAGGCCCAGTTGCCGCCGAGCAAGAGCCCGCAGCCGAGGAAGATCCAGGCGAAAAGCGTCCAGCGCCGCGTCGCCGTGATCCACTCGTCGCCCACGCGGCCCGTGATCAAGGCGGCCATGGCGAAGGCGAAGGGCACGCCGAGCGCCACGTAGCCGGTGTAGAGCGCGGGCGGATGGATAGTCATGAGCGGATTCTGCAAGAGGGGCATCAGGCCCTTGCCGTCGGGCGGCGTCCGGTCGAGCGGGTAGCGCGTCCAGGGCGACTCGACCACGAAGTTGATGAGGCCCAGGAAGAAGACCTGGTAAGCCATCAGCACGGCGATGACCCAGGGCATGAGCGCGCGATTGCGCTCGCCCCGGTTCTGCCACACTACGAGGCCGCCAAAGATGCTGAGCATGAGGCACCACAGCATCAGCGAGCCGGCCTGCCCGGCCCACAGTGAGGTGAAGTCGTAGACGTGCGACTCTTCGAGGTTGCTGTGCTCGGCCACGTATACGACGTTGAAGTCGTGCGTCCACAGGGCGTAGAGCAGCGCGCCCGCGGTCAGCGCGACGAGCGCGCCCGTGGCCACGACGCCGCGCCGGGCGCTCCGCACCAACGCGGGCCGGCGCGGCCACTCCCGCAGGCCGGCCCCGATAGCCGCGCACACGACTGTATAGAGCGCACTGGCGAAGGCCAGCAGCGCCGCGACCTGCCCGAAGTCTGTCTCTGTCATTTCTTACCAATGCCTAGTAGTGTGTTGGGGCGCCTTCCCCACTTTGGGCATCTCTACCGTTTCTCTTCATCGATTGCCTTACGCAACAGAGCGAGATCGTCCTGCACGCGGGATTGCCGCCGCGAGAGGCTGATCACGTAGGCGAAGATGACCACGAAGAAAACAGAGTAGGCCAGGACGAGGTACGGCAGGGCATCGGTGGACTTGACGTTGCCGAAGCCCGCCAGGATCAGGGCGAGGGTGTCGACGCGCATGGATGGCACCTCCGATAGCTATAGTTAGGGACGCGACCGCGTGTCGACGGCGCCGGCCGTGAAGGCGACGCTTGGACCCGGGGAGACCGCGGCGATGGGGACGGCCGGGGCGGCGCCGGCGACGACGCGGCCGGCGGCCGGCGTCGCGCCGGCCCGCGCCCCCTCGGCCAGGGACAGCAAGTCGCGCCGCAGGTCCTCGGCGGCCTCGCGGGCGAACTCGAGGCGCACCCGCCGCAGCAGGATGAAGGTGAAGAACAGCAGCATCACCGTCATGCAGAACATCAGCGTGGCCGTCATGCGCGGGTCGTCCAGGCCGGTCAGCGCGGGGTGGTCCCCGACGTGGATGACGCGGATAGACAGGAACACGATCGGGACGGCGATGATGGCGAAGCAGCCCACCACGGCGGCGAGGCGGGCGCGGCGATCCTCATCAGCGATGGCCCCGCGCAGCATCAGGTAGGCCACGTAGATCAAGAACAGTACGGCCGTGGCCAGCAGGTGGATGTCGCCGGGGATCCAAAAGACGCCCCAGACGGGCCTGGCCCACAGCATGCCCATGCCGATGCCCATGGCGCAGAACAGCACACCCACCTCGGCGGCGGCGGCCGCCACGACATCGTAGCGGCGCTCGCGCGTGCGCAGGTACTGCACGCTGCACACGAAAACGATGCCGAAGCCCAGGAACGAGGCCGCCGCGGCCGGCACGTGGAAGTAGAAGATGCGGTAGACGTCGTGCATCGTCTTCTCGGGCGGCGCGTAGAGGAAAGCCATGGCCAGCGCGGCGATGATGGCGGGCAGCACCAGCAGGTCCAGCCCGCGCGACAAGGTTCTCAACATATCTCGTCCTCTCGTCCTACTCTTCGACGACATAGGGAAATAATAGCGTGCTGGCGGCGATGTAGAGCGCGTCGCAGGCGGCCAGCACGCCGAGGGCGCCGCCGCTTGGCGCCCCCTCGACAGCCAGGCGCGTCGCGCCGGTGGCAGTCAGCACGACGGGGATAGACAGGGGCAGGAACAGTACAGGCAAGAGCACATCGCGCGCCCGCCCGGAGAGCGCCAGCGCCGCGAAGAGCGTGCCGGCGGCGGCGAGCCCGAGCAGCCCGAGCAGAGCCACGGGCAGCACAGCCGCGTTCAGCAGCGGGGCGCCGGTCAGCACCGCCAGGCCGGGCAGGGCCACGACGCCCACGAGGGCCATGAAGGTGGTCGCGCCAGCCATCTTGCCCAGGTAGAGCGCCGAGGGATCGGCCGGCGCCAGCAGCAGGCCGTCGAGCGAGCCGCGGTCGCGCTCCGGCGCGAACAGGCGCCCGAAAACGAGCACGCCGGCGAAGGCCAGCGTGGACCACAAGAGGCCGGGGGCGACGGCGCGCGCAGTGGCCGGCGGGAGCTCGAGCGCGAAGGCGAAGATGGTCACGATGATCAGCGCGAGCACGGCGCCGGCGACGAGCGTCTCGCGTGTGCGCAACTCGACGACGAGGTCTTTATAGGCGATGGCCGCGACCGTGCGCAGGTAGCCGTCCACGGGAAAGCCCCGCTACCCTTGCGACTGCGACTGCGACGGGGCGGCCTGATACTTGGTGGGGCACTTCGCGGTCAGGGTTGTAGCCGTGAAGACGTGTCCGTCGTAGGCACCCTGCGCCTCCACCTGCGCGCCGGCCTTGAAGCCTTGCGGCAGGTCGCTGCCGTAGGCGACCATCACAGCGGAGCGCCCGTCGGAGACGCGGAAGCGCACGGCAGAGATCGCCGGGTCCGGGGCGACCGCGCCGACGACCTTGCCTTGCAACCGCACCGTCTGGCCGTAGGCGGCGGCGCCGCGGCCAAGCAACTGGCCGGGCGAGATCACGGATGTGACGGCGGCGCCGAAGCTGGAGAAGATGAGATAGACGACCGCAGCGACCATCACGAGGCCGGCCACGGCGAAGCGCCGTTGCGGCGTGCGCGAACGCCGGCGCGCCAGTTGCCCCAGCAGAGCATCGTGCGCCGGCGTGGTGTAGTTATCAGGGGAAATCGAAGCCATGGCCCACCCTCGAAATGCGGGGCATCCGCTCCCTCTAGGATACCACGCTGCGGGGCACGCACCAAAAGGATAGCGGTGTACTGCTACCATATCGCCGCGCTGATGACGACGCGCCGGCCTGGATGGTCACGCCTACGCTGTTAGGGATGGCGGCGGTCTCGTTCGTGTCGACGCCGATGCCGTCGTCCTGCGCCAGGTTGCCACCAGCGCCAAGTCCATCGCGCTCCCCTCCTTTACATCCCGCTCCCGCCCACCGCTATAACTGGTTACAATTAGGATAGTGGAGGCCTGCAGGAGGCGTGGCTACGGGCTAGTGTACGACGAGCGGGCCACCGGACGCCACGCAGAACGCGCAGTTCCACTCGCAGTTTTCGCCGCGCGGGCGGTCCCCTGGCCAGAGCAGCCCCTGGCTGGAGCAGTCCCTCCGTCGGCGCCACGCCGGGTCGAGGCTAACGCCCGGGGTTAGCTGTCGCTAGTTAGAGAGCAGGGCTGGCGCGATGGATAGTGGAACGCACGCGACGTTCGGCGACCTGGTGCGGCGGCACAGGATCGCCGCGGGGCTGACGCAAGAGGAGTTGGCCGAGCGGTCGGGCGTGAGCCCCCGCTCCATAAGCGAGATCGAGCGCGGCGGGGGGAGCGTGCCGCGCCGCAGCACCGTGGAGTTGCTCGCCGGCGCGCTGGGCCTCGCGCCGGGTGGACGCGCCGCTCTCCGCGCCGCCCTCCCCGCTCGCACGACCCCCGCCTCGATCCCACGCCCTACCGCAGGCGCATCGATCGAGACGCCGGCCGGCGCCCGCGCCGGCTCCACACCACCCACGTCGCCCGCGGCCCCCGCGGCGCCGGCCGATGCCCCGGCCGATGCCTCGGCCGACGCCCCGGCCGACGCCCCGGCCGGTCCCATAGCGCGGCCGTCACCTCTGGCCCTCGCCGGGCTGCCGGCCGCGCTCACGCCGCTGGTCGGGCGCGAGCACGAGGAAGCGGCCGTCGCCCACCTCCTGCAACGCGGCGACGTGCGCCTGCTCACGCTGACCGGCCCCGGTGGCGTCGGCAAGACCCGTCTGGCCCTGCACGTCGCCGCCGGTCTCGCCGACGCCGGCGATTATCCGGGCGGCGTCGCCTTTGCGCCCCTGGCCGCGCTCGCAGACCCCGCCCTCGTCCTCTCCGCCGTCGCCCGTGCCCTCGATGTACGCGAAGCCCCCGGCCGGCTCCTGCTCGCGGCTCTGCAAGAGTCCCTGGGGCGCGTGCGGCGCCTCCTGGTGCTCGACAACCTGGAGCACCTGTTGCCCGCCGCCGCGCCGGAGATCGTTGCGCTGCTCGCGGCCTGCCCTGCGCTCACCGTGCTCGCCACCAGCCGCGCCGCCACGCGCGCTGGTGGCGAGCACACCTTCGCCGTGCCGCCCCTGGCCGTGCCCGACCCGCGCCACCTGCCGCCGGACGCGGAGATCGTCGCGGAGGTGGGGCAGGTCCCGGCCGTCGTCCTCTTCCTCCAGCGCGCGCGGGCTGTGCGGCCCGATCTCGCGCTCACGCCCGAGGCCGCGCGCGCCATCGCCATCATCTGCGCCCGCCTCGACGGACTCCCGCTGGCCATCGAGCTCGCCGCCGCCCGCGCCCTCCTCCTCTTCTCCCCCCGCGCTCCTCGCGCGGCTGGACGATCGGTTGGGCCTGCTCACGCGCGGCGCGAGCGACGCTACGGAGCGGCAGCGCACGCTACGGGGCGCCATCGACTGGAGCTACGAACTGCTCGACGCGGGCGAGCGGCGCCTCTTCGCGCGGCTGGCCGTCTTCGCGGGCGGCGCAACCCTCAGCGCGGCCGAGGCGATCTGCGACGCCGCGGGCGACCTCGGGATCGACGTCCTGGACAGGCTGGAGTCGCTGTTCGACAAGAGCCTGCTGCGCCGTGCCCCCGCGGCCGATGTCGAGGGGGCCGCCGGCGCCGACAGGGCCGATGCGGGGGAGCCGCGCGTGGCTATGCTGGAAACGATCCGCGCGTACGCCCGAGAGCGGCTGGAGGCGAGCGGCGAGCTGGAGGGCGTGCGGCGGGCCCACGCGACATACTACCTTGCGTTGGCGGAGGAGGCGAATGGGCGCCTGACGGGGCCGGAGCAAGGGCGCTGGCTGGCGCGCCTCGAGCAGGAGCACGACAACCTGCGCGCGGCGTTAGCCTGGAACGTCGACGAGGGGCAAGCGTCGACGGCGCTGCGCCTGATCAACGCGCTCGGCCGATTCTGGTTCGCCCGTGGCCATGCCACGGAGGGACGCGGCTGGACAGAAGCGGCCCTTCGGCTCGCCGCCGCGACCGTGTCCCCGCACTACGCGCGGGCCCTCTACACAGCAGCGCGCCTGGCCCAGGCTCAGGGAGATTACCGCGACGCCCGCCACCTTTTCGAGCGCGGCCTGGCCATGTATGAGGCGTTGGAGGACGAGAAAGGATTGGCCAACCTCCTCACGGCTCTGGCCATGCTCGCGCACGAGCAGGGTGACCATGCGCGCGCCATGGCGCTGCACGAGCGCAGCCTCACCCTGGCGCGCGCGCTGGGGGACACGCGGCAGGTCGCCATCACGCTTGGCCACCTGGCGGTCGCCAAACAAGAGCAGGGCGACGCCCCCGGCGCCTTGCCACTCCACGACGAAAGTCTGACCATCTTGCGCACGCTGGGTGACATGAAACACGTCGCCATGGCGCTCGGCAATCAAGGCCTGCTCTACCGCGAGATGGGCGACTTCGCGCGCGCCATGGCCCTCGCCGAGGAGGCCCTGGCCATCATGCGGGAGATGGGGGACAGGGGGGCGATCGCCATCGCGCTCAACAACCTGGGGGAAATCGCGCACGAGCAGGGCGACGACGCGCGCGCGACAGAACTGCTGACGGAAAGTCTTACCCTCTATATCGAGTTGGGAGTGCGTTGGGGCGTAGCCTATGCGCTCGAAGGGTTGGCGACAGTGGCCGCGGCAGGCAGGGCGTCTACTCGCGCGGCGCACCTCTTTGGAGCCGCGACGGCCCTACGCGCGGCGCTCGGTATGCAGCGCCCACCCACCGAACACACGCGCTACGAGGGCGCCATCGCCGGCGTACGGACCGCGCTGGGGCAGGCCGCGTTCGACGCCGCGTTCGCGATCGGCCAATCGTTGCCCCTGGACCACGCCATCTGCGAGGCCATGGCCGGGGCGGACGCGCCGGAGGGTCCGCCCCGGCAGGGCCGCATCGCCATCCCGCAGGGCTAACCCCACTCACAGTCGGGAGCCGGCGATCCCCGTTTTTACCCTCGCTGCCCTCTCGTCGCCCATCGCCTATCGGCTTCCAACTC
>JAABUO010003013.1_pt1 | contig 20241 bp, 13 predicted proteins | sample 5559291 | NCBI WGS metagenome assembly JAABUO01 (sample SAMN10711878, study PRJNA513372) | rock metagenome | isolation source: Antarctica rocks | place: Antarctica: Victoria Land, Finger Mt sud
ACGTAATGTTATTAAATAAAGTTATAAATATTATAACTCGTAACTAAATCTTTTATCATTAACGTTATGTAAAAAAGATTAATCGCATTAAATATAAAGAGCGAATCGTTAATTAATAACGCTCGAGTTAATAAAAGATAAATCATTAATTAAGAATCTTATTTAATATTATAAATTAAAGATTAATCACGTATCATATTACGAAGCGACGAATATAAGCTCGTAATAACGCGATAAAAAGATAACGAGTTAATAATAATTAAGATTAACTAATAATGAAAGTTTAATAACTTATGAAATAAGTTAAACATGAAGAAAGACGAACATTTATAATATAAAGTAAACAAGATGAATAAGATTTTAAGCGATGAGACGAAATATGAAAGTTTCGTGCGCAGAATGAGAAAAAAAAGCATTATAAACGTAACTCGCGAAAAGAAAGAATTTATAAAATAATAAAACTTAAGCATAATAATTATAATAATTAAATGTTTTAAACATAGCGCATATTTTACTTCATACTGCGAAAGCGTTAATATCGCATATGCTTACATAAGAGAACATAGTACTAATAATGATGCGGGCGCATTAATTAATTACAGCGCATATTTTACTTCATGCTACGAAAGCGCTCGTGTTAAATATGTTAATATAAGAAAACATAATATTAATAATAATGCGAGCGTATTAATTAAACACAGCGCATATTTTACATAAGAGAGCGAAAGCATTAATGTCGCATATGTTAACACGAGTAAACATAATGTCGAAAGTAACGCGAGTATATAAGAAGAAAAAAGTAATAATGTTAAGAAGAATCACGAAGACGCGTATAATGACATTAATTCTCAGATAAAAGAAAGTGTAATGAGCATCTTAATTAATTTACGTGACTTTAAAGCTATGTTCGTCGTAAATGATGATCGTGCTATTAACAGTAAAATCGTATTTAATGAATTTAACGAAAAAAGAACATGCAGAGATGAAAATAAATTACGTGCTTTAATGATAATATTTAACATTACAATTATTAATGTTACAAGTATTAAACTCGAGTTTATTAAATTAATAAACAAAAGTAAATGCTACGCTCATGAACATTCTAGAAATGTTAGCGCTTTAATGAATGTTAACGCTTTTATGAATGTTGTGAATGTTAGCGCATTTATGAATATATCTCAGCTTAATGCGACGAAAATTTAAGACATGAGATTTAACGAATATTTAAAATATTAATCGCATAAAGCGTTAAAATCTATCTCTGTTACTCTTTATAAACTGTCGATGTTTTCAATATTCGAGAAAGTTCTTAACTCTTAAAGATTAAATCGTTCAGGTTTTAAAAGTAATAATTAACTAAAGAATTAAATAAGTTAACATTTAAAGATTAAAGACGATGAGTAAAATGAGAAGAATATAAAATCACGAGCATCTTGTTTTACTTACATTAGTTAAGAAACTTCATGTTAATATGATTATTATGCTCGTTAACGAATAAAAGACGATAATCGCGTGAATTTTTAACTTTTAATCTCGTATTTCGATTAAATACGATAATGAGTTAAGAATAAATTAGTTCATTGTTAATTCAGTCAGTAACAGAGAAAATAAAGAAGCAGAATTGCTCTTTAAGATCATATTCAGTAAGTTAACTATTTTAAATATTATTTAATATCGTTTAATAAATGATCGAAGAGAGTATATTAATCATATTCATGCAAATGATTATAATTAAGATAATTTATTCTTTATTATCGTTTTAATCAGCACTCAGCAATTTATTACTGTTTAAATGCTTTAAACTAAAAACTCTTCGAGTCTTTTAAAGCAGTTTAAGTAAAAAGTTCTTTTCGTTCATATTGTATGTGTTTAAAGAAAGAATCTCGTATTCTTTAATTTTTTATTTTATTTATTTTCATATTAGTATGAATTTAAACGTAATAAAAACACTTACTAGATTAAAATAAAGCTGATATTAATATGCATTATTAACTTTTTTTCGTTTTAAATTAGTTTCTTGTAAAAATTTTAACTGCAATATATCTGAATAACGTCGAACGAACTCGTACGATTAGTTTTTATCTGACTGTTTTTTAAATATATTATACGTAAAAACACGAATCATCGCATTAAAAGAAGATATATTACGCTCGATAAGCTTGTTTATATAGCGAATAAGTTCTTTTTCTTATTAATTTAAAAGAATTAACGTCGTTTGCTTACTTTTCTTAACGAAGATCGTTTTATTTCTATATCGTCGCGATAGCGTGCTTCGATTAACATTAAATTTCTTTACAGTTACAGTGTAGTTAAATGACTCTTACAAAGCTAAATCTGTAAAAGCTGCTTTAATTAAAGTCATATTAAATTTGTAGTTAATTTTTAAAGAAAGATAAAAGTAGTAAAGTGAGGTGTGCACGGAATCGAAACGTGCATCGGGCCGAGCATACTTCTATAGGGCTGAAAATTTACATTTTAAATTTCATTGCTGCAATCGATTTGTTTAAACTACGTAGCTACTAATAAGACCTTTTTAAGGCTTTTCTAATACGCATGCCTCGCTTTAATTAATCATTTGTAAATATTTCGTTATTTCTTTACTTCTGCTTCAGCTTCTGTTTCTGCTTTTGCTTCAGCTTCTGCTTCTGCTTCTGTTTCAGCTATTTAACTCGTAGCTTAACTATTAGCTACTTCGTCTTCTTTTGTTTAAAGCTTATTATCATTATTGCTACGACAGCTCGTTTCTTAATAAGAAAAGACTTCGAAGCGAAGAGCTCAGAATCTAAACGTAGTAAATAACTAATCTTCTTATTTTACATTTTTATTTATTAAACTAAGATTACGACAGCTCGTTTTCGAATAAAAAAAAACTTTAAAATAAAGAGCTTAAAATTTAAACGTAGTAAAGAATTAATCTTCTTTTATTACATCTTTACACGTTAATTCTTTTTTCTTTCATTAATAATCTTTTAATTCATGATTTTAATAATATTATAATTATCTTTAATTTAATTAATCTTTTATTTCTTTCTTTTATTTAAATTAAGAAGTTTTTAATTAATAACATTCTGAATAATAAATTTCATCATTACTCGTATTATTATTTTACTTATCTTTTAAAAAATCTGATTAAAAGTCGTTTCTTTTATTACTTGTTTAACAAGTTACTGTACTTGCGAGATATTTATAAATGTTAAAATTATTTTTAAATCATCGTTAAAATTAATATATGTAACTGTAATCTTAAAAGACATAATTAAACGAATAATAATGTTATATTATTATAATTACTTTAATTTCTTAATAAAAAAAAAAGTGTTAAAGTACTAATGCTGAGTAAAACGATAAAAGTTCTATAACTGTTCATGTTTTTTTAATATTTAGTAATGTAATTACTTCATGTCGAGCCTATTAATATAGCTTTAAAAAGTTCGTTTTATTAATTAAGTAGCTAATTTTAAATTAAGTAACTCGCTGAACATAAGTTTTATATATAGTAATTAATGAAGTAAAGACTTTAACATTAAGTAATTAAAATAAATAAATAATGTAAGTTAAAAGATATAATTAAACGATTTTTTAATTAATATAATAATTAATCATCTGCGTAATAATATAAGAAGCATGATTATTAATTAATAGCATTTAATACTCGCTTTTTTAACAGATTTTATTTTCTGAGTTAAAGAATTTTTAAAGTCAGACGAGACTTAATTCGTTATTAATTTAATCATTCTCGCTTAAAGTAATATGATTTTCTTTTAATACTTCGTATTAAATCTTTTATTATAATTTTTCTTTAAAGATAATTTATGACTTTAAGATTCTTTCATTTATAAATATATATTTAATTAATAAGATTTACTTTTAATTATTACATTAAGTTATATAAGTTTTCTTTTCGTACTTAAAAATCATAACTTAAAGCTTAATAATAATTTTTTACATGAATTTCTTTTCGTTCATATTATAAATATTCTTTATTTTTATTTCATGTTCTTTTTTTAAATTCTAAAAAAGATTAAATTAATTAATTAAAATATTATAATTCTGAGTCATAGCACGTTCTTTATTAAGCGAAGAAATATATACTGTTTTAATTTTCGAATAACGTTTCAGAAACTTTTAAAATTAGTTAATTTTAATTATTTTATTATTTTTCTTTTTTATTAATAATTCTTTAATTATTAAACGTACTTGTTTCACACGAGAAAATTAATCTTAAATTTAAAAACGTAAAATTTAATCACGTATAGTTACTTCTTCTTCGAAATTAAGTTTTTAAAATTATTAATTACGTGTAACAGTAATCTTTTAATTATTAATTTAATCTTAAAGAATATTAATTAATATTTCATATTAACGAGCGATTTTTGCTTAAGAAAGATGTTCGTTAACTGCTGAAGTCTCGTTTTAACGAGCGTAAGTAAGCGTTATACGCTCTTTCTGTGAAAGTTTTATATCTTCAGAAGATATGAAGAACATGAAAGAGACGGGAAGGATGGCTGCCATCGTTTTACTGATATGTTGAAGAATTATATCAATAGAATATGAAATGTGGATTTTCAGCCCTATAGGGCTGTCCGGTTGCTAGGTTTATCCGACTGCTAGGTGAATCCTTCTAAGCCTCATCCCAATCCACAATCCACGGCAAGCCCCGGCTGGACCTTGCCGTTCTTGCTTCCTACCTCTGTCGTCGATTGCGCCTCATCCCACAACCTAAGAATTTCAAGCTTTGAGTCCTCCGTATTCATTGATATGCCTAAACTTCTGGAACAACTTCGTTAATTGACGACCCCAGACCTCCACAGCACATTCTCTGCAAAGATTGAAGTTGCTTCGCCCTGCCTGTGCGCTGAGTGGTCCGTACTCACTTGAGGGGAGAGCAACCCCAAGTTTGTTAAGATGGGCGTCATCAGGAAAAAGACAGTAACAAGAGGCACGGAGGGAGGCTTGAAGTATATATGTGATGTTTGCTCTGGAGATATCACCTCAACTGTGAGTAGTCCCCACACCACCCTCCTTTGCGCCCAAGCACTTCGGGCCGTATCCAGAGCTTTCCTGAACAACCGCAGGTTCGTATCCGATGCGCATCTTCAACCTGTAATGACTACGATCTTTGCGTTCCATGCTTTTCAAAAGGCGAGTATTCGTATGATCATGACCCAAAAACGCACTCCTTCTCGGTCATTGAGCAGCATTCAATACCCATATATACCAAGGACTGGGGGGCGGACGAAGAACTCTTACTACTTGAGGGTGCCGAGGTATATGGACTCGGCTCTTGGGCCGACATAGCAGACCACATTGGAGGCTTTCGAACCAAAGAAGAGGTCCGGGACCACTATATCAAAACCTACATCGAGAGCTCAAAGTTTCCTCTACCGGAGAAAGCAGATCCGAAAGATAGCAGTTTAGTAGAAGAGAATCCTAGAGAAAAGTTTCAAGCCCGCAAGAAAAGACGTATCGAAGAACGGAAAGAAGCAGCCAAATCCGCCCCTCCAGCGACTCCTAAACAAAAGCCCACAGCCAGTGTCCCCGCCTGTCATGAAGTCCAAGGCTACATGCCTGGCCGCCTCGAGTTCGAGACTGAGTTTGCGAATGATGCTGAAGAAGCAGTGCAGCACATGCAATTTGACCCCGGCGATGGTATTAACTCCCGTACAGGGGAGATCGAACCAGAAATGGAGCTCAAAATGGTTGTCATGGACATCTACAACTCGTGCTTGACCTCGCGCGCCGACCGCAAGAAAGTAGTCTTTGAACACGGTCTGCTCGAATACCGAAAGAACGCCGCACAGGACAAGAAACGCACAAAAGAAGAACGTGATTTACTCAACAAAGCAAAACCTTTTGCCAGGACAATGAACCAAGAAGACTTCACCTCCTTCACTGAATTCCTCGAATATGAACACAACCTTCGCCAAGCCATCGCCCAGCTCCAAGACTGGCGCCAAATGCGTATCGGCGACCTCAAAACGGGCGAAAAATACGAAGCCGATAAGCAAACCCGCGCTCAACGTCCCGCCCCCACAGGGTCCTTCGACCGCGTGGCAGGCGTGCGTCCCCCCAAACCAGCCGTCCCCATCGAAACCCCCTCCGCCACCACCGAACTTACCGCCGTTGAATTTCCCGCGCGCCTGAAAACCCCCACCACCCAACCAGCACCAACCACCGCTCCCGCCGCCAAATCAGACCCGAAAGAACCCAGACTCCCCCTCACCAACGGTTCCTCAAACTCGCATAACCCCCCTCCCCCAGCTTCATCATTACAACCAGACAAAAAGGCCCAACAGCAGCGCTACAGCATCGCCCCGCTCAACGGCACCCTCCCACTTAAACTCACAAATGAGAACGTGACGGATTTCCACCTGCTCACGCGCGAGGAACAGGAGTTGTGCAGCGTGTTAAGGATATTGCCGAAGCCGTATCTGGTGATGAAGGAGGGGTTGATTAGGGAAGCAATGAAGAGTGGGGGTGGGTTGAAGAGGAGGTTGGCGAAGGAGGTGTGTAAGGTATGTTTGCCCTTCTTTATATAAAAGGAGAATGGAAGGAGAAGTTAGGGAAGATCTGTGGATGAGACCTGAGTGCTAACTTGTTGTTCTGATAGATTGATCCAAGCAAGAGCGCGCGGATTTTTGATTTTTTTGTGCATGCGGGGTGGATACAGAAGGCTTAGAGACTCTCTGGTTAGGTTGACGAGTGTATGATTGAGGATGCGTATAGGATAGGATAGGGCTGGGTCGTTAACGAAGAACGGAGCATGGCTGGATGAAGGCGATATTGCTTTGTTGGGACAGGTACTCTACAATGTCAATGTAGTAAAGTGGTCTAGGGTATACATGTGTGTGTTCAGGATTGGACATAGAATGAACATTTTACCCGATTTCAAAGAGGCTTTTCTTTGTGATTTGTGGAACACATCGTTCTTTACTTCAGATAATAAGACGACTTCCCATATAACGGGTATCAGAGGTACCTACGCCAAGAAAACTCGACTCCTTCCGCCCATTTTTACACCTACGCTTCCCAGATTGATCGCACTGCCCATTAATCCATCTTCTCTCCCAAACTACATGTCCGTTTTCATGCCCAAAAAATTTGTTAGAAAATTCACACTGTTTGAAATTTAAGTGAAAGCATGCGTGATCCGTGGTTTCATTGAAACGCCATCCCGGGAAAGGTCTTCCGTTCGTCAAGGTTAACGGAATACTCGAGTATGCCTTCTTCGGTTCCTACGTACCTTCACGCAAACTCATTAGTCAACCATCCACAGCAAATTCATGAGAAAATCTTTGAGTAAAAGTACTCACAAATTTCTCCCGTCAGTACTCCACCCAATCCCCATCGTTCCCACCCCTTCGTCCCTCCCCGCGAGCCTCCTCAACATATCCAACTCATGATCATCATATGCACTCTCTCCCGTCGCCGTCCGAGTCACGGCTCGGTCGTGCAGAAGCCGCAATCTTTGCGGATTCGCACTCCTCACTCGGTTCAGATGCGCCATCTGCTGTTGCTGCTGCTGCTGCATGCGTCGCTCTAGCGTTCCTATAGCAGCGGCGTCTCGCTCGTGGCGGCTTGGGTGCGGACGGTTGGCGGCGTTGTGTATGGTCATGCTGGGATCCATGGCTTCGGAGATGGTTTGCCATGGGTCGGAGCCGGAGGGTTGAGTTACGGGTTGGGTGACAGAGGCGATGCGAGATGGAGAGGCTGATAGTGTTGGGGTTGCGGCGCCTATGGGAGCTAGGCTAGAGGGATGCGTTAAGGATGAATGGTTGGCAGGGGTGCTGTTGGAGATGACGACAGAGCCGCGCCGTCGGGGCTGGTAGGAGCGGTCACCTGTTCGATTGCGTTCCAGATTTCGTTGGCGCATGTATTCGCGAATGCTGTCTGTGCCGCGGACGTATGCTTGCGGGTTGGTCTCTCTGGGGGTTGGAATATTATATGAGGAGGGCAGAGAATTGACGCTAAACAGAGAGTGCTGAGGAGTCTCAGTACGCGGTTGTCCTGCCTCTCGTAGCCGGCTTGTGCGTATCGATTCGAGCATTTGACGCTCGCTTTCTGTAAGCTCATTGGTAAGGTCATGGTCCACAAGAAAACCGACATCGAGTGCTTCACGCTGTAACCTCCTGCGCTCTGCGGCGAGTTCCATATAATCTGCGGCATGGCCAACAGCCGCAAGGTGGTCATTTGCATCGAGAGCTTGGCTATGTCGTTGAAGGAAGCTCGCCTCAACTTCGAGTACGTGTTGCTCTAAATGGCTATCATCGAGATCCGACATGATTACTCGGTTCAGACTGGGGGATTCAATGTCCAATTCGATAGTCTGCCTTGATCGGAACGAATTGCGAAGGTCTACTACACACACTCGACCTTGATCTTCAGCCCAAGCAAAAAGATCCCAAGGCGCCGGGGCGAACCTCATCGAGCGGACTGCCCCACTACAGTCTCGGAGAGCCGGCCGCGATGACTTGAGAACTTCAATTACAGCTTCATCTGCATCCATATCATCTCGGATCAAACTCCTGTCAAACATGGTAATAATGCCTGTTTGCGAAGCTACAGCACAGATATGCCCAGACGGAGAAAAAGCTGTGGAGAAACAGGCGTCATTATCGGGTACGAGACTAAGCCTTGGCTCAGCGAGTTCATGCCATTCATATCTTGCAAAGGCTACTTCTCCATCAAAAGCGAGGCTGGGAAGTTGGATTCTCTGATAAAAGAAAGCCTGAGGTTGGTCCCCAACAGCGACCATTAGCTCGCCATCTGGAGAGATAGATGCATGATTCATCGGGGTGGGGAAATCTAGGGTCGTGAGTACACGGGACTGTGTCAGTGAGAAGATCCGGACGGATTTATCATTGTTTCTGTATCGTGTCAATGCCTAGGCTGAACAAACATAGTAGAGGAACTTACGTCGTCACAGCTACAATCTCATCCTCAAGTCCCTTCTGATCACTGCGCAAGCAATGTACGCTTACGGAGTTGACGATCTGGTCCCCAAGGTCCTGAAATTGTATTTCTGGTTTTCTGCGGCTGGCAGCAGTCGACGGTCTTTGGCTCCGGTGGAGAAAGCTATGTGCAAGAACTCGTGATTCAGGATCCAGATCCAGAGGTAGTAGTGCATCAACTTCGGTATGGTGACGGGAAGCTCTATCGCTGCTAGAACTAGATTCTGCCTCATTGAGGCGGATGAAGGCACACCGACCCTGGTCTTTGCCCCCAACGCATACCCAACCAGAAGTAGCGTCTAGACATTGCGGCTTCCACGGTAATATTGCTACCAATTCCCTCTTCTGTGTGGAGAGATGAAGGGCATAAACCTCGTGCTCAGAAGCGTAGTAGAGTATGTCCGGCTCGGGAGTGCTGATGTAGTTCTTGAGCTGATAGTGCCTATACCGCGGTCAATTTCATGTGAGCAGGCAGATAAAGAGCCCAGAAAGTGTAGCTTACTGTTGAGGAATCTTGGTGGGGTAGAAAGTCGATTGGAAGGGGCGGATCAATGATTTTGTTTCTTGAGAACTACGAAGAGCGATCAGCACGTGCGGTTTATGACTCCCAATAGACTTGTGTAAAGGTTATAGGCCAATTACTCACATGGCCACATTGATGGGCATGTTGTGGACGAGAGTCAAAGGTTTGCTCTCTTAATAGTTGCTGGGACTCCAATCATTTGGCCGCCATCGTCGAGACGACGACGTAGTACGATCAAGCGTACCTAGTTATTCAGGTAGGATTCACGCTGCGTCACACTGTCGGTTGCCGTAATTTAAAGACCGCCCCAGTGACGGATTAGGGCGAAGCGTGGAAACGAAGATGGCGACGGCAACTTTTCTTTCGCTTTCTAGATTTATACGCTAAAAAGAAATCCGACAGTATTTTTCGTCTTCGACCTCACATCATAACCTTTTGCAAATAATAATAACCAAGAAGCTTAGGCAGAAGTTCTCTATCCCCTTGTGCACCTTTGTTCCATAACTTCATCATGCTGTCCTCGAGGCTAGCCAGATCTGTAAGGAGCTCTAATACACCGTAGATACTTCTGATACTGACGTCGTGCTCCTAGCTACCTCGCGCAACCATCTCCTTCTCACGTCCCGCCGCTACTCGATTACCTTTAACATCTTCGTTTGCTAGATTTCAATCAAATGGCGGCGAAGAAAAGGTTAAGGGCCAAGTGATTGGTATAGATCTCGGTAAGTATCTGCTGACAGAACGGACTTGCCATGACCTATCAACTTACTTGACCATCTAGGTACTACCAACTCAGCAGTGGCTATAATGGAAGGAAAGACGCCAAAAATAATAGAGAACTCAGAAGGTCAGCGGCTTATTCTATCTCACATTCTAGCATATTAGTAACATGAATTAGGTGCCAGAACGACACCTTCAGTAGTCGCGTTTGCACAGGATGGCGAGAGACTAGTGGGTATCTCAGCCAAACGGCAGGCAGTTGTCAATCCAGAAAACACACTCTTCGCCACCAAGCGTCTTATTGGCCGCAAATTTACCGACGCTGAGGTCCAGCGAGATATCAAAGAAGTGCCATACAAGATTGTGCAACATACCAACGGCGATGCCTGGGTTGAGGCCAGAGGCCAGAAATACTCGCCATCGCAGATTGGCGGATTCGTTCTGCAAAAGATGAAGGAGACTGCTGAGTCCTACCTCAACAAGGGTATCAAGAACGGTGTCGTCACCGTTCCAGCCTATTTCAATGATTCTCAGCGCCAAGCAACGAAAGATGCTGGACAGATCGCTGGGCTTAATGTTTTACGTGTGGTGAACGAACCCACTGCCGCTGCTCTCGCTTACGGGCTGGACAAGGCAGAAGATCGGGTGATTGCTGTGTATGATTTGGGAGGTGGTACATTCGATATCTCAATCCTTGAGATCCAGAAGGGTGTTTTTGAAGTCAAATCAACCAATGGCGATACTCACTTGGGTGGAGAGGACTTTGACATCAACCTCGTTCGTCACCTGGTGGCGCAGTTTAAGAAAGAGTCTGGAATAGATCTCTCTAAGGACCGTATGGCAATTCAGCGTATCCGCGAGGCTGCCGAGAAGGCCAAAATCGAACTCTCCTCTACACTGCAAACCGACATCAACCTTCCTTATATCACCGCCGATGCCTCTGGCCCCAAGCACATCAACTCGAAGATGTCGCGGTCACAACTTGAAGGTCTCGTAGACCCTTTGATTGGCCGGACTATCGACCCAGTAAGGAAAGCATTGAAAGATGCTAACTTGCAGGCCAAGGACATCCAGGAAGTCATCCTTGTTGGTGGCATGACTCGTATGCCCAAGGTCACCGAATCCGTGAAGAGCATATTCGGCCGTGACCCAGCGAAGGCCGTCAACCCTGACGAGGCTGTCGCTATTGGTGCCGCTATCCAGGGTGCTGTCCTTGCTGGTGAAGTCATGGATGTTCTGCTATTGGATGTCACGCCTCTGTCACTTGGTATCGAAACCCTTGGTGGCGTTTTCACTCGTCTGATTAACCGCAACACAACCATTCCTACAAAGAAATCACAAATATTTTCTACTGCAGCCGACTTCCAAACTGCTGTGGAAATTAAGGTCTACCAAGGAGAGCGTGAGCTAGTCCGCGATAACAAGCTGCTCGGAAACTTCCAGCTTGTGGGTATCCCACCTGCACACCGTGGTGTCCCTCAGGTTGAAGTTACATTCGACATTGATGCGGACTCAATTGTGCACGTCCATGCCAAAGACAAGTCAACCAACAAGGATCAGTCCATTACCATTGCCTCCGGATCTGGTCTGTCAGACTCAGAAATCCAGGGTATGGTCGACGACGCTGAGAAGTATGGGGAGCAGGACAAGGAGCGCAAGACTGCCATTGAGGCCGCCAACCGCGCTGACAGTGTCTTGAACGACACCGAGAAAGCTCTTAAGGACTTTGCTGATAAGCTTGACAAGACTGAAGCCGACCAAATCAAGGAGAAGATTGCCAGTCTACGGGAATTCGTCGCCAAAAACCAGACTGGTGAGGGTACTGCTACTGCTGCTGAGCTTAAGGAGAAGACCGATGAACTCCAAATGGCAAGCTTAAATCTTTTCGACAAAATGCACAAGGCTAGAGGTGAGGATCAGTCAACACCACCGCCAGGGAACGCTGGTGAGACGCCTAGCGAGGGAGGACAGAGTGGAGCAAATGAGGGTGAGAAGAAGCCTTGAAAGGCGTGATTTGGAAAGGCTTTTTTTCTCGGTCTGAAGCCTTCTGCATGGGAAGCAGTGTATTCATATCCTCTGTTCATGGGCGTTCTTTGCTCAGCGTTTTGACGGCTACCATCTTCTCCTAATGTGTGTTTACGGATGGGTACCGGTTTTCATTTCCCCTTGGCGAAACTCTTCTTGTAATTATTACATAGATGGTAAACCCGACGAAGCATACTCCTCTCATCTAGGTATCTTGAGGTAGTTGTATATTAGAAGAATAGTGACACGTTAATGATTATAATCGTGCTTGAAACACCATTCGCGGTAGATGGGAAATTTGTCACTGGGCTCTAGATGGCAGGGGTGTCGTGCCCTCGCTAATCTGGCGTAGAGCAACTGCCTGCTATCCTTCTGGAAAACAACGACAAGAATTCACAGCTAGTCTACTTTATCACTGCCCCCAAGTCCCCAGATTTGAAGCTCGAGTTTTGACATCCTAGACTGCAATCACTTTGTGTTGTTCAGCTTTCAATATGGATAAGTTCCAGGCGTTTGGGAAGAACATCTCGTAAATCCCGCAGTCGATAGAGCTTGCACGGCTGTGACTGACCACACGAGTGCTTGAGCAGATCATCAATCTCCCCATTTGCAACCAGGACTACGCAGTGGGCCAAGGAGCTTACCGGTCAGGCTGAAGGCAAAGTACGAGTTTCCCCCATTCTGTACCTTAAACCAATTCAGCTTACTAACTGGCTACCTAGACCGAGCTTCCCCCAGATTATGTCGAATTGGAGAAGCGGGTTGATGCCTTAAAACAAGTCCATCAGAAGCTATTGCAGGTTACGTATGTTTGAGGTCCACTCCCACTTCTCCGCACTAATTGTACGCCAAGTTCCCAATACTCGAACGAAGCTTACGACTACCCTCCTAATATCCGCGAATCTTTCAACGACCTCGGTCGCACCATCTCCGACAAAGTCCAGCTCCTATCTCACGCTACTTCCCCAGCGGAAGTTCAGACTGCCTTCACCGCTCCTCCGTCCGCCAAGCCCCAGCCCAAAACATTCAACCATGCAGTCGCGCGGGCTTCCCTCACTGGGTCGCAGGTTTTAAATCAGACTCATGCTGGTGCTGGTGAGGACCCTCTCGCTACAGCTCTAGAAAAGTATGCTCTTGCGTCCGAGCAAGTTGGGGAGGCGCGCTTGGCCCAAGATAAGCAGATCCAGACCAGGTTCTTGGCAGGATGGAGTACGACTCTAAACACCAACTTAATGTTTGCACAACGGGCTAGAAAAAGTGTCGAGAATTCGAGATTGAGTCTGGATGCTACAAAGGCGAAGGGAAGGACTGGTGTAGGCCGAAGCATGAATCCTGACGATGAGATGGCTTCGATGACTGAGGAGGCAAGACAGGAAGTAGAGCAAAAGGAGGATGAATTCGTGAACCAGACGGAAGAGGCGGTAGGAGTAATGAAAAATGTATGTGCGGACCAGACAGATTCGCTGCAATCCATCATGAATATACAAGAGGCTATGCTCACACAGAGGTTCACAGGTCCTCGATACCCCTGAACCGCTACGTAACCTAGCGGATCTAATAGCTGCCCAGCTCGAGTTTCACAAGAAAGCTTACGAAATTCTGAGCGAGCTGGCTCCCGTTGTTGACGGATTACAGGTTGAGCAGGAGGTGCGTCGTCATGAATCCTTCGATGCTTGAGTTTGCAGTCCACAAGCGTCGCGACGGCATGAGGGATGTCTACTGACTAAAAGTTACTACTAGGCGAGCTACAGAAAGAGCCGTGAGGGATGAGATCCAATATTTTCAATTCGTTATGCAGGAGTTGGGAAGTATGGGTCTCTGACTAGGGTTGGCTTTATGCAGAGTCGGAGTTTCTACTACTACTGCTGCTTAGGAGGTAGCAATCTTTGTTGCAGATCTCCCATTGAACTTTCATGATCAATAGTTCTTCCTACTGCTGCGCGGCGTCACTACGACGATGGTCGTTTATAGACAACGTATGCAGTGTCAAGATTACCCAAAAAGTGCGTGTCCTCGACTTAGTATCAATATCAGTGGATGCTTGGTTTCTCGATGACTTTACAATCATGTTAGTTCCCAGGGGTTTGCACCGAGTCTATATTTGCGAGACCTCTGGGGAAATGAATATGCAAGGGAGGATTGTTGGCAGCATACCCTATCCTGCCTCTTATCCCTTCAACTGGCTTTACAGCAGCCATCAGGGGTTATGCGGCCTTTCAGGAGATCACCGAGTTTTCGTGCTCCTTTTCATTGGCCATACAAGCGAGGGAGTGCTCAGCAGCCCAGCCCCATAAGGTTAGTTGCCGTAGACCCCTGATGGCTGCTGTAAAGCCAGTGTATTGGCTCTCAGACCGCAAAAAGGTGCTAGTACATCTTGCTTGAACCATCATCATCATCCACAGCACTACCCGCTTTAAACCTCACTTGAACCCTCTGCTACTTCTATAAGCGCATGGGTCTCTCATCATGTAAAGGGACTTAGCATGCCCATCTGCATAGAATGCCGTTATCCCGTTCCCCAGCTCTACCACGTTCTCCATAGTAGCAACAAGCGGGGTACATCCGCCAAACCCTCTGCCAAAACCGCTGAGAACGGCATTCAGAGAAGCTCTGCGGGAGGCACAAAGAATAAACCGGCTGGGGGAACTGCTGGAGGAGATGTGAGGTTGACGCAATGCCCGCGATGTAAGCGATTTGCGGACAAATACGTCGAGCATGATTTTGTGGTGTTGTTCATTGATTTGGTGCTTGTGAAACCTCAGGTTAGTATTTGCGGAGTAGACGTTGTGCTAATCTCGGGGAGGGTCAATAAAGAAGAACGGCATGTCTCAGCAGACCGTCCAAAAAAAAACGCCTTCCTCCGCAGTCAATTACTTCTCCAAACACAGAAGCTAATGTCCAACCCCAGGTTTACCGCCATCTTCTCTTCAACCGCCTCGGTCGTGCAGACGACGAGCTTGACGTGAGCTTCCAAATTCCTCCATCCAACCCTCGTACACTAACCCCAATCCCAGCCCTCCATAACACGCCTCGGCGTCCTCCTCCTCCTCTTCGACGTCTACCTTACATGGTCCCATATCGAATCCCTCCCCCCAACCTTAACCGCCTCGTCCCCAATCCCACAACTTCCCATCCTCTTCCAATACGCCTTCTACCTCCTCCTCTGCTTCCTCACGACCTTGGCACAACACCTCTCCATCCGCTGGCTAGCGCGCTTCTTTCATCTTGGTGGGACTACAGTTGCGTCGACGAGTCCTACGAGTGCTGCTAGCCCTTCGGGTAATAGCACTCCAGCAACGAACACGTCGAGATCTACGTCCCATGGTAACAGCATCAGTACCGCGCTCTTTGTCAGCTCGTGCATGAAATTGTTCCCCATCCTGATGGTCGTTTGGAAATACGATGACGCGGACGGAAACGTGGGGAGGGGCGTCGAATGGGCCGTTGCGGTGCAGAATCTGGAGGCATTGAGGATTTTGCTTGGATGTGGGTATATGGGGGCCGCCGGCTTGGTGGCGGCGGGATGGGTGGTGACCTGGGTGGTGACGAGAGTGATGTTGGGGGTTGTGGGATTCGAGGAAGTGATGCAGTTTGGGGGAGGGGGTCGCATGTAAGGATTACGGAATAACCCGTTCGGATTGCAAGACTGTATGGACTAGTTCTTCCTGTAGCTTCAGGCTTTCCTTAGAATATCTGGATGACATCCCACCCTTTGCGCTTCCTGCGGGCTCTTTTGAACGTCAAGCGTCCCATTCAATTTTTCAGAGTTTCAATAATTCTCTCCGCAGCAACCAGCTACTCTTACCTCTTTCTCCTTACCTAGAATTGCGCCCTCCATTCGCCTTCTCCCTTCCCGCCCTCCACCATCCTGTCCACTCCTGCCTATCCCCTTCTTATCCCTACCCCGCAGCCCCTACATTGCAACCCAAGATCTCTTAATCCCAGAAATGCTCTCCGGATCCTACTAAAATAGAAGAAACACGGCTAGGCTAAGTATATTAGGTCTTGTTTGCGCATTCATAGGCGGTAGAAGGAGGTGCGGAGGGGAGGTCGGGTTGTAATCATGGCATTGTATCCTCAAAACCCCTAGTTCTCCGAGGTTCTGATCATGCGTGAAGTAACGAGTGACGGTCATGAGGCTCTGTAGCAGTACATAGATTTGCCACAGTTTGTTGTTACGGAAGATTAAAAAGGTTCATGCAGTACGGCTTAAGAACGTCTTGGGATAAATTTAATTTTGTGAAAGATTTAAGTGCAACTTGTTCGATTAGCGAAAGGGGCTGAGGGAAAAGGGGAAAGGTTCGTTAGGTCAAAAATCTGAATTGTTGCTCTGAGAGATAGGGTCACCAAGCACAAGGTCAGAGCACGAGGATCTGAACAGAACATGTTCTCTTACCAAATTTACCACTTACATGTACCTGAAGTTACCTCCCTGTCGATAAAACGCAGAAGCAAAGAAGTGGAGAGATTTTGTTAGTGGGCAAAGCTTTTACTTCGTGTCAACTCTGTGTTCAACACTATAGAATTTTGCTCCCAACCACACATATTGCTCGTTCAATAGATACTTTAGCCATTAAGGAATTTTTCCAACATCAAAAGCTTGTTCCATTATTTCAGACCACTATTTCGACACTCCAGCCGTTCAGACTATTTTTCCGCTAAAACGATTTTGCATCGTCTAAACCATCACCTTCAAGACGCCAATCTCCCATATCCTAATTAGGCAGCTTATAAGCCCCCTTCACATTCGAATCGGGCTCCAGGACCACTCCCCCACCTAGATCCCAAATTCCGCCTCGCTCACGATTTGCATACTGCTCGCGGATCGTGTTACGGTTCCGCTGATCTTCTTGTCGTGCACGCTGCGTGAATCGCTCAGGCTTACTGGGTTCGGGTTCCTCGTTGCCCCATCCTCCCTCATAGCGGGATTGTCTCGATGATGCGCAGCCCATTCTAGTTGATGTGTGCTCAGGCTTTGTGATTAGAGAGAGGGATGTTTGACTGGTTAGTGACGGGTTGAGCGTGATATCTCTAAAGAGGACAAGAAGAGAGGAAGAGAGTGACTATTCTTAAAATTCAAGCGTAAGTTCATTGTATTGCGTGTCTGAGACAATTAACAATGAGAAAGTGATTGAGAGCTGCCTATCATCTAAACAATGACCGTTGGAACATTCGGTGATGGATTGGTCAAAGTTCCAACCATTGCTAGTCATGCTTTTTCGGGACGGAGAACGAGGCCATTGTCAATCCTGGCTTTGAAAATGGGATTTTCACGAAGGATTTCAAGACCTGATGGTCGGTAGACATTGTTTTCTTGTCAAGGTCCTTTTCTTCTCCTTTGTTGTACCAGTCCTCGAGGCCCCCTCTAGCGAAGCACGGCCGTTTACTGTTCAGTCTTGAGTGCTCGCTGTCGATGTCAAAACAGCCAAGCCAAGAGGGATTGTTGTTTTTCCCCTAGGATAACTTATTTTTTCTATACTCCTTTTTCCTTTTGGCAATAGCAACAACTACCGAGATCTGCATCTTCAGCAACAGTCAAGAATCACCTTGGCTTCAACCGATCATGGGCTGCAGTGCATCCCGTCCGAAATACGTGAGGGAAAGTATCTATCGGTCGTCTTTGGTTGAAATGCAACACAAAGATATTGACAAACAGGCTTACCGTGCCCCACGTAAGAAGAGACACAAAAGGATAGGAAGAGTGGCATATGCTCACGCAGTAAGAAGAGAGGCGTGTGACGAGCATCGACGTCGACTTCCTTCAAGACTACTACGGATCTCAGATCTGCCCTGCAAGGGGTTTTGCTCAGCTGCGCCGTAAATCACCTAGATTGACTTGATAGTGGAGAGGTGGTTCGATTTGCATTTGCATCGTTTGACGTAGCTTATATCGCTAGCATGTCGAGTTTGACCAAAATAAAATTGCCCCTGAAACTTTACATCGTTCTGCTTGAGCTTTGATCGTGGCTAGATAGGGAATGTCCCAAAGATCTCGATCATGAGTACCCTAAGGCCTTGATCGCTCAAGCTGTACTGGTTCTAGATGTCAACGTCCGTCTTCAGACAGTTGATCTTGCAGTAGTTCCAGACTAGTAGTATCAACTTTTCTTCCCCTTCTCTATCTAGAAAAGCCACTCGACTCCAAAACAGACTCTACTTCCGACCAATGGTCTTGCCATTTCTCACTTAACCGTAATCATCAATTCCAACTACTATTCTTGGAGGCCATACTTCCAAGTAGAAATATAGCAGCTTGGAGGAGCAGACGCATAACCGTGAACAAGTTTAACACTGACATGATATAAGTAAGTCAGAAATATACGAACCAAATTCTTGCTTTCTTATCTGCAAGAGATGCTGCTCAACACGACATGAACAGGATAGAAGCTCTAACGTCACTCGACTGGAGTGGAGCTTCGCGTGCTGACGATGTCCATAATGACTCAAAGTAGCCGATTGAGTGCACTGTTAGACAAGGCAACGATAGTTAGACCACGAAGGTCATTGCTGTTGGTAGAGGCTCGGTTAGTATTGTGTACCTAGTGTAGCATACCATCGGTGGCACCATGATGGAGCAATTGCAACTGATTTTCGCGTCTCGGATGCGATCGTATCCGCCCCGGCATCAAGCGATCGCTTACTTCCGGGGCGGAAAGCGCGCTGGCGTTGACACTAAACTCAAGATTTTCTTCAATGCATCGTCCATCTTTACCTTCCTTCACACCTATCCAGTAGTTCAGATCATGGACACAAAGGCCAGCAGCTTCGCCACGCCGTCCGCTAGTGTCCGGGATGGCGACCTGCCAGATTTGGAGCATGCCGTCAATGTCGGCAATGCGAACCTGTTGACCATCACCTTCACAATCCTGGCGGTTCTCATTGCCTATGACCAGAGTATGCCAAGTACGCTTTGAGATTACAATGATCTAATGCTGACAAGCGCTCCCTATTATAGTCAGGTACTGGTTGAACAAAGGTAATATCGTGGGGCCGGCCTTCAAGGAGCCCTTCATTGGACCGTTCCTGCAGTCAGTCAATCCCAAATTCGAGCAATACTACGCAAAATGGAAGAGCGGCCCTTTGAGCTGCGTCTCTGTATTCCACAAGTATGTTTTCCTTGGAACGCTTGTACATTCAAAGGGGCGAGCGTTGACAAAACTCGACTACAGGTTCGTCGTAATTGCTGCGACCCGCGACATGGCCAGGAAGGTGTTCAATTCGCCAGCTTACGTGAAGCCTTGCGTCGTTGATGTTGCCCATAAGCTGCTCGGTGCCGACAATTGGGTATTTCTGGACGGGCCAGCCCATATCGCTTTCCGCAAAGGCCTCAATGGTCTGTTCACAAGAAAAGCGCTCCAATCCTATTTGCCTGGTCAAGAGGAGGTCTACAGGCGGTATCTCAGAAAGTTTCTTAAGATCACCGAGGATGCTGGTGGCAAGCCTGTGCCATTTATGCCGGAATTCCGTGAGGTGATGTGTGCTGTCTCGCTCCGGACCTTTTGCGGTACATATATCTCGGACGAGGCCGTAAAGAAGATCGCCGATGATTACTATCTGATCACTGCGGCGCTCGAGCTTGTCAATTTTCCTATTATCTTGCCCTTCACCAAGACATGGTACGGTAAGAAGTCGAGCGACAACGTGCTAGCCGAATTTTCCAAGGCTAGCGCGAAGAGTAAGGTACGTATGGCTGTTGGTGGAGAGCCGACCTGCATTATGGATGCTTGGATCAAGAATTCCTTCGCCTCAAAGAAATGGCTCGAGGCCGAGGCGAAAGGCCTATGCACTGAGAATTTTGGAGAGAAGCCGACGGTTCTTTCACGCGAGTTTACCGACTACGAGATCGCTCAGACGGTTTTCACCTTCTTGTTTGCCTCTCAGGATGCCACCAGCAGTGCTGCAACTTGGTTGTTCCAGACCATGGCCCAGCGACCCGACGTCCTTGACCGCGTGCGCAAGGAAAATTACGATATCCGCAAAGGCGACATTCACGCAGCTGTTGACCTGGACCAGTTGGAGTCA